>Ga0307488_10004396_pt1 | contig 11751 bp, 21 predicted proteins | sample SB02metaG_FD_202248 | JGI IMG/M metagenome (GOLD analysis project Ga0307488, IMG submission 202248) | Sea-ice brine microbial communities from Beaufort Sea near Barrow, Alaska, United States - SB 0.2 | ecosystem: Environmental > Aquatic > Marine > Coastal | place: USA: Alaska | collected...
CGGTGATTCCAGCGCGGCGGCAGCTGCAGCGGTGGTGGCGGCGGCTGCGGCGGAACACACGCGCTCGTTCGGTACAGTGCACGCCCCCGCCGCTGGCGCCGCCGCCTCCTCCGGAGGTAAGGCGGCGCAAGTCGAACCTATGAAACACGGAATGTAAGCTCCTGGAACTACTAGCTCTAGTAGGCGATTGACGCTAAAATATGATAAACTGCTTTCAAGTTTTCCTTTCGATTTCAAATTGCGCCGCTACAAAGAGGGGCTGGCTCGGTGCTCTCTGGCTTGGCTCGGAGCTTCGCGGGGGGCGGCGGGGGAGCCCTGGGGGTCATGAGTGAAGGGGACATGAGGGAAGGCAGCGCTGAATGCCTCCTGTTCGGCGGTAGCGACGGCGGCAGCGGAGGTAGCGGAGGTAGCGGCGGAGGCGGCGGAGGTGGCACGCGCGGCCGTGATGGAGTCGGCCTTTCCGGTGGGCTAGTTGCGGAGGTGCCTCTACCCCCTGCGGTGAGTTCTAACCACGTGGCGTACTCGAATCCCCTGGCGCCGGGTGCGGCGGCGGGTGTGGGCGGCAGCGGCGGGGGATACCTATCGGATGGCGGGGGCAGCGGGGGCAGCGGCGGCGGGATGAACGTGAGCGTCGGGCCGCTGTTCACGCCGCCGCGGCCCTCGCGCAACAAAATCGCGCGAGCGCGGCACCAGTCGATGTCCGTTGAGAGCCTCCCGGTCGGCGGTCCCTCAGGCCCGCGCAGCGTCAGCAGTAGCGTCGCCGGCAGCAGTAGCATATATCAGAGCACCGGGGGCGGGGGCGCGGGCGACGGCGGCAGGCCGGGCAGCTCTGGCGGCCTCGGAGGCGGGGCGGGCAATTTTGAACCTTCGTTTCTTGATTTGGTTGGCATCCTAAGGCGAGCAACATATTTGAGGCCCATCGCCTGTTCCCACCACGACTCGCGGTTCGAAACCTCGTTTGTTGGGTCAGAGGCATCCTACGATATGGCGAGCAATAATCTGCCAGGCCCTATCTTCCGGTCCAAGCAGGTCGGGCCCGCCCGTGTCTGCCCCGATGCACCGGCGGACGCGCACGCTGCCGGAGCCCAGCTTCGATTACTTCGACGACGCATCCATGGATAACCCGTTCGAAGACGCGGCAATGCAGTCCACGCAAGGGTCCGGTGGGTACTCGAAGATGTTCTAATGAAAGGGCCCATGTCATGATAACTAGCAGCGGTGTCGGCGTAGATGACACATACGAAAGGTTTACGGGGGGAGAATGAGAGAAGGGGCGGGGGGGTTGGTGGATTATCTTTATCCCACATAGAGAAACGAAGACAGGGACTTAGGCGCATAGCAGTGCAGCGCACGTTACTAACAATCACCAGCTGGGAACAATTTATGTCTTGAGTTGCGTTTCTACACCCGAAGACGCGCGGGGCGGAGTCGACGCCGCACGGACCGGCCGGAACCCAGCTTCGACCTCTTCGATGACACGTCCATGGACAACCCGTTCGAGGACGCGATGTTGTCGGCGCAGAAGTACACAAAAATAATCTCAGGGGTGATAATAGACCTATTCCATATCACTGACGCGCCAGCGCCAATGACTTCGGTCGCCTGACTCCGAGAAAACGCTGTTTTGAGTGGGGATTTGGCGAGAATGACGCGCGAACAATGGCGTACGAAGTGCCGACGGCGGCCGCGCCGAGGCGCGGAATCCCTTCGTAGTAGTCATGCCGTGGACTCCGTGGGGATCGAACGGCGAGATTCGCCGCCGCCGCTGTTCTTGAGTCATTAGACCAAGGAATTTTCGGCTGATATAGCGGAATAGGTCTATTAGAGGAGGGGACGGGGATGAGGGATCATCCCATCCCATACAAAGGGTGTCGGGTAATGCTTGCCATCTGAGTGCCTTTGGGCTCGATGAAAGTTAGTACAACTACAGAAAATGGGGCTTAGACGCCCAGTCGTGCAGCGCATGAGCACTAGCTGGAATCGATTATGAATTAATTTACTTTTCTACACTGAAAGACACGCATAAGACCGGGGCGGGCTCAGACGCCCGGCTGGCTTGCCAGAGCGGGCCTGGCGGCCTCCTTCGCCGACTCCAGGGACCCGCCACCTGTCACACCCCCACTGGTCGCCCCGCCACCTGTCGCGCCCCCACTGGCCGCCATGCCACCTGGCACGCCCCAACCGGCTGCCAGGCCACCTGTCACGCCCCATAAGCGGAGCGGGGTCGACGCACACGAGACCACAGCGAGCTCAGATGCGGTGAGCTCATGAGTAGTCCTGCGACCCCCTCCGCTTAGTTGGTGATCGCCCGGCGGCCTCCTCCTCCGAATCCAGGGCACCCTTCATTGAGGGTCGCAAGTAGAAATTGAAAGCAAAGTTTGAAAGCGGTGCACCTCATGTAAGCTTCATCAAATGCTGAAACCAAGAACGATCAACCTGGGGTTAACCTAGGGACAGCCTGGGTTCAATCAAGGGTCAACCTGGGTTCAATCTGGGGTCAGTCCAGGGCCAACCTAGGTACAAACTGGGGTCAGCTTGGGGTCAGCCTAGGGTCAACCTGGGGTGAACCTGGGTCCAACCTGGGTCCAACCTGGGGTCAATCTGCACCGACCTACCTTGATCTTCGCCAGCGCCTCCTCCTCCGCCTCCTCCGCCTTGCGGGCTCTCGCCTCCCGTTTTAATTTCCTCATATTGAAGTCGTGGTATGCCCACAGCACTGCCCACAAGAGGAGGCACACCACTGTGTAGGGGCGCAAGTTGACATTGAAAGCAACGTTTGAAAGCTGTCATGAATGGGGTATGAACTCCCCATATATCTCCCCGAATGCCACGAAAGGATAGTATGACAAAGTGCCGGAAGCTATAAATTTTCGGGCTCTTGCTCAAAAAATTCAGCTCGAGATTCTTGAGTCAAAAGACGCCATATCACACCGTATAATTGATATGGCGTCTTTTAACTCAAGAATCTTGAGTTGAAAATTTTGAGCAAGAGCCCGAATTCTTTTAGCTTCCGGCACTTTGTCATACCATAAGGCATTTTTCCATGAGAAGGGATCCTTTTCACTTCGAAAAGGGCTCATCACAGTTAAGCTTCAAATGCTCACTATGTGAGTGCCTTGGGGGGCTCGATGAATGTTGGAGGGAAACAAAATGCTGAATCAACCATGCACGGTCAACCTGGGTTCAACCTGCACTGCCCTACCACGGCCAGCACCCCCTTGACGAGCGCGGAGGCGTCCGGCGGGAGCACGGGCGGATGAATCTCCGTGTACGTATCCTCCGTGTAGCGCCGCAAGTTGGAATTGAGAGCAGAGCTTGAAAGTAAAGTCTGACAGCAGTTTATCAAATTCTAAATACGGCCATGTACCCTTACAGACTTTAGGGTCAGCCCGCCTGAAATGGTAGAGGGGGTTGGTTAATGCTCACCATGTGAAGCGCCTTGGGGCTCGATGAACGTTAGTAATCAAAGAAACAATCAAGCGCTGAGACCAGGCGCGTTCAACACGAGTTCGACTGGTTTCAACTTGCACCGCCTCACCTCGGGGCTCCACAGGACCTCGGCGGCGTACGCATCGGAGCAGTCCGCGGCCGCGGAGACGGCGAGGAAGAAGCGTTTCATCGGCCGCTGCACGACCCACTCCGACAACACCCGCGCGCTGCACGCGTATATCACGGTAGCGTCTATTGGCGTCATGCTCGCCTTGGTGTAGCGGCGCAAGTTGAAATTGAATGCAAAGTTTGAAAGCGATTCATCATATGACAAAGTGCGCCAAACCACTTAGACACTTAGTCTGACTTAGTGTTACTTCTGACTTAGTGCCCGCTCGACCAATCAGAATGCTCCATTTTGACGACTTAGTACTACTTGTTGCTAGGTGTCTATGTGGTTTCACGCACTTTGTCATAGGTTCGTTAATGCTCACCATGTGAAGCGCCTTGGGGCCCGATGAACGTGAGTAAACCAATGAAGTTCAACATGTTGTAGTCTCAAGCGCTGAAACCAGGTCAACCAGGGGTCAACCTGCATTGCCCTACTTTGGCGGCGGCGGCCGCGCTGCGGACATTCTCCGCGCCATGAATCTGCGCGGTGCCCTCGCTCCACGGCTCTGTAAAACTCGCGCCCCGGGTGCCCTCCTTTACGGTAAAGTCGCAGGTGTTGGTGTCAATGGTTAGGTCCGCTTGCGTCAGGGCCTTAAATTCGTCCACATTCCGGCTCAACGTAAGCACTTTTTGTGGGATACGCTGGTTCAATGGGTAGCGTCAGTGACAAAATCGGCTCAGGTTGAGAGCTGGAAAAGTAGACGAAGGCAAGCCCCTGCCCCGCAGCGTCTGCCACACCGCCACCGTGCAAATCGCCGTCTGCTTGGTGTTCACCTTGAGCGCCTCGTAGTCCAGCTCCACCAGCAGCCCTGCGAGGGGCGCGGGCGCGTCGACGGCGGGTGGGTCAGCGCAGCACAGCGTAGCGATAAGCATGTAACCACCCACGACCAAATTTTAAATGGACAACCCGCAACTCCTCGTCTCCCCCGCCCGAACCCGGCACCCCGCCCGCGTCGCTCGACCTGGTACTTCTGCCAAGCCAAGCTGTTGCTCATAGTGTATCGGTGTGCCTGTACAAACTCGCCCCATTCTCCTCTCTGGCCTCACCACTCGTCCCTGACTGTTTGCTCCCAAAGGCTCAAGTAATGGCAGACCCCTCGGGCATTTCCAGACCGCAGGCTCTCAAGCTCCTCTGCCCTTTTCGCACCTCGCTGCAGGAGGGACTTGTACTCGTGGTTGATGGCGTTCGATACGCGGATGACGCGGCCCAGCGTGAACGCCTCGTCCGCCGGTGCCTCCACCTCGTTCAGGTTCGCAATGGCCAGGTCTGCCACTCAGGAGGGTCGTCAAGAACAACGACTCGGCATTTATCCCGACAAAGCTCGAGTCCTTGGTTCTTGACCTGGAGCGGCACCGCCCCTCTCTTCCACCGCGGCGGGATGTTAGAAACCACCGCCGCCAGCCACGAATCGTACAGCCACTCGAGCAGCGCGCAGTCTGTGGGGCTACGTCTCAAAGACATCACTGGTCACTGGGGGATGACAGTTATCATGTCCACCCGACTCCCACGATGTTGACTGGCGAACAACCGAAACTGGGCGAGGGTACAAGCTCATACGACGGTCTGGAGTTCTCCACCACGAACCAAGCTACGTACGTCTGTATGAGCAGCCACCCTGAGGGTACTGGTAAGTGTCTGGGTTGGTCCGTTGAGCGTTCGAGGGCCACTGCTTTGTTCTCAATAACCCCCATGCCACCGCCCGCAAGAGGCCGACGCGGGTGTGTTCGGAAACCACATCGCTGTACTCACTATGGTGCGATGCCGCGACGCCGGCGGGGCCCAGGCTGAATACCAGTACCAACGCTAGCACCGCCGCCACCACCGACGCGAGGGGGGCGCGGCGCGCCATGGCGGGGAGGTCGGAGCGCGGCCGCACGAGGGGCGCCGCGACGCGCGAGCCTCCTGTTCAAAACGCGGTTTGACGCCGTTGACGATAACCAACAAAACAGCTTTTAGGGTTTGAGCTTTGAGGTTTAGGGTTTATGCCGCATAAAGTCCCGCATATCAAATGGTCCGCATAAAGCCAGAACGTGACTCAGTCGATGTCGGCACGCCAGGCTACGCGCGTCAGTCAGAGACGCGCCAGCACGGAGCATCGCGCTCGTCGCCAGAGCTAGCTGCGCCGTTACAATCGTGAACTGCAGAGCGTGTGTGTCGTCAATCAAACCCGAAAAAACGAGCGAGTGGGGAAGGGTGAAGGAGTCTAGGTCGGCACTCTTCAGGTAGAAACCCAGTCACATCCTAGCCACATCCTGCCCCGCCCCTCGGCACCCCCTCGGCAACGCGTTCATCAAAGCACAGCTGAGCGCGCGAAGCATAACCCTCTATGCACACGCTCGTGCGTCGAGGCGTAGGCGTGTTTATGACACCCACCCCCGCCTGCCGACCACTGTTGCCCCAACCAAAAACTTACCAAAACATTGCAACTCACCTCAGTCCTCAATCCTCCACCTCCTGCTCTAACCCCCTGTCCTGCTCACTCCACCAGACGCCAGAGGTCACCAGCTACGAGGCGCCCGAAGCCACCAGCAACAGGGCGTCGCGCTTGCTGGTCAATCGCGTGTGGAGCGTGGCGAGTGGTGGGTGGCGGCGGCGCAGGTGTCCGGCCGTGGTGTCCGGGAGGGCCGCATCGCACTCCAGGCAGAGATGGCAGAGGTGGCCCGCGGTGCTCAGGTGACCGAGGAAGAAATCCTGGAAGCGACCGGGGACAATAGGCTGGAGGAGGTGACGGACCTCACGCTGCGCGAGCGCGGCCTAACCGCCCTCCCCGCGCTGCTGCTGCCGCGCCTCAAGAGCCTCGAGGTAGAAACTGATGGATAGTAGTGCCAAAGAAACGAGGGTTCAAAATGCGTTTGATGACGTGGCTAGCACTGTCCGCAACGCTATGCTCACCACGTCATAGGATGCCATTTAAGTCAAGAAATAAGGGCTCACAATGCGTTTGATGACGTGGCGAGCACTCTCCATCAGTCCATACCTCGAGGTGTTGGCGCTGTCGCACAACCGCGTGGCGTCGCTCGACGGCCTCGGCACCCACCTCGCACATCTGGGGCACCTGAACGTCAGCTTCAACGCGCTCACGTCGCTGGTAGGGACTGATGGATAGTGCTCGCCACATCATAGGATGCCATCTAACTCAAGAGACGAGGGTTCGAAATGCGTTTGATTACGTGGCGAGCCGTATCCTTCAGTCCCTAGTCACAGGCGGGGCTGGAGGGGTGCCGGCAGTTGACCCGCCTGTACGCTTCCAACAACCGCGTCCGCTCGCTGGACCCGCTGGCGGCATGCGCGCGCCTGGAGGTAGGGCGGTGCAGGTTGACCGCGCCTGGTGTAAACGCTTGAAGCTCATATATGAAGCGCTGAGTGCCGGCGTCTGCATCACGGTGGGGGCGCAAACTCCTAATACATCCTTGCTTTCAATTTCAACTTGCGCCCCTACAGCCTGGTGCTGTCCCTATACCGCAACGCCGTGAGTGACGCTGATGCTGCGCTGTGGGTGCTGCGTGGGATGCCGGGTTTGAGTGAGTTGACCGTGGAAGGCAACCCGCTTATGCGCGACGCTGCCACGCGCCACCGTCTGGTGCACCGCATCCAGAGCCTGGCGTCGTTGGATGACGAGCCGCTCACCAACTCGGACCGGGAGCTTGCTGCGGAGTTTTTCAGGCGGGAGGGGGCGGCGGCAGAGACGATGACGATGTCGATCGATCCCTCCCTGGACGACGACGAAGGTGGTGGCGGTGGTGGCGGCGAGAATCTGATGTTGAACAAGCCTCCGCCGGATGGTAAGAGCGGGGGCGGGGGTTCCAGGTGGGGCCTCACATATAATGCTCGCGATGTCATGTGATGATCCAATGTAAGTCAAGAAACGAGGATCTACAATGTGGGGGATGACGTGGCATGCATTATCTGCCGGGCCCTGGCACCGGGGAGGAGGATCGGTTATTTCGCAGCGATTACCTCAACGAGCACCCTATGCTTCTCGAGTACATGACGCTGAGCGCCGCACCGGGGGGGGAGACGGGCGGCGGGGCGGAGGCGGCGGCGGCAAGGGCTTCCACTCGTCCACTTATCACCTCGACCTGAGCCGTTCCTGTCAATGAAGCACCCCTGCAATCACACAGCGTATCCCACAAAACATGCTCAAGTGATGCCGAAAACTGCACGAGTGTGAGCCCCTGGGTGGCGGTAGCGGCGGCGGCGGGCGGAGGCGCTGTGAACGGGGGCGGCCACAGCCGCAAGGGGAGCGGGAGCTCGTTCGCATCACGACTGCGGAGTAGCGCGGCGGAGGCGGGGGCTTACACTCGTCCATTATTTTGCTCAATCTCAGCCGTTTTGTCACTGACAGACTGACGCCACCCAGCGTATCCCACAAAAAGCGCTTAAGGTGAGCTAAAAAGTGGACGAGTGTAAGCCCCTGCGCGGAGGGCGCGGCGACGGAGGGGATGAGCGCGGTGGAGCTGGTAGGACCTGACTGATAATGATCGCCACGTCATGTGATTCCATTTAACTCAAGAAACGAGGGTCTACAGTGTACATGATAACGTGGCAGGCATTGATAGTGCTCGCCACGTCATGTGATGCCATTTAAGTCAAGAAACGACGGTCCACAGTGTAAATGATGACGTGGCAGGCATTGTCTGTCAGACCGTGGTAGCTGGCGGCGGAGAGTGCACGCGACGGGGGAAAGGTGCACGGGGGGCACGCGGCGGCGGCGCTCTGCGGCGGGTCGGAGGAGCGCTCCATGCTGGCGGCGGCGGAGGAGGGCGGCCTCACGCCTCAGCAGCTCATAGTGCGGTGAGGCGGTGCAGGTTGAGACCTTGTCAAACCCGTGTTGAAAGCGCCTGGCACCAGCTATGTAAACTAAGATGCGTCGTATACCCAAACCTGCACTGTTCAAGTTTTGCTTTCAATTTAAAGGTTGGCCGCTACAGTGCGGCTGTTGCGCGCGTGCGAGGAGCTGCGGCGGGAGCGGGATGCTGCAGTGGATGAGAAGGACGCGGCGCTGCAGGCTGCGGAGGAGTTGGAGTTGGAGCGTCCAGGTAGGGACTGATGGACGGTTCTCGCCACGTCATCGGATATCATTCAACTCAACACTCGAGGGATCAGAATGCACTTGACGACGTGGCGATCACTATCCATCAGTCCTTACATGCCGGAGCCGGCGATTCGATGATACCGCCGCCGCCGCCACTGCCGCCCCCGCCGCCGCCTGGAGGCGGCGGCCCTGAGGGCCGCGCGCCCCGCCCCCCACCCCCCACCTCGTCCCGCCTAAGCACGCCGCTTCCCCGGCCGTCTTCCGCGCGACCCGGCTCCGCGCGGCCCAGCACAGCGTCCTCCGCGCGGCCTGGCACGGCTAGCAGCGGCGGCAGCGGCGGAGGTGGCGGTGCCTCGGCGAATGAGCTGGCGCTGGCGGCGACGGCGGAGATGTTGGCCAAGGTAGGGCGGTGCAGGTTGAAGCAATGAAATCCATGTTGAAAGCGTCTAGAACTAAGCGCTTGAAACTGAAACATGAGGAAGTGCTTTCAACCTTTGCTTTCAATTTCAAGTTGCGCCGCTATACTAAGGAAAACAAGTCGTTGCGGGCTGAGAACCAGAACATGTTTGCTGTGCTAGAGGAGAACAAGGAACTCAAGCACCGACTAGCAATGAGAACTCAAGCGGCGACTAGCGATGGGAACTCAAGACCGGCCACGAGTGGTGGGATCTCAAGGCCGGCGACTAGCAGTGGGATCTCAAGACCGGCGACTAGCGGTGGGAACTCAAGACCGGCGACTAGCGATGGAGGGGATGGAGGAGGAGGAGGACGAGGAAGAGGAGGCGATGGTGGGGGTGGTGACTCGGTGGCGTCGACCTTAGCGGCACTAGCGGCGGCATATGGGCCGGCGCCGGGAGGAACTCAAGCGCCATTTAGCGATGGGATCTCAAGCGATGACTAGCAATTGGAACTCAAGACCGGCGACTAGCGGTGGGCTGTCAAGACCACCGACTAGCCATGGAGGGGGTGGTGACTCGGGCCGTAGCGGCACTAGCGGCAGCATACGGACCGCCGCCGGGAGGAGCGACTAGCGATGGGGGGGGGTGAGCCAGTGACCCCAGCGGCGACTAGCGGCGCCGGGAGGAGCGGGGGGGACGATGAGCCGGTGACGCTCATGTAGCCGACGCCAGCGCAGTGCGCATAGGATTTAACTCTAGGATATTATATTTCTCAACCCGTGCTAGGACATTATATTTCCTTCCCAGATTATAAAATATATCTACTGGTGACCGTCGTGCTGTAATTGACTAGGAAAAATATGACCCGTGTTGAATGGGGCTACTCGAGTTGTAAACTGCTACATTACTACGAAAACTGTGGAGCTCTCTTGTTATACCAAGTGGCTCACCAGTACACCATCTGCACGGGCGGGTGTTCCATCCGCAGCATCGCCAGGTCCTCTTCGCTGAATAGGCGCAGCAGCTGGTAGAACCGGATCACCAGCCGCGTGATGTATATCTCCACCATCACCATCAGGAACCCCAGGATGTAGCGCCGCACGTGAGATTGTAGCAAAGTTTGAAAGCAGTTCATCACAGTTTAATGGCGTCAAGCGCTGAAACCAAGCGCTATCAACCCAGGGTCAACCTGGGGTCAACCTCACCGCCTCACACCCCCTAAACTACCCCTCACACCCCCGCTAACCAACCTTACAACAAACCCTAAACAGCCCCAACAAGCGTGGTCAACCCAGGGTCAACCTGCGGTCAACCCAGTGTCAACCTGGGGTCAACTCGGGGTCAACCTGGAGTAAACCTGCACCGCCCTACCAGAACCTGCGCCGTGGTGGAGTCGGCGACGACGAAAAGCCCGATGCGACACGCGGTGTTGATGAAGCAGAATATGATGTAGCACAGAGTGTGATTCTTCTGGTAGTTCTTGGCGCCGTAGTATAGGGACTGATGAATAGTGCTCGCCACGTCATCAAACGCATGTAGAACCCTCGTTACATGAGTCAAACGGCATCCATTGACGTGGGGAGCACTATCCATCAGTCCCTGATGGATACCCTGATGGATAGTGCTCGCCACGTCATCATCAGGAACTGATGGGTAGCACTTGCCACGTCATAAAACGCATTCTGAACCCTCGTCTCGAGTCTCAGTCTCTTCAGTTAAACAGCATATTATGACGCGGCCAGCACTATCCATCAGTCCCTGCCATAGTACCCGCAGATGGGGCCGATGATGGCAATGGCGGCGAAGAACTGGAACTGGTAGACGTAGATGATGCACAGCAGGATGTCGATGAAGCTGAACAGCTTCAGCGACCGCGACAGCTGCCGCGCCATCATGGAGGGGCGCACGTTGAAAGTGTAACCAGAGTTTGAAAGCGGCTCATCACATTTTAGCATCGCTGATACCAAGCGCAGTCAACCCGAGGTTAGCCTGGGGTCAGGTTAGGGTCAACCTGGAGTAAATTTAGGGTCAATTTGGGGTCAACCTGGGGTCAACCTGGGGTCAACAGAGGTTCAACCCGGGGTTAACCTTGGGTCAACTTGGGGTCAACCTGGGGTCAACCCGGGGTCAACCTGCACCGCCCTGCCATCACGTGCGCCACCAGGTCCCCCCCCTGGTTATCCATCATGACCGTGGTGCCGTCCGCCGTCACGAACTGCTGCTGCTGCCCCCCCGGTTGCTGCGGGTACTGCCCCTGGCTCCCCGGCCCCGGCCCCGGCCGCGGCCCCCCCTGCGCCCCCCGCCCGCTCGGGTGCTCAACCGCGAAGCTGCTCATCGTGAAGCCGGCCGCGGAACCGGGTGAGAGGGTCATTGACAATAAGGACTCGACAGAGCTCGGAGCAAGACTAACGTATAAACTTCAAGGTGAATGCCCACATAGACACGTGGATGAAGTCGGGGAGTTTCACCGTCGGTTGGGTGCTTGTTCTCATGCCCCCCCCACAGAGGAGGACGAGATTCAACGTCGGTCGAGTGCTGGTTCTCAATACCCCCCCCTGCCTGGCACACCGGGGTACGGCGAGTACGCCGGGCCAGCCGAGCTGGGATAGTACGGGTTGTCCGTTTGGTGCCGCACCGGCATTCCGTCCACGGGGATACCTGTGGGGTGGCGCGAGCGGGGGGAAGGGGTGCGGGGAAGGGTGTGCGAGGGTGCGGTT
>Ga0307488_10004397_pt1 | contig 11749 bp, 10 predicted proteins | sample SB02metaG_FD_202248 | JGI IMG/M metagenome (GOLD analysis project Ga0307488, IMG submission 202248) | Sea-ice brine microbial communities from Beaufort Sea near Barrow, Alaska, United States - SB 0.2 | ecosystem: Environmental > Aquatic > Marine > Coastal | place: USA: Alaska | collected...
CCAGACTCTGGCCCTGCAGTTCAATATCTACCGTAATCTTTGACAGTGGCAAGGGATGACACAAGGGAATCAGGTCGCTGCACTTTTTAGCTGCCTGAATACCGGCAATCCTCACCGTGGCGAACAGGTCGCCCTTCGGCAGGCTGTTATCAGTGATCGCCGACACGATAACCGGTGTCAGCTCGACCTGAGACTGGGCAATGGCAGTGCGCGCGGTATCTGCCTTGGCCGATACATCGACCATATGGGCTTCGCCATTGGCGTTTAGGTGGGTCAGTTGGGACATTAGGATTCCATCGGCTTGTGTGGCACTAGAGCCAGCTATTGTTTGCATACATTATGTCAAAGTCTGTCAGGCATAGACACGCTTTAAGCGCGCCTAATCACTTTAAGAAGGTGGCTATATCCCTTAAGGGTAAGCGCTGGATATTTGGGACTAGAGCGTCCGCCGCAGGATAGCCCACCACCAAAAGCAAAAACGGCCGCTCGTGACTGGGGCGCTGGAGAATCTCAGTGAGAAATTTCATCGGACTTGGAGTGTGAGTCAGAGTCGCCAACCCCGCCTGATGCAGGGCCGTAATCAGCACACCAGTCGCGATGCCCACAGATTCAGAGGTGTAATAGTTTTTGTGTTTGGTGCCATCAACATCAATGGTCACCTTCTTGAGAAAGATCGCAATCAACGCCGGAGCAGTTTCCAGAAAAGGCTTATTGGCATCGGTGCCCAAGGGCGCCAGTGCATCGAGCCATTCATCAGACGCGCGGTGTTCATAGAGCTCGCGCTCCTCTTTCTCTGCCGCCTGGCGAATTTGCGCTTTGATCTCGGGGTTTTGAACCACCACAAACTGCCAGGGCTGCATATTCGCGCCACTGGGTGCGGTACCTGCAGCCAAAATAGCATTTTCAAGTACTGAATCAGGAATCGGTTGGTCGGAAAAGTCACGTACCGAACGGCGAGTTGCCATCTGCTTGTAAAACGCTTGGGCAGCCCCTTGCATGTCCTGCTGTTCCTGGACAGCAAAATTCAGCGGGATAAAACCGGTGGATTTAGCCATGGAAATACTCTCAACAGAGTCTAAAAACGAAACTGCAGTCTATGAGATTTTCGCGACCAGCGTTAACTCTTTCTCTGCTTGCACTCATACATCATCGCATCGCCATCGGCGAGTAAGGCTTCGACGTCAGCATGTATCTGAGGATCAAAATCCACAACGCCAAAGGAAAAATCGATTTTATAATCATGGACCGACTTGTCATTATAGACATCCAATCTCACCTGCAGTCTCAGGATCACATCCAGCGCCGAGGCTTTTGGGGTATCCAAAAGTAATGCGGCAAATTCATCGCCACCGATGCGCGCTACCAAATCAGACTCGCGCAGGGTTTTATGCAAAATTTTAGCGAATGTGACCAGTGCCCTATCGCCTTCGACATGGCCGTGGGTATCGTTGATTGACTTAAATTTATCCAGATCAAAAAACACTAGAGATGCAGACATCTTTTGCCGCGCACACATGCGAATTGCATGGCTTACCAGGGTCATAAACCCTCGTCGATTGGAAATCTCGGTCAACTCATCCAGCACCGCTAGCTGCAGTGCCGCCAACTCCTGCTCAGCCATGGCCGCAAGGTCTTTTAACGCATCTAGGTCATGCTCTTCAAAGTCTCGGGGTTTGTAATCAATAATGCACAGAGTGCCCATCTGGCTGCCATTAAAGGCGCGCAGGGGGCAGCCTGCATAGAAGCGAATATTGGGTTCATCAACCACCAGAGGGTTATCGTGGAATCGTTCATCGGCGGTCGCATCGGGAATAATAAATACGCCCTCACCAAGAATGGCATGGCCACAGAATGAAATGTCTCTCGGGGTTTCGGATGCAGGTAGGCCAACACAGGACTTAAACCACTGACGGTTTTCATCGACCAGACTCACCAGCGCAATGGGCACATTAAACAGCCGCTTTGCCATGCGCGTTAAACGATCGAAGCGCTCTTCTTGGGGGGTATCTAATATATCTAGTGATCTGAGGGTCTGAAGCCGTGCTACCTCGTTTGGAGGACATTCTGGCACCTTCATATTGAGTCTCCGTTCTAAACTGCTATATCCGTTTACATTCTATGAGCTTAGTACAGGATATTAACCGAAGAGCTTTTCTTGACCTTCCCTTTGTCGCAACAGTGAACAGGTTTTCAATATTATCGACCTGCTGGCCTGAGGGCGGCGGAGCATAGAGATATCTCACATCCGTTCGAGATGACAGCTGGGTGCGGTAGAGAGAACTACTGGGTAGGTTCGAGATGACAAAATTAACTATAACTGTCATCCCGACAGAGCAACGCGACGAGGGATCTCAAAACCTGCCGTCGTGCTCAACACTACCGATCACATGCCCAATCACCGCGACATATTGCTAAGCAATGCCCCTATGCCTCAACAGCGCTTCGTTGGAAGGTTCTCGACCCCGAAATTGCACAAACAGATTCATGGCGTCATCTGAGCCGCCCTTCTCGAGAATCGCTCCGCGGAATTTATCGCCGGTGGCTTGATCAAAAATACCCTGCTCTTCAAACAGTGAAAAGGCATCGGCAGACAATACTTCGGCCCAGAGATAACTGTAATAACCCGCTGAATAACCCCCAGCAAAAATATGCCCAAAGCCATTTTGAAAGCGATTGTATTCTGGGGCTTTGATCACCGCGATTTGCTCGCGCACCTCGTCGATCAACTCTTGGGGGCTGCGTGGATTGCTTGGGTTGTATTCTAGGTGCAGACGAAAATCAAAAGTGGCGAACTCCAGCTGGCGAGCTAGGGCCATACCTGACTGAAAGTTCTTTGCTGCCAATAATTTATCCAACATGGCTTTGGGCAGGGCTTCGCCGGTTTCAAAATGGGCTGATATCAGCGCGATGCTCTCTTCTTGCCAGCACCAGTTCTCCAAAAATTGACTGGGCAGCTCTACTGCATCCCAGGCGACGCCATTAATACCCGAGACCTCTAAGACTTCCACTTGAGTCAGCATATGATGCAGGCCATGGCCAAACTCATGGAATAAGGTGGTGACTTCGTCATGAGTTAACAGCGCTGATTTCCCCGCGACGGGCGGCGTAAAGTTACAGGTGAGATAGGCGACCGGCAGCTGAATACCCTCAGCCACTTTACGTCGCGATCGACAGACATCCATCCATGCCCCGCCCTGCTTCTTTTCACGGGCGTATAAATCAAGATAAAAACTCGCAATCGCTTGGCCGTTGCGCGAGATGCGATAGAACCTGGCATCCTTGTGCCACAGGTCGACACTGGTATCTTCTTCAATGCTGATATCGAACAGTCGGCCGGTAATATTGTAGAGCCCCTCTAAAACCCGCTCCACGGGAAACCAGGGGCGCAGCTCTTCAACACTGATGGCGTAGCGCTGGGTGCGCAGCTTCTCTGACACATAGGCAATATCCCAAGCCTTGAGATCATCGATCTGCAGATCTGTTTTGGCAAAAGCGGAGAGCTCGGCAAATTCTTTTTCTGCCTGGGGCTTAACCTGCTTGGCGAGGTCGTTTAAAAAGCTCATTACCTGACTGGTTGAGCTGGCCATCTTCGGCGCCAGTGAAACTTCGGCAGCGTTGTCTAGGCCGAGTATTTGGGACAGTTCATGGCGCAGTTTTAATGTCTCATCAATGATTGCGCTGTTATCCCACTGCCCAGCCTGTGGACCCTGATCAGAGGCACGGGTGGTAAAGGCCTGATACATCTGTTCGCGCAATGAGCGGCTGTCTGCATAGGTCATGATGGCGATAAAACAGGGCTGATCTAGAGTCAGTAAATAACCGCTTTGATCTTTTTCTGTAGCGGCTTGGGCGAGAAGAGCTAGGGAGCTGTCGGTGACACCGGCAAGTTCCTCGACATCAGTAATCAGCTGACTCCAGGCCTGAGTGGCATCCATAACATTATCGCCAAACGTGCTGCTAAGTTCGGCTAATCGCTGGGTTAACGTCGAAAACTGCTGTTTTTTATCTTTTGGCAATGACACGCCTGAAAGGTGAAAACTCTGCAGAGCCAGCTTGATGCTCTGGCGTTGGGCCTGGCTCAAACTAGCAAAATCTTCGCTCTCCGAAAGGGTTTTGTAAGCCTGAAAGAGTGCTTCATTTTGGCCAACTTCAGTTCCCCATTGGGCTAATTTTCCGACACAGTTATTGTAGGCTTCCCGCAGTGCATCAGAATTTACCACGCTATTTAAATGGCTCACCGGAGACCAGGCTTGATTGAGGATTTCGTTATGCGTATCTAATGGCTCAATAAGAGAATCCCAGGTGACCTCTTCAAGACTAGCAAGCTGTATCTCGAGGGCAGTACGATTTTGATCGATTAGCTTTTCGATGGCGGGTTCGACGTTTTCGGGGCGAATAGCGGTGAATGGGGGCAATTCATGGGTTTCTAAAAGAGGGTTGGTCACTGTGGGGTCCTTGATAGTTGTTCTGCTCTGGATGACTGATGATTTAGTAGTTTAGTGGTTCTTGGAGGCTATAAGACGGTTTCTTGTAATAAAGCCCCACTTACTAATCCGGCCATAGGCCTTAGCGTGAAACATAAGGCCCGCTGCGCCGAGATTGGCAATAAAAAATAAGTCGCAAGTATAGTCTTCATAAAGGGTGACGCGCATGAAAAAACTAATCTACTTGCCAATCATGTATATGATGATAATATACATTCATGATCAATTGGGCAGAATTAAATGGCTTTGAATGGGACCAAGGTAACGCTCGCAAGAGCGAGACAAAACACGATGTCACTCGATCCGAATCTGAGCAGATATTTTTTAACCAGCCTATCTTGGTTTTAGAGGACTCAAGGCATAGTCAAACTGAAAGCCGATATCATGCATTAGGTATTACGGATAGTGCCAGGCGATTACATGTCACCTTTACCCTGCGTAACACAGGTACTTTGATTCGAGTCATTTCAGCCCGTGACATGCACAAAAAAGAGAGGACCGTTTATGAGCAAGCTAAAAAAGACGCCTGAATTCAGCAGCGTAAAAGAAGAACGCGCTTTTTGGGAGATCAATGATTCCAGTGAATATCTGGATTGGAGTAAGGCCGAGTCTGCTAGTTTTCCAAACCTAAAGCCTTCCACTAAAACAATTTCACTTCGTTTACCAGAAGGGTTGCTTGATAGCATCAAAATTGAAGCAAATAGGCGCGACATGCCTTACCAGTCATTAATTAAGGTTTGGCTTGCGGATGATGTGAAAGAGAGCCGAAACTAAATCAGCTAGACAAAGGTTCTAATTAACCCCAAATCTTCTTTTTACATCTTCCAGGCTGTGTGTATTACCTTCTTTTATATCTATAAGACCCTGGATAACCGCTGTTACAAAATCGATCTCTTCAGTATTTCTCTCGTCTTCAGAAAACTCAGTATTCATGGATTGTTCCCTAAGCTTTAAATATCTGATGATTGTGCCTATACAAGTACATGACAATATTAGCTCGGAGAGGCGGAGCTTAAACGCGCTTAGCATCCAAAATCTTTAACAAATCCCCAACCGCCATCTGCCCTATTGCCGTCAAGCCAATATCCACACCCACTGGCTGTTCAGTAATCAGTGCTTTCATTGGCGGTGCCCAAAACTTCTCGAGATGCTGAGCCACCTGATCTGCGACCATTTCCTCGCTGCCATTGGCACTCATATTGAGGGCAATTTGGTTGACCTGACTAACAAGACGCTGGAGTTTTGAGTCTGACATGGGTTTTCTCTTAGTTAATTCTTTGACCATTGGCGTAAACCACATGGCGGCCGGTTCTGGTGAAGCCTACTAGGGTTAAACCACTCTTTTCAGCCAGCTCTATAGCTAGAGATGTGGGGGCTGAGACTGCGGCTAATAGGGGTATATTGGCGCTGGTGGTTTTTGAGACCATTTCATAGCTGGCTCTGCTGGTGACTAATACAAAGCCTGGCTCTGCTTTTTGTTTTTGTTCTCTTTTCGCTAAAGCCCCAAGCAGTTTATCTAACGCGTTGTGGCGACCCACATCTTCACGCACTAACAATAATTCGCCCTGCTGATTGCAGTAGGCGGCACCATGCACTGCACCGGTCTGCTGTTGTAGCTTTTGTTCTGAGGCTAAGGCGCTGGAGGCTTTTTGGATGGCTTCGTGGCTTATGGATAATTCGGCGGTGACCATGGCGGGTTCGCTGATGGCCTGTTCTAAGGATTCAGCACCGCAGAGTCCACATCCTGTTCTGCCCACTAGGTTGCGGCGTTTTTCTTTTAACTTGGCAAAGGGTTCGGCGGCGATGGTTAGAGCTAACTCTATGCCTTTATCCGTGTCTGTAACTTCGCAATCCAGCAGTTGTTTGGTGCTTTGTAAGATGCCTTCACTGAGACTAAAACCCAGGGCAAAGTCGTCCAAATCTGATGGTGTGGCCATCATCACCACATGGGAGATGCCGTTATAGACCAGCGCCACGGCAGTTTCTGTGGCGACCCAATCTATGCCTTCGACGGTTTCACCGGCTTTCCAGATAACACGATTGACCTTATCTGAACCCTTGATTGCCAAGTTTAGTGCCGTGCACTTTGTGACAAGCCGCGCTGTAACAAACCTTGCTGCTGCTTATCGAAGGATTTTTGTCGCGACTGCCAGCTTGAGGGTTGAGTGACTTTGCTGAGCTGCACCGCGGTGACTTTGTATTCTGGGCAGTTGGTGGCCCAGTCGCTGTTGTCCGTGGTGATCACATTGGCACCGGATACTGGGTGGTGGAATGTAGTGTAGACGACGCCGGGTTTTACTTTGTCAGTGACGTCGGCACGCAGTACGGTGTCGCCAACGCGGCTATTAATGCCGACCCAATCTCCATGATTAATACCGCGCTCTTCAGCATCGTGGGGATGAATTTCTATTACATCTTCGCCGTGCCATTCGCTGTTTTGGGTGCGTCTGGTTTGGGCACCTACATTGTATTGGGACAGTATGCGACCGGTGGTGAGCAGCAACGGGAACTTGCGGTTGGCACGCTCGGTGGTGGCCACATATTCGGTCATGGCGAAGAAGCCTTTACCGCGAACAAACTGATCCACATGCATGATCGGCGTGCCCTCTGGGGTGTCGTCATTGCAGGGCCACTGGATGCTGCCCAACTGTTCTAAGCGATCGTAAGACACGCCGTTAAAGGTTGGGGTTAGGCGGGCAATTTCGTCCATGATTTCCGAGGGATGGTTGTACTCCATCTTACAGCCCAGAGCGTTAGCGAGAGCCATAGTCCCTTCCCAGTCGGCTTTGCCACTGAGTGGCGGCATGACTTTGCGCACTCTAGAGATTCTGCGTTCGGCGTTGGTGAAGGTGCCATCTTTTTCAAGGAATGAAGCGCCGGGTAAAAACACATGGGCAAATTTGGCGGTTTCATTGAGGAAGATATCTTGTACTACCAAGCATTCAATGGAGCGCAATGCAGCTTCAACGTGCTGGGTGTTGGGGTCTGACTGGGCGATATCTTCGCCTTGGCAATAGAGACCTTTGAAGTCGCCATCTAGGGCGGCGTCGAACATATTGGGAATACGCAGACCGGGCTCTGAATCCAGAGTCACGCCCCACTCTCCTTCAAATAAGTCGCGAGTGGCTTTGTCGGAGATATGACGGTAGCCGGGCAGCTCATGGGGGAATGAACCCATGTCGCAGGAGCCCTGCACATTGTTCTGTCCGCGCAGTGGGTTGACGCCCACGCCTTCGTGGCCAATATTTCCAGTGAGCATGGCGAGGTTGGCAATGGCCATGACCGCGGTTGAACCCTGACTGTGCTCGGTAACACCCAAACCGTAGAAGATCGCGCCGTTACCGCCGGTGGCATAAAGGCGAGCGGCGGCACGCATATCAGCGGCGTCGACACCGGTGATGCTTTCGGTATGTTCTGGAGAGTGGCGTTCGTCGCCGATAAAGGCCAACCACTTGCCAAATTCAGCGATATCGCAGCGCTCGGCAATATAGTCCCGCGCTTCGAGACCTTCGTTAACTACCACGTGAGCCAGTGCATTGAGCAGGGTCACATTGGTGCCGGGGCGCACGGGCAAATGGTAGTCGGCGGTAATATGCGGCGAGCTGACCAGTTCAATTTTGCGTGGGTCTATGACAATTAATTTTGCACCTTCACGAAGGCGGCGCTTTAAGCGCGAACCAAACACTGGATGGGCTTCGGTTGGGTTGGCACCCATCACTATAACCACGTCGGCGTCGGCCACTGAGGCAAAGGTTTGAGTACCGGCTGATTCACCCAGAGTGGTTTTTAGACCAAAACCAGTGGGTGAATGGCAGACCCGGGCACAGGTGTCGATATTGTTATTGCCAAAGCCGGCGCGAACCATTTTTTGTACTAGGTAGACTTCTTCGTTGGTGCAACGGCTTGAAGAAATAGCACCAATACTGGTGCGACCATACTGAGCCTGAATATCTTTGAAGCGTTGGGCTGTGTAAGTCACGGCCTCGTCCCAAGACACTTCTTTCCAGGGATCGTTGATGCTATCGCGGATCATCGGCACGGTAATACGATCTTTGTGAGTGGCGTAACCAAAGGCAAACCGGCCTTTGACACAGGCATGGCCTTCGTTGGCCTTGCCGTCTTTGTAGGGGGTCATGCGCACAACTTCGTTGCCTTTCATCTCGGCTTTGAAAGAACAGCCGACACCGCAATAAGCGCAGGTGGTGATCACTGAATGCTCGGGTTTACCGGCTTCAATAATGCTTTTTTCGGTGAGTGTGGCGGTTGGGCAGGCAGCGACACAGGCACCACAGGAGACACATTCGGAACCCATAAAGTCTTCGTCCTGACTGACGCTAACTTTGGAGTCAAAACCACGGCCATCAATGGTCAGTGCAAAGGTGCCCTGCACTTCTTCACAGGCGCGCACGCAGCGTGAGCAGACGATGCACTTGGAGGGGTCGAAGGTAAAATAGGGGTTGGATTCGTCTTTCTCGGCGACTAAATGGTTTTCGCCATCGAAGCCGTAACGCACAGAACGTAGACCCACTTCACCGGCAGTGTCTTGTAATTCGCAGTCGCCGTTGGTTGGACAGGTGAGGCAGTCAAGCGGGTGATCGGAGATATACAGCTCCATCACATTGCGGCGCAGTTTGCCAATGGCCTCGGACTGGGTGTTGACCTCCATGCCCGCCTCAACATTGGTGGTGCAGGACGCGGGAAATCCTCGGCGGCCTTCAATTTCCACTAAGCAAATACGACAGGAACCAAAAGATTTAAGCTGATCGCTGGCGCAGAGGCGCGGGATTTTGACACCGTTCTCGGCGGCAGCGCGCATCACTGAAGTACCTTCTGGAACTGTGACGCTAACGCCATCAATACTCAGGGTGACCATAGTGGTGCTGGTGCTTTTTGGGGTGCCGTAATCTGCTTGGGGTTCGTAGAATTCCAACATTTAATTTTCTCCCTGAGCAGCGCCCGCGGCGTCTTGTAATGAAGCGCCCGCGGCGTCTCGTAATAAAAAGTCATTTGGGAAATACTTGAGCGCGCTGCGCACTGGGTAAGGTGTCATACCACCCATGGCACATAAGGAGCCGAATTCCATGGTGTCGCAAAGCTCATGCAACAGGATTAAATTATTGTCGCGGTTTTCGTTGGCGACAATTCGGTCGATAACCTCAACACCGCGCACCGATCCAATACGACAGGGTGTGCATTTACCACAGGATTCCACGACGCAGAATTCCATGGCAAATCTCGCCTGAGCGGCCATATCCACAGTGTCGTCAAATACCACAATACCGCCGTGGCCGATCATGGCCTTAATGGCCGCGAAGGCTTCGTAGTCCATGGGAGTGTCCCACTGAGACTCGGGCATAAATGCCCCCAGAGGCCCGCCCACCTGAATAGCGCGGATCGGACGGCCGCTATAGGTGCCCTGCCCGTAGTCTTCAACCACTTCACGCAGCGTCACGCCAAAGGCTAATTCGATCAGGCCACCGCGTTTAATATTACCCGCCAGCTGTATGGCTAAGGTGCCTCTTGAGCGGCCCATACCAAAGTTCTGATAAGTTGCTGCGCCCTGCTCCAGAATGCTTGAAATCGCCGCCAAGGTAAGCACGTTATTGACCACGGTTGGCATGCCAAACAATCCTTCGATGGCTGGCAGCGGTGGTTTGGCGCGAACCATTCCACGCTTGCCTTCTAGGCTTTCGAGTAAGGAGGTCTCTTCACCGCAGATATAAGCACCGGCACCCAAACGCACTTCCAGATGGAAGGTTTTGCCGGAGCCTTGAATATTGTCACCGAGGAAGTTGGCTTGGATAGCACGGTCGATGGCGATATTTAAGAGTTTGTGCGCGACCGGATATTCCGAGCGCAGATAGATGTAGCCCTGATTGGCCCCTACCGCGAGACCGGCGATGATCATGCCTTCAATCAGCTGATAGGGGTCTGCTTCCATCACTAGACGGTCGGCAAAGGTTCCCGAATCACCTTCATCGGCGTTACAAACAATATATTTCTGACAGGACTCTTTATCCGCCGCAGCGCTGACCCCAGCATCATGCACAGTCTGCCACTTAATACCGGCAGGAAATGCTGCACCCCCGCGGCCACGAAGGCCGGAGTCTTTAACCTGATCAACAATCTGCTGACCGGTCATTTTCAGGGCGTTTTCGAGTCCTTTAAAGCCGTTTAATTTTTTATAGTTATCCAAGCAAACCGGATCGCCCAAACCGGCGCGGGCATAGGTGAGTCGCTGCTGAGATTTTAAATAGGGAATATCTGCCACTGCACCCTGATAGAGGCCATGGCTTGTGGGATCTGATTCCAGTGCATCAATAATGCTCGGAATATCCTTGGCAGCAACTGGACCGAAGGCAATACGACCCTGATCCGTTTCTACTTCCAATAAAGGCTCTAACCAAAAAATTCCGCGGGAACCATTGCGAATCGGCTCTATGCCTGCAGTCTGCAGTGCACGGGCGACGGCTTCGGAGCCTAAGGCCAATGCAGTGGTGTCTTGGGGAATATAAAAGATCATTGGGCAACCCCCTCTTCCAATGAAAGACCAGACAGTAGTTCATCAAAGCGATCTGCATCCACTCGCGCAAACACATCATCATTGATCCGCACTGAGGGTGAGCAGGCGCAGTTGCCTAAGCAGTACACCGGCTCTAGGGTAATGGTGCCATCGGCGGTGGTTTCGCCGTAGTCGACACCGAGGGTTTGCTTGGCATGGGCTTCTAACTGACGGGAGCCCATAGACTGACAGGCTTCAGCGCGGCAGATCTGCACTGTATGGCGGCCTACTGGACTGGTTTTAAAATCATGGTAAAAACTGATCACGCCATGGACTTCGGCACGAGAGAGGTTGAGGCCTTTGGCAATAATCGGCACTGCTGTGTCAGGTACATGACCTGCATGCTCCTGAATGGCATGCAACAGGGGCAGTAACGCGCCTGGCAAGGTTTTATATTGCCCGACTAAATCACTGATCGATTGCTGCTCAATTTGGCTGATACCCAACTCAACTACTCCTGCGGTTATTGTTAGCGTCACCTCTGCTAAGTGGAACTGCTAACAGACCCACCAGCACGCGCAGTCTAGCATTATCACCAATCTATTCTGCCTTACCCAAGCGACTCTTATTTACCTAATAAGGACTGCTTATTACCTCTCGGTTAGCGCTATCTTTTAATGCGGTTTTTAAGCCGTTTTTTAACCTATTCTCTATGGCTATTTTTTAAAGCTGTCGTTAAAAGCTGTCGTTAAAAGCTATCGTT
>Ga0307488_10004398_pt1 | contig 11747 bp, 6 predicted proteins | sample SB02metaG_FD_202248 | JGI IMG/M metagenome (GOLD analysis project Ga0307488, IMG submission 202248) | Sea-ice brine microbial communities from Beaufort Sea near Barrow, Alaska, United States - SB 0.2 | ecosystem: Environmental > Aquatic > Marine > Coastal | place: USA: Alaska | collected 2017-05-06
GCGGTTTTCATTTAAAAAATCTTCTTGGTCAAAGTTAGAAATAATATGACGGTGATGAACCAGTCTAATGGCCCAGCAACAGCTTTCATATTGTAAGCCAACATAAGCTTCGAGACTTCTATTTTGGATTAGATCATGTGTTGCACGACCAACAAATTTCCAATCTTTAGATAAAGGAAAGTTTGTTACTAATGACGCTTGTTCTAATCTATTACCTGAGACATCGCGAGTGAACCTATGGTTCAATTGAATATTTGTATTTTTATTAAAACGATAATCTATATTGATTTGACTTTTATTAACCAAGCTTGATTTTGTATTATATTGTAAATCGCTGCTGATTTGCCATTGATGGTTAAGCCTGAAAAATAAATCAGCAGCAAGCGCTGACTCTTTAATCGTACTGTCGTTTTTATTAAGGTTATCAAAGTTATCAAGGTAAGTAATACGACCAAGACTGAACCGTAATAACTCTGTGTTCTTAGCATCTAAAACTCGGCTAATTAGTCCCCATGAATATTGATTTGCAGCAGCAATTCTGTCTAAACCACTATTTCTTCTGTCTCTAAATAAGCCATCATAATCATCTTGTAAGGTTGTGCTGTCATAAATGCCAATATTACTTTGGTCAACATCACCGACATATAAATATTGAACTTGAGGTTCTAGTGTTTGAGTATATTGTGAATTAAATAGCGACATAGTGCGATCGAGATTAAAACCACCGTGAAATCGAATTTTAGGTAAAGTACGGCTAACTTTTTCTTCTAGTGCACTGCCTAGTGGAATTTTTTCTTGTTGATAATAAGTATGTAATATCTTCAATTCTGAATTTAAAAACCATGAAGGAGAGGACAGAGGGAGAGAAACCCCAGCTTCAATATGATAGCGATTAGCATTAACCAGTTCTTTGTTTAAACTTTTAAATCGACTTAATTCAGAATAAATTTCAAAGAGACTATTTGCATAGTCCAACGGTTGATAAATTTGTAATTCAATTTGGGGTAAGGTGCTATAACTGGCTTGATTATTACCTAAAACTTCAAAGTCTTGGATTTTCATTGTCGTTTGCCAGCTTTCACCAAAATAAGATAACTCACCCACTTGGTATAAATAATTATCATTGTCATTGTACTGTGGGCTGCCAATATCTACTAAATAATTATCGTCACTGATCGTGGTGAAATCGATATATGCTCTGAAATTATTTGAAAATGTACCTATGTGCTGAAATCTAGCCAAGTACCTAGAATCATTATTGGCTTTAAGTTCATTATCTTTATTTAAATATTCAATATTAACCATGCCAGATTGCTCACCAGATAAGTATCTAAACTCGGTAAGTAATTGTGTTCCGCGTTTAGACATATGATGTGGTGTTAACGTTGCGTCAAAGTTCTCTGCGATATTCCAATAAAACGGTGTTGCTATTTCTAGGCCTGACTGGCTAGATGTTTTAATACTAGGATATAAAAAACCAGACTTCCTGTCGTTAGTCACCGGAAAAGAGACGTAAGGCAGATATAGAATAGGGAAATCAAGAACGTTGATCCGAGCATTATAAATTTGACCAATATTTTCTTCGACAGATATTATTATTTCACTGGCTTTTATTTGCCAATCAGGTGTTTCACCAACGCAAGTGGTATAAGTTGAATCAATTAATGCTAAAGTGCCATTACTGCTGATAGATAATTCGCGAGCACTGCCGTGTCCAGGATTATCAGTCAATTGATAGGAGGTATTACCTAATGTGGTTTTTTGTGATGAATGGCTGACATCAATGTTATCTGCAAAAATGTTTATACCACTATTTTGATATTGAATGTTTCCTTCAGCAGCCAAGGAAAGCGTTTCTCTATTGAAGGCAAGTTCATCAGCAAGAATTGTATGGTCTTTATTTACTAAAATCACATCGCCATTGAATTGTGCTAATTGATTTTTCTTAATAGATGAATATTTCGCTTCAACGCGAATACTATCATCAATGATTTGAGCAAAATCATGCGTTATTTGATCGTAGTTAGTTATTAGGCATTGCTGCTTCCCAGTACCCACAGAGTTGTTTTCTTGACTTAATGACCCCGTTAACGGTACTTTTTTATAAGTTTCATCAGCAGAATAGCTAGCCACTGAAGTTAATAGACAAAAAGTTAACAAAATTAATTTACGACGAAAGAGCATTTATTGTCCGAAAAAGTGGTGACCAATACTTGTTTTTTGAAAGAAAAATAAAACACTAAAAGGCAATGAAAAACATATTTTTTTGCCAAACACCGCTATGATATAGCAATTTTCATTATCTCGCTAATGCCTTTCTTCATTTTTAGGCAAGCTATTTCCTAAAAGGTTGGTTTCGTTGTCACAAGACTCACGATGTATGTTACTAAAGAACTGGTTGTTGTCTGTTTTAACAGACAAGGAACAACAATATAACATTGAATTACAACCGATGGCAGGCGATGCTGGCTTTCGTCAGTACTATCGCTTTAATTTCAAAGGGCAGAGCTTAGTTGTCGTTGATGCACCGCCAAAATACTCGAACAATGAGGCTTTTGTTGCAATTAGCCAAGCGTTGAATAATGAAAAACTCAATGTTCCAAAAATAATTGCCTTAGATTTACAACAGGGTTTCCTTTGTATTACTGACTTTGGCAATCAATTACTTGCTGATACCTTAGTTAAGACTACTTTGGCTTTTGATGTTCAGAAGGTTTACTCTCAAGCAATAAGCTTGTTGCCTGCTATTTCTAAAGCAAACATATTGAAGAGCAAAGGTAGGGGTCTCAAGGGAGCCGATAGTCAATATCAACTGCCAATTTATGATCAAGGATTTATTGAACTTGAACTTAAAATTTTCAGTCAGTGGTTACTTGAAAAACACTTAAACATTGAGTTATCAGATGATGATCAAAAACAGCTTGAGCAGTGTTTTTCATTCTTGACCGCTAGCGCATTATCTCAGCCTAAAGTTACTATTCATCGTGATTATCATAGTCGAAATATTATGGTACTTAATGAGAATTCATTAGGTATTATTGATTTTCAGGATGCGGTAATAGGCCCGATAACTTACGATATAGTCTCTTTACTAAGAGATTGTTATACCCGCTGGCCGGACAGTGTAATTCAGCCCTTATTTAAATATTTTTGTCAGCTAATGGCTAAGCAATATTCACTTGAGTTCATCAAAGAACAACAATGGCAGCAGTGGTTTGATTTAATGGGCATCCAGCGTCACTTGAAGGCGAGTGGTATTTTTTGCCGATTATATTATCGTGACAATAAAGGTGGGTATTTGAACGATATCCCTTTAACACTCTCATATATAAAAGATGTCAGTGCTAAGTATCCGGAGTTGAGTTTCTTGCATCACTTGATAAAATCAAAAGTATTACCGGCAATGCAGACAACCAATAATAAGATAAGTGATAGCTAATGAAAGCAATGATTTTAGCAGCAGGGCGAGGCGAACGAATGAAACCACTAACGGACGACTGTCCTAAGCCGCTATTAAAAGTTAAAGGGGTGGCATTAATTGAACATCATATTAAAAAACTCGCTCAAATAGGCATTAAAGAAGTTGTCATTAATCATGCTTGGTTAGGTGAAATGATTGAAAGATATCTAACCGATGGTAGCCAGTGGCAAATAAATATATCTTACAGTGCGGAAGACCCGGCATTAGAGACCGCGGGGGGGATTATCAATGCTTTACCTTTACTAGGTAATAAGCCTTTTTTGTTAATTAATAGTGATGTGTATACCGCATTTGATTTTACTAAAATCCCCGTTTTGCCCGATAATAAACTCGCTCATTTATGGTTAGTTAAAAATCCAGAACATAATTTATCAGGTGACTTTTGTATTGATGATGGATTGTTACAAAATAAACCAATAATTTCTGAGGTTGGACAGAAGCAAAAAAGTTACACTTACAGCGGTATTGCTATATTTAAACCCGAATTTTTTCAACAAGACTCTTTTCAACCACCAGGAACATCGGCCATTGATAAAACATCAATATTACCATTAGCACCTATGTTAAGAGTAGCAGCCGATCAGGGGCACATCACTGCAAGTGTTTTACCATATGCTTGGACAGATGTTGGCACACCAGAGCGGTTAGCGCAGTTAAACTCATTACAGCTTAGTTAATCTTTTTTAGGAAAAATAAATAGTATGCATATTTGGGGTAAAGTTTTAGGTTTTTTATTTGGTTTGATGCTGAGCAAAAATCTTTTTGGTGCGTTATTAGGTTGTTATGTTGGTCATATGTTTGATAAAGGCCGTCGTATTGACTTTGATGGTCTCTCTCCTAACAAAGCTGATGATATTACTCGTCAAGCGGTATTTTTCTATTCGACTTTTTCTGTGATGGGCTACATTGCTAAAGCTAATGGTCAGGTAAGTAAACATGAAATTGCGTTTGCCACTGCCTATATGGATAAAATGGGTTTAACTGGCAGTATGAGACAACAAGCGCAAGATGCTTTTCGTGAAGGAAAAACGACAGGTTTTGCTATTGATGAAAGGTTAAGGAAATTCAAACGTTCATGTGGCCATCGCCATGACCTGCTGTCGATGTTTATCGAGATACAAATTCAAGTTGCATTCTCTGATGGTGAGTTAGACACTGCTGAACGAGCAGTATTGCATAATATAGCTGAGCAATTAGGTTTCTCTACCCGAGAGTTAGATAAACTATTAGAAATGATTATTGCTGGAACAGCATTTCATCAAGGAGGCTCGTATCAAAGCAATAGCCAACAAGGTTATCGTCAATCTGGAGGCCCTCAGCAATTAAACAACGCTTATAAAGTGTTAGGAATGGATGGGAAATCAGAATTTAAAGACATTAAGAAAGCCTATAAAAAACTTATGTCTCAACATCATCCTGATAAATTAATTGCTAAAGGTCTGCCACCAGAGATGATGGAGGTTGCTAAGCAAAAAACTCAAGATATTCAGGCTGCTTATGATTTGATATCTAAAAATAAGTAGGCTTATTTTGATTTTTCTTGTTTGAGCATTATCAACAGCCTAAATGATGACAAATGGATGTTAAATTTTGAGGAGGCAATCATCTTAGGTTAAGTGATTTTTATTACCGACCTTTTAGGAGGATTACCAACCGATAGCAGCTATCCAACTTTTTACTGTAATCAGAAGCTCTTTTTGCGGATAATAGCTACTTGTTAAGTTAGTTAATTGGCGTTGACGATAATGTGCTTTGATTTCTTTTTTAGCTGCTGACAAACGCTGCTTTGCGTTGCTCTTGGCCAGAGGGTGGTCACGTGTTAAATAGAGATCTAATACTGGGAAACTGGTTTGTGCTAATGCAGTCGCAAATTGCTTATTGGCAGCATGACTGGGCATATAACTGCTTAATAATATCAGTGCATTGGGCGGCGTGTTTTTATTTTGTTGATATAAGTTGGTCAGTATCGCAGCATGACTGCCCTCTGCAATGACGATGAATACGCTGGAATAGTCTCTAGCTTCAGCCATTACTGCTTTGATTATTACACTGAGCTTCAGTTGATAATTGGTTAATGCTATTTTATTTTCTTCTTTTCGTAACACTAAGGTCAAAGCAGTGGAAGGGTAACCCTTAGGTTTAGCTGGCGGTTGTATTGAAATTGTTGTCCAGCCCTTGTCAGGCATTTTGTTTTTTAAATAGTTTATTCCTTTGGGCGTCATTGCGGTTTGTTGCCAATCAGCCAGTAAAATAACTGCCCCCTTATTATTGGCTGTAGTACTTTCTTTTATAAGGGTAATAAATTCATTAGTACCAGCAAGCAAAGGTCTGATTTCACTGGCATTGAGATAGTGATTGATATCATTTTTATGAATTTTTTCAATAGAAATTGGTGCAAGAATTTCCACTGTTTTTATTGTGGGGCCTAAGTGATTGGCTTTTGACTGGGTATTATCGTTTGATTGAGCATTTTTTTCTTTATTTAATAGGGTTTCTTCGGTTTTATCTTGAGCAATAGTGGTTGAAATAGTCATTGTCGTGATGAGTAATAAATTGATGAATAAAAAAATGTGACGAAGCAAAACACTCTCCTAAAGAGCCTAAGTTAATAATATGATACTGACTAAAAATCTATATTTTGAAGCTATTGTTAATTAAAAGGGCAAGGAGCGAGAAAGACTAGTTTTTCATTATTTACTGGGTGAGTTATCTCTAGTACTTGTGCATGAAGTTGTAAGCGCTGGCTGACGGTCAATGCTTTGTCATGGGCATATAGTCGGTCGCCTAAAATAGGATGACCTAAGGCTAGCATATGGACACGCAGTTGATGTGAACGACCGGTAATCGGTGTTAACTCTAGTAAACTACTCAATTCTCCCTTACGTTCATCAATACTAATGACCCGCCAATAGGTCAGTGCTTTTTTACCCTGTTCATAATCAACTTTTTGTTTTGGACGATTAGGCCAATCGCAAATAAGTGGCAGATCAATACTACCGTTACTTTCTTTTACCTCACCATACACTCTAGCAATATAACTTTTTTTAGTTAAACGTTTTTCAAATTGACGGCTAATGTCAACATGAGCGGGTTTATTGAGTGCCATTAAAATAATGCCGGAGGTTGCCATATCAAGACGATGTACTATAGTTGCCTTGGGTAAAACACGCTGAACACGGTTTTGTAAACAATCTTGATGCTCAGGTAACCTACCTGGCACCGATAGTAAACCGCTGCCTTTATTGAATACCACTAAATCATCATCTTGATAAATGATATCAAGATAAGGTGACATGGGTGGTTGATAAATAAAGTCAGGGTTGGCTGCCATCAGTTCTTCTCTTTGTTTATTAAGTGCTATTGGTTGCTAACCACTATCATGCGCACTGCTTCAAATTTCAGTTGCGCTTTATCAATATAGTTACTGAGTTCATCTTGCTGTACTTTAATAAAGTCTAACTCTTCTTGGCGAACATTAGGGTTTACTGCGGCAAGTGCTGTTAAACGATCAAACTCCTCATCTAAAGTTTTGTGCATGTTAGCTAAGGCTTTAGTTTGGATATCTGCCACTTGTTTTTCTGCATGGTCTTCTGCTTTAGCCACCATGGCTGGAACTTGAGCTTTCAGCGCTTTAACCAATTGCAGTGCCACTTGTTTTTTCACGGGTATTAATTGATTATCAAGTACTTGTTCACTAACCTTTTCAGCTAAATTCAGTCCTGACTTATCAACTAATACCCGCACAGGGGTTGTAGGTAAATAACGACCTAATTGCAAATGAGTAGGTGCAGTGGCTTCCAATGTGAATAAACATTCTAAGAAAAAAGTGCCAACAGGTAATGAAGGGTTTTTCAAAATTCCAATACTGGCGTTACCAATATCATCACTGAGTAATAAATCTATCACGCCACGCACCATAGGATGATCCCAAGTGATCAACTGATAATTCTCATTTTGTAACGCAGTTTCTCGATCAAAGGTAATAGTGGTACCATCTTCTGGCAAGCAAGGGAAGTTAGAATTGAGCATATGTTCAGTTTGATTTAAAGCAATGGCGTTATCTGCTTTATCATCTTGTTGAACACCAAAAACATCAAATACTTGAAACATAAACTGTGGCAAACTAAATTGGCGATCTTGCCTTGCAATTTTATCCACTAATTCATGTGCTCTGCCTTGACCTGAAGAGTTAAGCTCAAGCAACTTATCACGACCCGACTCTAATTCCACTTTAAGGGTTAAGTGTTGATCATGACTATTGTCAATAAGTGTTGTTGCTGCCTCAGACTGCCATTGTGCCGATAATGCTAAGTTTATTATTTCTTGGCCAAAGCTCTCAAAAATAATACGACCGGTAATACAGGTTTGCTCAAAAGCATTAAGTCCTTGCTGATACCAATTAAATAACAACTGCTGAGCAGAGTCTTTAAAATATGGCACATGTATCTTGATAATATCTGTTTGACCAATACGGTCTAAACGGCCAATACGTTGCTCAAGTAAGTCTGGGTTACTCGGTAAGTCAAATAAAACTAAGTGATGAGCAAACTGAAAGTTGCGACCTTCACTACCAATTTCAGAGCACAATAATAATTGGGCGCTGTCTTCATCTTGGGCAAAATAAGCGGCGGCTTTATCACGATCAAAAATTGATAAGCCTTCATGGAATACTGCCGCCCGAATTCCTTCTTTGACTCGTAAAACCTTTTCTAGATCAATAGCCGTTTGTGCATGAGCACAAATGACTAACACTTTTTCTCTATTTAACTCTTTTAGTAAGTTGATTAAATAATTTACGCGGGGATCAAATTCTGTCCATTGTTGCTCTTGGCTATCTAACCCATAAAGCATCTCAGGGCAAAATATAAATTTACTTTGTGCTTGTGTCACAAGAACTTCAGCGGTATCACTTAGTAAATATTCACTTATTTTTTCTTGGTATTGTTCGGGCATTTCTAATGATGCTGGCAATAATTGTCGCTCAGGAAAGCCTTTAATAATATTACGACTGTTTCTAAATAATATGCGACCGGTGCCGTGGCGATCCAGTAATTGTTTTAACAGATGTTGACGAGCATCATTTTCAGCTTGTTCAGAACCATCGATACTATTAATACAGCTAAGTAATTCACTAATATCGGTTTCTTTTAACAAGGTCGTTAATGCAGTGTTTTGCTCTTTACTTAGCAGGTGACCTTCAACTAAAGCATTGGCAGCATCGGCAACTTCGACATAGTGCTCTTCTTCTTCTATGAACTTTTGATAATCGAAAAATCTATCGGGATCAAGCAAGCGCAAACGAGCAAAGTGAGACTCATGACCTAATTGATCCGGTGTTGCCGTCAACAATAACACCCCCGGAATAGTTTGAGCTAATTGCTCGATACATTGATATTCAATACTGGCATTGTCTTGTTGCCAATTTAAATGATGGGCTTCATCGACAACCATCAAATCCCAATCTTCATCAATAAGGGCTTCATACCAATTGGGATTGTCGGTAATAAAGCCTAAAGTAACTAAAACTAATTGTTCAGAGCTAAAGGGATTAATATTATCGCCTTCACTTGAACTTTCAACGCAACGATCATTATCAAAAATGCTAAATTTAAGATTAAAGCGGCGAAGCATTTCAACGAGCCATTGATGCATTAATGACTCGGGGACAATAATTAAAATGCGTTTTGCGCGACCACTTACTAACTGCTGATGAATAATTAAGCCTGCTTCAATGGTTTTCCCTAAGCCAACTTCATCGGCTAAAAGTACACGGGGAGCGAAACGGCTACCCACTTCCTCAGCAATATATAATTGATGAGGAATTAAACTTACCCGAGCACCAGACAGTCCCATCAATTCAGATTGCTGCTGCTCAAACTGATGTTGTAAACAGTCTTTTCTTAAGCTGAACCAATCAAGGCGGTCTACTTGACCATTGAGTAACCTGTCGTGGGGTTTATTAAATTTGATAAAGTGATCAATCATCACTTCTTTTAAACTGGCCTGCTCATTAGTATCTTTTTTAATACCGTAATAGGTAATGAGGTTATCTATCTCTTCCATCGACTCCACAACAAGTTGCCATCCCTCATGACTTGGAATGCTATCACCTGTATTAAAAATAACACGAGTTAAAGGCGCATTAGCAATGGCGTATTGGCGAGCTTCTCCGGTCGCGGTATAGACAATAGTAACAAAGCGGTGTTCAACAGCAGTTACTGTGCCTAGACCTTGATCAGATTCACTGTCACTGATACAACGTTGTCCAAGGTGAAATGGCATCAAAAATGTCTCCAGAATAAATAAAAGGTGTTAAAAAAATATTAATAAAAGCCTTGAAATAGCCCTTAAAAAACGGCCGTTATGATATACCAATAGCCACCACTAAGCTATAGTTGATAAGTGTTTCAAAGCCGTTTATTTACCTGTATTTTTACCAATTCAAAATGTTGGTTTGAGTAAACTGAGAAAGAGTGAGCTATAAGACATTGATTGAAGAGAAGAGTTATTCTATTATCAAAATAAATACCGCTAGCATGACCCTTGATTTGATTTACTCGCTTAGTTTTAAAATGCGACCTTAAGTTTAACAGGTATATCAATTCTATTAAATTTCACCTCATACCAAACCAATGTGATTCAATCGGTCTTTTGTTACAATCAAGGCTTAGTGGTTGTAACAAAAAGCTCTGTTTTTTTAAAAACCTTTTGATTTCCTTACCATAAAATGGCAATGTAGAATTGACTTTACCTAAGGGAATGTCGATTTTTCAGTCATTGCAGAGATGAATGTTAAAGATCAATATCCCCTAGGAGAAAGCTAAATGTTTTGGGATAGCTTAATATTTGGGTGGTAAAGTTACTGTGAATTTTAGGTACTTTATATCTGAGTATTTCGCTAGCTACTTTTATCTATTGCTAGGGATGCCTTATGACTAAAGATAACACCTTAAAAGAAAAGTCGAACGACAAAATAATCTATATTTTAGATACTAACATTCTCCTTCACGAACCCTTCGCTTTTTTATCATTTCAAGAACATGACGTTGTCATACCTATGACGGTGCTTGAAGAACTTGACTCCATTAAGGATAGACGAAAAGATGTCAGCCGCGATGCCCGTGTAGCAATTAGGGCCCTAGAAGACATTCTTACAGACGCCTCTCCTGAGCAAGTGCTCGCTGGCGTTAAACTCCCTGAAAATGATGAACTTCATCCTAGTGGTTGTTTATCAATATTTAATGATTACACTTTAGAACAAACAGCGGGTACTTTATCGTTTAACGAAAATGATAATCGTATTATTAATACCGCTTTACATATTCAAAAAGAAAAATCACCAACCAAAGTTGTGCTAGTGACCAAAGATATCAATATGCGCTTAAAAGCTAAAGGTGCAGGGTTGGCTCATGTTGAAGACTATCGTACAGATCAACTCATTGACGATATTCGATTTTTAACCAAAGGTTATTACAAGTTTGAAGGTGATTTTTGGCAAACAATTAGAGACTGTAAAAGCGAAACTCAAGGACGAGAGACCACCCATTTTGTTGACCGAGATACTTTACCTCTCAGTTATATTAATGAATATTTAATTGATGATACAGATCACTTTGCGGGCAAAGTAACAGGGTGGGATGATGAAAAAATATCGATTCAAGACTTAAGCAGAGAGCGGTTGATGTCAAAAAACGCTTGGGGTATACAGCCAAAAAACATCTACCAAGGTATGGCGATGGATGCGCTCCTTGACCCGACGATCGATTTGGTTATTCTTACTGGCCCTGCGGGTTGTGGGAAAACCTTATTGGCATTAGCTGCAGCTTTAGAACAAGTCGTTGAGCGTGGCTTGTATGAGAAAGTTATTGTCACACGAAGTACTCCTGAGATTGCTGAATCTATTGGTTTTTTACCCGGAACAGAAGAAGAGAAAATGGCACCCTGGCTTGCTGCAATTACTGACTCTTTAGAAGTTTTGCATAAACAAGATGAAAATATGTCGGGAAGTTTAGATTACATTATGGAGAAGGCTAATATTCAGTTTAAATCCGTTAATTTCATGCGGGGTCGTAGTATTCAAAACGCCATTGTGTTACTCGATGAATGTCAAAATTTAACCGCGGCGCAACTTAAAACCATCATCACCCGTTGTGGTGAAGGCACAAAGTTAGTGTGTAGTGGTAATTTGGCGCAGATTGATAGTAATTATTTAAATGCGGTGACATCAGGTTTGACTTACATTGTTGAGCGTTTTAAAAACTTTGAG
>Ga0307488_10004399_pt1 | contig 11745 bp, 12 predicted proteins | sample SB02metaG_FD_202248 | JGI IMG/M metagenome (GOLD analysis project Ga0307488, IMG submission 202248) | Sea-ice brine microbial communities from Beaufort Sea near Barrow, Alaska, United States - SB 0.2 | ecosystem: Environmental > Aquatic > Marine > Coastal | place: USA: Alaska | collected...
GTTTCGTCAATGGTTATATTTTCAGTAATGTCAACCCCCGTTGTAAACGAGTTACTCTGGTTGATGTCATATGTGTGGGTATGGGTGCTGTTGATGTTGCTGTACAACACCTGAGTTCCATTCACACGGGTCAGTTGTATGATGTATTCAGTTTTATTGGTACTATTTGAACCAGGACTAGATTTCGACATGATTAATTTTGCTACATTCCCAGAAGGGTCGTAGAAGTTGACATTGGTCATTTCATGAGGGGCGTTGGGTACAGGTTTTGGGGAGGGTGTACCATTCTTCTTCCGAAAGAAGGTGCTTTCTCCGTTTGCCTTTGTTATTAGGATGGCATATTTACTATTATGTACCATAATTGTTGCGGTCGAATTGTTGGACCCATAATAGACGAGGGGGATACCATTCTTCTTGAAAAAATTGTAGTTGTCTTCAGTTGAATCGTGTATCTGTTGGCTAGTATTGGGGTCCAGTATCAAGTCCGAGTTGGCTTGGGTGGATTGGGTGGCTGGTGTTAGAGCTTGGTATGCGGATGATATGGTACCGATTGCATCTGATGCTCTCTCTCCTATATCATGAGTTATATTTAGATTCATGTCTGGTATTCCTGGGGGTGTCGTGGGTGTCGTGGGTGTCGTGGATGTCGTGGATGTCGTGGATGTCGTGGGTGTCGATGATCCCTCGAATCCCTCGACACCATGCTTGTTGTTATTACTACATGGTACACACGATGGTAGAACGGAATAAGAAATGACGAGTACTAGTACTACAAACAGAACTACGAAAAGTATAGTATAGTTGATTGGTGCTCGTGTACCTAGCATTTAATGTATATATGTATGTATATATATATATATACATATATTATAGTATCAGTGCATCAATGCACCATGATCTACAACAACGCTCCCAATTGGAGCTTTTGATGGGCATTCTTACTGATGTCGTGCATCACATTGACATTGACGTTGATGTCCATTGGTTGTAGTTGCTGTGCATTTGTATTGTGTATATGAGATGCTTCGGATGGTACAGTGTGGGGTGCATAGGGATATACTTGACTGTGTTCGGTTTGACGTGCATCGGGGATGCCTGTAATTTGGGCGTTATTTAATTGGTTCAAATAATCCTTTTGTTTCTTAATGTCATTGTCGTTAGATTCGTCCGTCTTCACATCCCCTATCCCCTCTTCATCCCATCCCCGCATACCCTCTATCGTCTTTTTATACATCCATATGGGTACAAGAAAAGCAAGTGTACACAGTAATATAAATGTGAGATTTTTGGTACAGAATCCTTTTTTGACACAGACTCCATGCATTGTTTGCATTGTTTGCATTGTTGTTTATAGTACACACACACTATATATATATATATATATATATACGTCTCTCCACCCTCTCCACCCTAACTATTCATAGATTCCGTCTGAATATACACAACACCTGGTACAGTACTCTTACTGGTCTTACTGGTCTTACTGGTCTTACTGGTCTTACTGGTCTTACTGGTACCATTGTTGTCAACGGATGGCATTGACGCACCAATTGATGTTGGTGCACCAATCAATGTGATACCACTTCCATCTGGATGTATGTTCAGCATACATTGTCGAAACACGTCGTCCTTCTGTTCCACTTGGGGCTTCTTGCATGCGCGCGTTTTAGGTGCGCGGTGCGCATACCCCGTCTCGCGCTCACCAACAATCACATTCCAGAACCGCGACATTTCATCCACGTTCAGGTCGAACCACACCCTGTTTCGCAGCACAACCACGCAACTCACCTTTTCCATCCACCAGTAATGCGTGCGAATCCAGTGATGCCCTGCTTCCGTCTGCTTGGACATTGTTTCGGGCAGCCAGCTGTTGACAAACTCTTCCTTTTCCATTGCAAACGGCTTGTATTCGTAGATGGGGACGCCGTCATTGTCGACAAAGCACAGTAGAATGCCCTTGTGCAGGTCGGCTTCCGTCTGTGCAAATGTCCCGTCTGCGTAGAATGCTGCTTCGGTGGTATACTCGGCAAACTTTGTCTCCAGGAAATCACACACATCGAGATCGCACACCTCCATCTGCAACTGCATCTGCACCCAATATGCTTTGAGGGGAATACCCGTTATCTCGCGACTCACCACATTCTTAATCTCCAGCATGCATCCGTACTTGTCGCTGCGTGCATCGTCAATGATGCCGTCAGGGGATGCTCCGATGAATGTATGTACGGGGTGTTGAATGCATCCATATTCGCCCACGTGGGTGTTGTGTATGTGTTCGTAGTACATTGTCGACACGGGTTCATACTTCTGTCCCCAATGCATCGGGCTGTTTACATTTATTGATAGGCGTGGTTTCTCAATGACGTATAATATGCGATGCACATCTACTTGTGTACTGCTTGCACTGCTCGAACTGTTCATAGTTGTAGGGGGTGCCACGTCCACTCGTTCCTCTTCCTCTGGCAGATTAGGAGTTATGAGTGGTTTACATTTTTCGTACATCAGTTGATTCTGTGCGCCTGGTGTACCAAATATCTTGTACGCGTTGCTTGCGGTGATTAATCCGTGACGGTATATGTACCACTCCTTTGAGCGCTGTTCGGGTTGGGGTAAGGATTGGAGTCTGGTTATCGTATTGTGAATTGTGGCTGGTTGTTGGTATGTGTTGTAGCGGAGACTGTCCGTGCTGCCCGTGCTGGTTGATGGATAGGAACGACGTGGCATGATTTGTAGGTAGAATAGTTCCTCCGACTGTGCAATGATATCGTCGGACACTTCTTCCGATGTATCGCCTGATATGTTCATGTCAAATATGGTGCGCGGATTGGCGCGCGGGTTAGCGAGAGTGGCATCCAGTAGGTACAGTACAGATTCCATCATGTTGTCGTGAAACGACGGTTCTTGTATTTGGCGTGGGTTCTCAGTTACATAGTCTTGCATTAGATTCACAATCGTGGTTATCATATCCATTGTATCGGACACGTCTGTCTGGTCTGTCAGATCGGTGACCTCGGACAGTTCATCGGACAGTTCAGATATTACTTCTGTCAATTCAGTCACCTCCGACAGAATAGACATCGCGTCGGTCAAATCAGTCACTTCTGACAGAATGGACATCGCATCAGTCAATCCCGACAGGTCAGATGCGTCAGTCACTTCGGACAACTGGGTCGATTCCGTCATGACGGTTCTATCATCAGTGGAACTATATATCGTGTCAATAGTGCCAATTGTATAACTCATGTATGTATAAATAAAGAAGTATATCACGTATACTAGATAAGATATCTGTTGTATATGCTACTTCCTATGTGTTCAATTTGTCGATGCAAATAAGAATATAAAAGTTAATCGATATGTAATAAAATGTTCCCCCTACATCGTGATGGACACGCGTATACATCTAGAACATACCCACCCACAATTCCACCAAATCCTCCTGCTCCACAAATCCCTCCTGCTCCCGTTGTAAATTATTTCCAGCCAGCAAGAAGAAAGAACCATGGAGACATCCGAGACTGTACTCCCATGTTACATCCAGGTTCAAATGAATGGGTACTGTGTCTCGACGCGGACAATGAGGAATACTTTCTGAATCTGCGGACAGGAATCAAACAGACGTCAAGTCCACAGTTTGTCTCTCAACGTACAAAGAAGAGAGAGGTGTATATTCTAGAACTAAAGAGGGATGTTATCAAGTATAGACGACATATACATGCACTAGAAAATGCAGCTTACACCACTCATCTCCAAGCTGGGGGTGCATTGGACAACAAGTTCGAGTTTACAAAGGGTGAACAGGTTGAATACATTCGAGGAGATACGGGGGACAAGGGAAACAATGGAAACAAGGGAAACAATACCACGATACAAAAGGCGCACGTGGTCGAGATTCATTACGACACGCCACGATTCTACACCATACAATATATATCAGATATCGGTGAAACGGTCGAAAAGAACACTACGGGGGAGAATATATTCAAGATGTAACTGTATGTACATTCTCTGATTTAATATGATACCATTCATGGTGCGAATGGTATCGTATGTACATTATATTAATTGAAGTGTCTAGGGTCCTTGACTAGTGGATTGGTCCTTGACTAGCAGTCTGGTCCTTGACTAGCAGTCTGGTCCTTGCACTTACTGTTCTTCTTTGTCGTCTTCTTTGGTGGGAGTCGACTGAGAACTGTCTTCTTCTTCGTGTCGGTGTTTTTAATAGTATACTTTCCTGATGACCTGACGTATTGCAGTCCTGGAATGCTTACCAGCATGTCATTTTCATTGTCATATTCAACATCCTTTACGCGCATTAGTTTCTTCTTGTCAAGACATTCCTTGAGATACTTGTAAAGGGCATCTGCCTCCTCAGGAGTATGGTTGTTCTCGGCAGTATACGTTTCTATGAACCCACTAATCTTTTGTAGCTTCATGGTCAGATCCAGTTTATTCCATCTACCCGTCTTGTTTGTCTCGGTAGAGGTCTGTAAAAACTTCTCCAACGTATCCAGGTTCTTGGTATTGTCAATGACGCGACGAACCACTCCATTTGCACCACTCTGAATCATCGTCTTATATTGAATGTGCTTTAGCTCGACGCACTCGCTACTTGCACTGCTACTAGCACTGCTACTAGCATCGGCAATTATACTTTCTGTGATTGTGGCGTCTACTTCGTGTACTGGTACCTCCACACCACTTACACCAGTCGCCACATTTTCGTTATTATTTGTCATACTATTCTCAGCTATTGAATCCATATAATAGTATATACCACTTTAATTCTAATTCGTTTTATTATATATATATTATATGATATAAACATATATATGGATAGTAGCGTGATTCTATGTCAATCCGTACATGCAAATGCAACAACAGAGACAGATAATAGACGGGTCGCATTTACTGGAAAAAACAACCAGTACCACATGCGAAAAATAGTAGAAGCTGAGAACGATGTTTCTGATGGACTCGATGGACCCGATGGACTCGATGGACCCGAACGGTCTGATGGGTCCATCTACGTGTATAGCCCAACAACACAACTGGACATGTTGCGATGTATTCGCAACTACTGTGTCAAACAAGATGAATATCCTGTGCAATATATGGACGCATGTAGGCGTATTGTAGAGCATATTCGATGTAAACTGTCGGGATACAAATCGCAAGACAAACTAAAAAAACGTGCGATAGGTACAAAGTACATATCATACGAAGAAATTGTTTGTAAACTATACCAATGCCAATTACACTGTCACTACTGCAGAGAATTAACCCTGTTGCTGTATATCGAGAAGCAGGAACGACAGCAATGGACGTTGGACAGAGTTGACAACAACCTGTCCCACAACGCTGATAATATAGTGATTTCTTGTCTCGAGTGCAATCTACAAAGGGGAAGGCGAAACGATACGCTATTTAAGTTTACGAAACAACTGGTGATTTATAAGAAGGATTCTGGGGATTCTGGGGATTCTGATCAAGACTCGATGTGGGAAGACTGTGGATACATGCTCCACCACGATGACCCATTCCTCCGCGAGGAGATGGATAGCGACATTGAGTACTCAAATGAGACCTGATGATGACAGGTTGACAGGTTGACAGGTTGTACGGTTGAACCTATGTATAAAAATATTCAATATATGTATACATACTATGTCCGAGTCCAATCATATGCTACGCAAATATACCAGCATAATACATACAGATACGACTAGATATACCAAATGGATATGGAGGGACAGTGATTGTAATTCTCTCCCCTGTGAAAAAAGTTATATTGGTGACAAACCTGGAACAATCCCTGGAACAATCCCTGGACCAATCCCTGAAACAACCCAGAAACATGACAACGTGTCTGTGAATCAGAATCAGTCCAGTCAATCCACTAGAGGAGTCTCTATAGACAGGTTACAGTTTGCCCCGAATGACAACCAGTCTGCAAATAACCGTGAGGATGCCTATACTAAAATAGCTGGACGAGAGATGCTCAATCAGATTGGTCTCAATCCATATCTTACCAATAGCTATGTAGACGCGCTTTGTACGAAACGCACTTCCTAATTAGTACGTTAGTACGTTAGTGCGTCGCTGGACTGGGCTGGCTGTGCGAACTGGGTTGGCTGTGTGGACTGGGTTGACTGGGTTGACCAGTGAGACTGTGTTGACTGGACGATCCACCATTCTTCTTGTGATTTTCGTACTTCTTCATCTTGTCAATCAGGTCTGCTCGTTGCTGTTTTGAACGGGTTAGTAAGAACAACGTTCCAAACACGACCAACAGTAGCATCATCGCGGGTAGCCAGAGAACCAGCAACCAGGATGTTGCGGTATGTCCTTTGTCGCATAGCCACCCCAGGAAAAACGCCCACAATACAGCCATGAATCCATGGAACACCACTCCAGATATGCTGTCGGACATGAGACTGGCGAGGATTGATACAATGGATATCGCGACGTATACTTTAGCAGGGTTACATAGACTGCCAATAGGTTTGAAAAACTGCGTCATTCTGTTATATCATAGCACAACATAATATAATGCAAGTACATTGAATCATACATAAACGATATAAAGCGTCTGACTAATGATACTATAAATCGAATACATATATACATCTATATATATACATACATACGCATGTCGACATATACAACTCAAAATGACTTACTACTCGACAAGTTGATTTCCTTCTACAAGAAGGATGATAATCTCAGTAGGATGCTCGCCGTTGTTACTGGAGAGGCACGTGTGTCTCTTCGAATCGTGGATTGGTTTGCTACCAATTACGCCAAGAAATATTATACCGTATACGAGCTAGCAGAAACAAAGAGACGATTCAAGGTGTACACCGACTACAAGCTGAAGCTCAAGGCATACTCCAAGAAGCGGTTCGACCCGTTTTGCAGATGGGACCGAATCACCATTCCATACAAAGAAAAGTCGTCCATCCAGACCACCATCGGGCAGCTGAACTTTTTTAAATGGGTCATTGAGAATGAAGTGATTCAATATATCGACACTCATTACGATACCATTGAAAGTGACATGAATAATAGAAATAGTACCTCCAAGAAGAAGGATGTCATTATGGATGCATCTAAAACCAGAAAACGTAGAGAGGAGTTGTCCATCTCTGCAACCAAAAGCATTAAAACAGAAGATGTGGAGATTACCATGTCATTCAACTAACCATGTCATTCAACTAACCAAGGATGAAACTATATAGATATATATATACGTATATACCTACATACCTACAGATATACAGATATACAAACAATGGGAAACATACAAGCAATACAATCTCTAAAAAAGGTGAGTTTCGAAGACATTATCGACACGGTGTATAAAAGCAACAATACCTATCTACTGATAAACACGCTTCCCATCACAGAACAAGACTGTCTGCTACTACACACCATTCCAATATCAAGGGAAGAAGGTACCATCAACCAGCTACTGACGACGAACAAAATGCATCCCATTATCATCTATGGGAAAAACACGGGCGACTTGTCTGTGTTGGCAAAGTACAAGCAGTTGTCCAAACTGGGATTCTCCGAGATTATGGTATATCCAGGAGGGATGTTTGAGTGGCTTCTTTTGCAAGAAGCGTATGGACAAGAAATGTTTCCAACCACTACCGAACCAAAAGATATGTATGCATTTAGACCGATTCGAACTCTATAACGATTCGATTACTTTGACTACAATGACTTACAACATCTTTCGGACAATATCATTTATTCGTGACATCCAATTACGAAGATGAAACGGATCATTGTATATATTCACATTTCCATCAATAATGGTAATGGGTAATTCGGTATTTTCAGTTGTAATGACCTTCATCATGTCCTTGTGATAGGTATGACAGTCGGTCAAGTACTCAATTGGAATAACATCTTCTCCGTCACGCGCTCGTGTCTTGACTCGTTCGTGACATACATCGGGAGATGTGGTTACGTACACGATATGACTCACCATGAATTCATCTACAAAGGTGTCGAACCATTGGTTGTATATTTGGTAATTCACGTCTTCTATTTTACCTGCGTCGTGCAACATCTTGGCAAAGACGTATTTGTCCGTGTACAAACATCGCTCCGTTATGAAAATGCATCCAGGATTGTGCTTGACTGCGTCTTTCATGACTGCCAGGCGTGAAATAAACGCCATCATCTGAAAGGGAAAGGAGTACTTTTCCTGGTCTCTATAGAACTTCTCCAGCATCGTGTTGCCCTCTTTGTCGCGAATGGTATTCCAGGACTCTACTGGTTCGTCCAAGAAGACCACACCCGTATGCACTCCATTATACTCCTTTTTCAACGACTCGAGTAGGGTGGACTTGCCCGACCCAATATTACCCTCGATTGAAATGATATTGTATGTGGGCTTTGTATCAATGGACTGATTGGACTGATTGGACTGATTGGACTGATTGGACTGATTGGACTGATTGGACATATTGATACTGGAGATTTAATTAGAGAGCTATATACGAAGTATTCTTGTCGTGTATTATGTCTATATCTACTCTCCAAAACAAGTAATCAATTTGGTCAGGATGCACAAATTGAACCTATCCACCCACAATATTGGATAGCATACATTACCCAACTAGACAGTACACCTTTGACAATACACCATGGATCTTACACAAGTAAAGCTTAACAAGACGGAGTGGGACTCCATCGAGATTCCAGTTCAGGAGAAGGAGAAGAACGTTCTTAAAATGATTATTGATGGATACACCAACCTCGGCATCTGCCGAAACGCCAACATATCCATGGCATCCTATATTCGAATGACAGAGACGCTCCATGTAGACGACTACATATACAAAGAATACTTTGAGAAGAGACTTCGCAACATCGACCCCACTCTTGTCAAAACAGTCACCATTAAAAAAATCAAGAAAGTCGACCTGATGAAGCTGAATCTAAACAAACACGACAACATTGACAAGTGCAACGTGTTTGAGTCCAAGCTCATTGACGCAGTACAGACCATCGTAGAGTCTGCCAATAAAAACATCCCGTTTCCAGTGTCCTACTTTACACTGCACCGACTCACTCTTGTCCATGTTTCACACATAAACAAACACGTACAGTCGTGCGTGAACGATGTTCTTGCCAGATACGAATCTGATGTTGACATGAAAACGCTCGTGTACGATGCCAAAAACGTCTTGGAGAAGAACAAGACAGTTATTGAAAACGACGACATTGTATTGTATTCGCACCAGAAGGACTTGTTTCGCGCCCTGCGAAACCCTGAATACGACGCAACTGCCAAGCTCTACTCTACCATCATCAGCGATATGCGCGACACGGCAACACGCACGGATGCCAATGGACACAATGGACCCAATGATAGTACTGATGCCAGTGATGCCAGTGATGCCAGTGCATACGCAGCAATGACGCAGACTCTCTCCGACCTAAACACTCCCACCCAATCCAATCTGATTCTATATTCCGCACCCACAGGAACAGGCAAGACATTGTCCCCCCTTGCACTCACATCCAATTACCGCATCGTCTTTGTGTGCGCCGCAAGACACGTTGGACTGGCGCTCGCCAAAAACGCCATCACCATGGGCAATAAAGTGGCGTTTGCATTTGGATGCGAGACTGCAGCCGACATCAGACTGCATTACTCGGCAGCAAGCGTGTACAGCACGAACCGTCGCTCTGGAAAGATTTCCCGCGTTGACAATTCAGTTGGAGACAAGGTGGAGATTATGATCTGCGATGTCAAGTCCTATCTCTGCGCAATGCACTACATGGCTGCATTCAACCCCATTTCAAACCTATTGTTGTATTGGGACGAACCTACCATCTCGATGGACTATGAGACCCATCCTCTACACGAGTCCATCCACGCCCTGTGGAAGCACAATATTATTCCAAACATTGTCATGTCTTCCGCCACACTTCCAACGGAACAGGCAATCTCCGACACAGTCGACGACTTTATGGCAAAGTTTCCTCGCCCCAACATCATCTCCATTCGCAGCCACGACGCGAAAAAGTCCATTCCTGTGATTAATAAAAACGGGTTCAACGTGATGCCGCATTTCCTGGATGGGTGCGAGGACTACGACGAAGTGATGAAGATTGCAGAGAACTGTGCATCCAACCTCACCCTACTGCGATATATGGACTTGCAAGAGTGCATCGACTTTATTCACATTGTCGAAGCAAACAAGTATGTTCCCGAGTCCCTTCATGTTGCGCGCTGCTTTACCAATCTGTCCGACATATCCATCACCAAGATAAAGGAGCACTACCTTCGCCTTCTTCAAAACATTCCGCGTGGGGTGTGGGGGGCAATTGTGGTGAACCTGCGCGTCCTGCGAAAGCCGTCCTTGCGCTCCAATCCTTCCATCGACTCAAAGGGAAACTGTCTGCGAAAAATCAACAGCATCGGTCCTGGAATAGTTGACAACACCACCGACGACCCTCCTGGCGTGTACATCACCACCAAGGACGCATCTACCTTGACGGGGGGTCCGACCATATTCCTGACTGACGATGTGGAGAAAATTGCCAAGTTCTATCTGAAGCAGGCGTACATTCCCGCCACGGTTCTTCAGTCGGTGATGGAGCGCGTGGAACACAATAACAAACTGAGTTCCCGCATTGCAGAGTTGGAGGAAAAGTTGGAGGATATTTTGGAATCTGCTGCAAACCAGGAAAGTGGTAGTGGCGTGGCTGATTCGCGGTGCAAGATGTCGAGCAAGGGTGGAAATAATGCAAAGCAAAAGCAAAAGACTACCACTGCTGACCAGGATGACCGCGAGGATGTCACTCATGGCAAGACCAAGCGGTATTATGACGAGTTGGGTGCACTGCAACGCATGATCAAGTCTGCCGAGTTGAGCGAGGTGTTCATTCCCAACAAAAAGGCTCATCTTGATAGGTGGTCCAGCAACAAGTCCAGTAGCAGTGCATCCAATAGCAGTGCATCCAATAGCAGTGCATCCAATAGCAGTGCATCCAGTGAGTCCAGTGAGTCTAGTGCATTTACCAGCAACATCACCGACGATGTCGTATGTGACATCATGGCAATTGATGGAGTCAACGATACATGGAAAGTGTTGCTTCTTATGGGAATAGGTGTGTTTACCAACCATGCAAGTCTGTCCTATACTGAAGTGATGAAGCGCATGGCTACGGATCAGAGACTATATCTCATCATTGCGTCCAGCGACTACATATACGGAACCAATTACCAGTTCTGTCATGGATATTTGGGAAAGGACATTGCTCTGACCCAACAAAAGATGTTGCAGGCGCTTGGTAGAATTGGACGCCACAACGACCAGCACATGTACTCGGTTCGTCTGCGCGACAACAACCATGGAAACGTGTTGTTTAAACCGAGTACCAACGACATTGAATACACAAACATGAATAAATTATTTACCAGTCTGTAGGACAATAAGACAATAAAACAATAAAAACCTAAAAAAAATATGCATCCTTCGTTGCATGTTTTTTTTGCATGTATTTCAACGGACTTTTATACAAAATCATGTGAATTCATAGAAACGCAACGGACTTCAAATATGAGAATTCTGGTTTCACAAACCTCTGGGCTATATTTGAAAATGGACAATTATAAATGTCCAAAATGAATTGTAGGATACTTTACGAAACAAGGAAGATTTTTTAGTTATGGTAACAAAATATTCGGCGGACATTCAGTTTGTTACCATAAAA
>Ga0307488_10004400_pt1 | contig 11745 bp, 9 predicted proteins | sample SB02metaG_FD_202248 | JGI IMG/M metagenome (GOLD analysis project Ga0307488, IMG submission 202248) | Sea-ice brine microbial communities from Beaufort Sea near Barrow, Alaska, United States - SB 0.2 | ecosystem: Environmental > Aquatic > Marine > Coastal | place: USA: Alaska | collected 2017-05-06
AACAACTAATGAGGGTTTGTTTGATGAAGCTCTTATTAATCCCCACGAACCATCTGATAAAGTAAATCTTACTCCATTAATAGTTAAAATTTTTTCAATATCAAGTCCATCTATTTTAGTTTTCTTATTTTTTAATTCTTCTATTTGCCCAACCAACTGTTCAACTACTTTATATTTTTCTTCATCTTTACAGAATGGTGCCATTGTTGGTGTTTGATATGTTTTAGGTAATTCTTCAATAATCTCACTTATTTTTTTATTTTTATTATTTAACAAATGACACACGTGGATAGCTGAATTAATTCCATCATCATAACCATAGCCAAGTGGTTGATTAAAAAAGAAGTGTCCACTTTTCTCAAATCCAGCTAATGCTTTTTCTGTATTAACTTTTCTTTTAATATGCGAGTGACCCGTTTTCCAATAAATTGTTTTACATTTATTTCCTAACAAAACTTTATCTTTTTCATAAAGTCCTGTTGATTTAACGTCTACTACAAACTTTGATCCTTTGTGTGATGTAGATAAATTTCTTGCTATTAATAAGCCAATTTTATCAGAAAATATTTCCTCACCATTATTATCAATAACACCAACTCGATCACCATCACCATCAAATCCAAAACCAATATCCGCTTTATATTCTTTAACTGTTTTAGCAATTTCATGTAGCATTTTTAAGTCTTCTGGGTTTGGATTGTATTTTGGAAACGTCCAATCTAATTTACAATCTAACTCTATTACCTCACAACCAATTCCTCTTAAAACTTCTGGGGCAAAGACACCAGCAGTTCCATTACCACAAGCAACAACTACTTTGATTTTTTTATTAATCTTATTTTTAGAAATTAAATCGTCAATATATATTTTTTTAAAGTTTTCAATTTTTTTTTCACCTCCCATACCTGATATAAATTTTTTATTTAATGTAATATCTTTTAATTCATTCATTTCTTCTGGCGCATAAGTTAATCCTTTTTGAATTCCCATCTTTACGCCAGTCCAACCATTTTCATTGTGGCTTGCTGTTACCATCGCAACGGCATCAGAATTTAAATTAAATTGAGCGAAGTAAACAGTAGGAGATAGCGCTAGATCAATATCTTCGATGTAGCAACCTGTAGAGATTAAACCTTTTTTTAAAGCGGATTTGATTTCTTCACTATACGATCTGTAATCATGCCCAACAACTACTCTTGGATTCGTTTTTTTCGTACGATTTATAATCTGCGAACCTAAACCTTTACCTAGATTCTCTATGCCTTCGAGGTCTATATCTTTTTTATATAGCCATCTTGCATCGTACTCTCTAAAACCGTTTGGATTTATCAGCATATAGGTTCTTTTTTTAGTATTGTTTATCAACAAAACTTTCCACTTGAAAAAATATTATAATGTTCGTATAATGTTCTATTGATGTTGTTTTACTACTTTGATATCTAATTAAAGTGAACACAACATATAGTTGTTTTACTAAAAAAAAACTCTAAATAGAGCATAAATATGAATAAAAACGTGTCTTTAGCCATAGAAAAAGCTGTCAGCTCTATTAGCTCAAAAAATATTAACGAATTTAAAGATAATAGTCCAAAAAAACCAGATCTTTTTTCATTGTCTGGAGAAACAGAGTTGTTCCAAAATGAAAAAGGAATCACAATAAAAATTGACAGGTCTAGAGATGCCAACCTAACTGATTTTGGTAGAGCTACATTAGATGATAGATACTTAGGTCAAAACGAGTCTTACCAAGATTTGTTTGCAAGAGTAGCAAGCACATACGCTGATAACAATTTGCACGCTCAAAGAGTTTATAACTACATAAGTAATTTATGGTTTATGCCATCCACACCAGTTTTATCAAACGGTGGAACAGAGAGAGGACTACCTATTTCTTGTTTTTTAAATGAAGCAAACGACAGCCTTAAAGGTATTACTGACTTGTGGGAAGAGAACGTTTGGCTTGCGGCAAGAGGAGGCGGCATTGGAAGTTACTGGGGAAATTTAAGATCTATTGGAGAAAAAATTGGAAAAGTTGGCAAGACATCAGGGATTATTCCTTTTATTAAAGTTATGGATTCTTTAACGCTAGCAATAAGTCAAGGTTCGTTAAGAAGAGGTTCTGCTGCTTGTTATTTACAAATTGACCATCCTGAAATTGAAGAATTTATTGAAATGCGAAGACCAACCGGAGGCGACGTTAATAGGAGATCTTTAAATTTACACCACGGTGTTCTTGTTACCGATGATTTTATGAGAGCCGTAGAAACAGACAGTCAGTGGGCACTTAGAAGCCCTTACGATGGAGCTGTTCAATCTACTGTTCCAGCTAGAAACTTATGGATTAGACTATTAACAGCAAGAGTCGAAACAGGTGAACCGTACATTGTTTACATTGACACGGTTAATAGACAGATTCCTCAGCATCACAAACTTGCTGGTTTAAAAGTTAAAACCTCAAATCTTTGTAGTGAAATTACTTTACCAACCGGGATAGACAACGCTGGAAAAGAAAGAACAGCGGTTTGTTGTCTCTCATCATTAAACCTAGATACTTATGATGAGTGGAAAGATGATGCTCAATTTGTAGAAGACGTAATGAGATTTTTAGACAATGTGATGACTGACTTCATAAATAAAGCCCCAGATGAATTTGCTAATGCAAAATATGCTGCAATGAGAGAAAGAAGCGTAGGATTAGGAGTTATGGGTTTACATTCTTATTTACAACAAAAAAATATTCCCTTTGGTTCAGTAATGAGCAAAGTTTGGAATAAAAAAATATTTAAAAATATTCAAGAAAAAGCTGACGCTGCATCTATTTCACTTGCCGAAGAAAGAGGATCATGTCCTGACGCAGAAGAATACGGAATCAAAGAAAGATTTTCTAATAAAACAGCAATAGCTCCTACTGCTTCCATTTCAATTATTTGTGGCGGAACTTCCCCTGGTATAGAACCAATAGCGGCTAATAGTTTTACTCATAAAACCTTATCCGGATCATTTAATGTAAGAAATAAATATTTTAAAAAAATACTTCAAAAATATAAAAAAGACACCGATGAAGTTTGGAGCAGCATAACAACAAATCAAGGTTCGGTCTCTCATTTAGATTTTTTAACGTCAGAAGAAAAAGATACATTTAAAACAGCTTTTGAGATTGATCAGAGATGGATCATTGAATTAGGTGCAGATAGAACACCTCATATTTCACAAGCTCAATCAATAAATGTTTTTATACCAGCTGACATACACAAAAAAGAACTTCACGATATTCATTTTCAAGCTTGGAAAAAGGGATTAAAAAGTCTTTACTATTGTAGATCAAAATCTATTCAAAGGGCCGAGAATGTAACAGCTGGAGCATCAACAGATGTGACTAAAAATGTCTATTCAAAAGACAATGAATCAAAGAATAAAGATAACAACTATGAGGAGTGTTTATCATGTCAGTAGCAGAAAAAATTAAGCCAGAAATTATCCAACCAAAAAAAATGGGTTTATTAGTCGAGAATCCAGTTTATAAACCGTTTAGATACCCTTGGTGTTACGATGCATGGTTGACACAACAAAGAATTCATTGGTTACCAGAAGAAGTTCCCCTAGGTGACGACGTAAAAGATTGGCAAAAAAATATTACACCAGCTGAAAAAAATCTTTTAACTCATATATTTAGATTTTTTACACAAGCTGATGTAGAAGTTAACAACTGTTACCTAAGACATTACACAACAGTTTTTAAACCAACAGAAGTTTTAATGATGATGACTGCGTTTGCTTCAATGGAAACAGTGCACATTGCTGCGTACTCACACCTTCTAGATACTATTGGCATGCCAGAAACTGAATATTCAGCTTTTATGAAATACAAAGAGATGAAAGATAAATTTGATTACATGCAAGGATTTGATGTTAAATCTAAACATAATATTGCTATGACAATGGCGGTGTTCTCTGCATTTACTGAAGGACTTCAACTTTTTGCTAGTTTTGCAATTTTATTAAACTTCCCAAGACATAATAAGATGAAAGGCATGGGTCAGATTGTAACTTGGTCAGTTAGAGACGAGACATTGCACTGCAACTCTATGATCAGATTGTTTAAAGATTTTATTAAGGAAGAACCTCAGATTTGGACCGACAAATTAAAAAAAGAAATAGTTGATGCATGTAAAACTATAATAAAACATGAAGATGCGTTTATAGACTTAGCTTTTCAAATGGGCCCTCTAGAAGGTTTAACCGCGAATGAAGTTAAACAGTATATTCGATTTATTGGAAACAGAAGGCTTGAGCAGTTAGGTTTAGATCCTATTTACGATATCAAAAAAAACCCTCTAACATGGCTAGACAACATGCTTAATGGTGTTGAGCACATGAACTTTTTTGAAGGTCGAGCTACTGAGTATTCTAAAGCTTCAACAAAAGGTACCTGGACCGAAGCATTTTCTTAATTCTTGCATTTTAGATTTAAAAAATATTGGCGCAAAACTGGCTTGAATAAAAAATGGGGCAACTTACTTCTCAGTCTTATTGCAGATAAAAAACCAAAACATTTTTTAGAAATCGGTGTTTTTTGCGGAGTTACATCTCGAAATGTTTGTGAATTATTAAATATTATTCATAATGGAGATTTTTCATATGCAGGTTTTGATTTATTTGGTGAAAAAGTTGACCAAAAACATAATGAAATCGAACCTGAATATATAAAAAATCAAAAGTTTTCTAATCCTTTTAAACATTTCTATTACAATATTATTTTAAAAGAAAATTTGAACTCAGTAGAAAGTATTAAAAGATTTTTAAATAAATTCAAAAACAATATTAATTTAATTAAAGGCGATACCAACAAAACATTATCACAACAGGATCTTAGTAAGATTGATTTTGCATTTATTGACGGCGGTCATAGTTACGAAACTACTTATAGCGATCTAAGTATTTTATATTCTTTTATGAAAAATAAAGGAAAAACCATAGTTTGTGATGATTATATGGACGCTAGTTATATCACCGAAGTTAAAAATGCTGTTGATGATTTTGTAAAAAAAAATAGTTTAAGATTAGAAGTGATAGAAAGTAAATTTGCTCTAATAGAAACTTAATTTTATCTTTGATTTAAAAGTATTACTTCTCTGTGGTCGCTACCTTTATATTTGGACAAAGGCCTAATTAATTTGTTTGAAGCATGTTGTTCCATAATATGTGCTGACCAGCCCGTAATTCTTGCCATTACAAATATAGGAGTGAAAAAGTCTGTGTCAATTCCCATTATGTGGTACATTGGACCGCACGGGTAATCTACATTAGGATGAATATTTTTTTCTTTTAGCATTACCTTTTCTAATATTTCGTAAATTTCAGTGAATTTTTCTTTTTTTAAAAGTTTTGCTATTCTGAACAAATATGTTCTCATAGTTGGAACCCTTGAATCGCCACTTCTGTAGACTCTATGTCCGAATCCCATAATAACTTTTTTGTTTTTAATAGCATTTTCAATCCATTTTTTTGCTTTTTTTGGGCTGCCAATTTTTTTCATCATATGCATTACTGCTTCGTTAGCGCCACCATGCAGCGGACCTTTTAAGCTTGCTATTGCTCCAGTTATTGCACCATGGATATCAGACAAACTACTTGTAATAGTTCTGGCTGTAAATGTTGAAACATTGAAACTATGTTCAGCGTATAAGATTAAAGACACATCAAATGCCTTGACTATTTCTTTGTCAGGTACTTTTCCAAACATCATTTTGAAAAAATTTTCTGAAAAAGATAAATTAGTATTTGGGTTAATAACTTTCTTTCCTTTTCTAGATCTAAAATAAGCAGCAACAGCTGTTGGAGTTTTTGCAAATATTCTCATAGCTTTTCGCATGCTTGCATCTGGTGAGCTGTTTTTTGTTTCTTTGTCTTCCAAAGACATCAAGCTTACAACTGTTCTTGTCACATCCATTGGATGTGCATTTTTTGGCATTTTTTCGATATCTCTAATTATTTGCTTGGAAAGTTTTCTGTTTGACCTTTCTTCTTTTAAAAATTTTTTAAGTTGATTTTTATTTGGTAATTCTCCATTTAAAACAAGATATGCAACTTCTTCGAATGAGCATTTATCACAAAGTTCTTGCACGGTATAACCACGATAAGTTAATGAGTTAATTTCAGGCATAACCTGTGAAATGGTTGTTTCATCAACAACGATACCTAATAAACCTTTTTTTATGTCATCGCTCATAACTATTCATGTCCCTCTGACGAAAAGTCAGTAATTTTTTTATCTAGCGTGTTATATTTCTCATATTCTACTAATTCATACAATCTTTTTCTAGTTTGCATTTTATCTATAATATTATTCTGATCACCATTTTTAAAAATTGATTTTAAACCATCTTCTACATTTTTCATTGCTAATCGTTGTGTTGTCACTGGATAAATAACCATATTATATCCTAGTTTTTCAAGTTCTGTTTTGTTTAATAATTTTGATTTACCAAATTCTGTCATATTAGCTAATAAATATTTTTTTGAAATCTTTCTAACTTTTGCAAATTCTTTTTCATCTTTCATGGCTTCAGGAAAAATCATATCTGCACCTGCGTCTTCATAGGCTTTAATTCTATCTATTGTTTTTTCTAAGCCTTCAACAGCATTTGCATCAGTTCTGATTATAATTAAAAAATTTTCATCTTTTCTGGCATTTACTGAATCTTTAATTTTTTTTACCATTTCTTCTTTTGAAATTAGTTCCTTATTATCTAGATGACCACATCTTTTTAAATCGATTTGATCTTCAATGTGACAACCGGTTAATCCTTTAGCCTCAAGTTTAGAAACAGTATTCTTACAATCTTTAAAACCTGTATCAGCATCAACTATAGTAGGTAAATCGGTCACTCTAGTTATTTGTGCCGCTCGGTAGCTAATTTGTTCTAATGTTGTTAAACCAATATCAGGCAGACCTAAGTCGTTAGCCATTACTCCTCCAGAAACATAAACACCATCAAATCCTATTTCTGCAATTAGCTTTGCACATAAAGGATTATATGCGCCAGGGAATTTTAAAAGTTTGCCTGTTTTTAAAGACGTAATAAAATCAGATCTTTTTTCTGCCGCGTTTTTTTTGGTAAAATGCATAGACTTATTTTTTATAAGACGACGTTCAATAAATCAAAGTATTATTTTATAAGTATAAATATACCTGTCAGAATCAGCAATATTGCTAAAATATATTCAATTATTTTTTTAGTTTTTAGATCACTAACAAAAATTCTAAGTGTATTACCAAATATTGCCCACAAAGATATAGAAGGAAAACAGATAAATGGTGCTGTTAAAGCTAAAAACATAGTTGCCTTTAAGAAATTTTCTTCTTGAGGAAAAAAACCAGATACCGCTGCTATAGCTACTGTCCATGCTTTTGGATTTATAAATTGGAATAAAGATGCTTCATAAAATTTTAACGGTCTACCAGTTTCTTTTTTAGACACACTAAAAGAACCAAGCATTTTCCAACTTAAATACAAAAGATATAAGAAACATAAAATTTTCATATAATATTGTAATGATGGAAAACGTATAAAAATATTTCCTAGCCCGTAGCTGACCAGAGTGATCTGAAAGAAGTGTCCTAATGGAATTCCGATTAAATGTGGAAGGGTTCTAATATATCCAAACTTCATACCTGATGCTGTAAGCATTGCATTGTTTGGCCCTGGTGTTGCAAACATGATAAAATAGTAAACAATTAAAGCAGACCAAAGAGAATAAGTTATCATAGGTATTTAGATATGATTTTATCAAACCCTACATAATCTTTTATTAAATAATCATGTTTAATTTGTTCAACTGTTTTCTCAGTATATCCATCAGCAACTAAAATGAATGGTAGTTTGGCATTCGAAGCTGCCATTTCATCAACTTCACTATCACCAACCATTATTGTTTTTTTTAAATCACCACTAATTATTTCAATAACATTAGTTAAGTGTCGTGGATCGGGTTTGTTAAATTCAAAAGTATCTGCTCCAGCAACATATTCAAAATAATCAAATAGTTTTAATTTTTTTAATAGATCAACAGCTAATCTTTCTTGTTTATTGGTACACACAGCCATAGATATATTTTTTGATTTTGCCCAATCCAAAAATTCAAACAAACCTTTAAAAGGCTTACTATTATTTGCAATATTCTTACTATAGTAATCAATAAATTCTTTTGTCATTTCTTTTTTTATTTTTTCATCCGTAACCTCTTTTTTAAAAGATCTTTGCATCATCATCCAAGCGCCTTTTCCTGCTAAGTTCTTTATATCTGCTAATTCTTTAGTAGGGTGACCAAATTTTTTCATTACATGATTGTGTGCATCCATCAAATCGGGAGCTGTGTGCACGATTGCACCATCTAAATCAAAAAGAATTGTATATATTTGAGTCATATTAAAAGAATTAAAAAGAAATATTTTGTGAGTTATTAAGACTCCACTTATAATATAAATAGAATTTTTTATGAAGCTAAATAATAAATTAAACAAAATAAAAAAATATAAATTAGAGCAAGATACACTTAGAAATAATGCTCTGAAAAATGGAGTTAGTCTTACTGCACCAGATACAATTTTTTTATCTAAAGACACTAAATTTGGAAAAAATGTGACAATAGAACCTTATGTAGTTATCGGAGGAAAAGTAAAAATTGGAAATAACGTTAATATAAAGTCTTTTTCACATATTGAAGACACAATTATTGAAAACAATGTAGTTGTCGGTCCTTACGCAAGATTGAGACCAGGCACCATATTAAGATCTGGAGCTAAAATTGGAAATTTTGTAGAAACAAAAAAATCAATAATCGGCAAAAATTCTAAAGTGAACCATCTTTCTTATATTGGTGACACAACTATTGGACAAAACTCAAATATAGGAGCAGGCACAATCACTTGTAATTATGATGGGGTTAATAAACATAAAACAAATATTTCTAATAATGTTTTTATAGGCTCAAACACTTCATTAGTTGCACCTGTAAAAGTAAATAAAAATGCCTTTGTAGGAGCAGGATCTGTAATTACTAGAGACGTAAATAGTAATTCACTAACATTAACACGAACAAAACAAACTGAAATAAAAAACTATAAACGTAAAAAAAATAAATAAATGTGTGGAATTATAGGCATTGCTAGCAATAAATCTGTTTCAACAAATATAATTGAAGCATTAAAGCGTCTTGAATATAGAGGTTATGATTCAGCAGGTTTAGCAACTTTACACGATAGTCAAATTCAAGAAAAAAAATGTACCGGACGAGTTGAAAAACTTGAACAAATTCTATTTAAAAATCCTGCATTAGGTAGCGTAGGGATCGGTCATGTAAGATGGGCAACACACGGAATACCTAATGAAATTAATGCACACCCTCATTCTTCAGAAGCAGTCTCTGTGGTTCATAATGGAATTATTGAAAACTCAGATGATTTAAAAAAAGACTTAGAACTAAAAGGTGCTAAATTTAAATCTCAAACTGATACCGAAGTCATTACTTTGCTCTTAACTGAAGAGATTAAAAAAGAAACTCCAATACACGCAGTTCAAAAAATACTTAAGAAGTTAAAAGGAAGTTTTGCTTTAGGTATCATTTTTAAAAATTTCGACAATTTAATTATTGGTGCAAGAAGAGGCAGTCCACTCGCTGTTGGTTATGCAAAAGATGAAAACTACCTTGGGTCAGACTCATATGCCTTAAAATCAATGACAAATAAAATCAGCTACTTAGAAGATGGTGATGTATGTATTTTAACAAAAAACAGTATTGAATTTTATAATCTAGAAGAAAAAAAAATTAACAAAAAAGTTCATATTTTATCTGACGACAGGAACTTAGCCGACAAAGGCGATTATAAAAATTTTATGAGTAAAGAAATTTTTGAACAGCCTATTACCATAAAAAATGGAATTAACGAATATGTAGACAAGATTAAGAACGACATTAATCTCTACAATTTTCCAATAAATCCAAAGACCATAGGAAAAATAGTTTTTATTGCTTGTGGAACTGCTTACCATTCATGTTTAGTTGCTAAATATTGGTTTGAAGAAATGTCTAATATAGAAGTAGAAATCGATGTCGCATCTGAATTTAGATATCGAAAAATAAAATTTAATAAAAAAAATTTATATGTTTTTGTTTCACAATCCGGAGAAACAGCAGATACAGCTGCTGCTCTTCAATTATGTAAAGATAATAACGTTAAAACATGTGCAGTTGTTAACGTTGTTGAAAGCTCTATTGCTAGAATTGCTGACTGGGTCCTTCCTTTATACGCGGGTCCTGAAGTTGGTGTAGCTTCTACGAAAGCTTTTTTAGGTCAAATGTTAATTCTATACATTCTTTGTTTAAAAATTGCATTTAATAGAAATGAATTAAACAAAGAACATTATATAAAAAAAATAAATAATTTAATAAATCTACCTAAAGCAATTGAAGAAGTTCTTAAACAAGAAGATCAAATTCAAATTGTAGCTAAAGATATTTACCAAGCAAATGGATCTATGTTTTTAGGAAGAGGGACATCTTATCCAATAGCATTAGAAGGAGCTCTTAAGTTAAAAGAGTTATCTTATCTTCACGCAGAAGGTTATCCTGCTGGAGAAATGAAACATGGACCTCTGGCTCTTATTGAAGATGGGTTGCCTGTCATAGTGATTGCACCAAAAGATAGATATTTTGAAAAGACTTTTTCTAACACCCAAGAAGTTATAGCAAGAGGAGGAAAAGTGCTGCTAATAACAGATAAAAATGATCTTACTATAAATGAAAATATTAGATTTAAATTACAAGTTCCTTTTATTGAAGAAACATTATCTCCATTCATTTTAACAATACCACTTCAACTTCTAGCCTATCATGTTGCTTTACTTAAAAATTGTGACATCGATAAACCAAGAAACTTAGCTAAATCTGTTACTGTAGAGTAGCAAACGATGAAAAAATCTTTAACAATAAGTATATTAGGGATTGATCATGGTCATATATTTGACATGCTTGATGAGATGATCAAAGAAGGTTGTAAATGTAATCATTTTTGGACCGAAGCTTCTCCATTAACACTAAAAGAATTTAAAAAAAAATATCCAAATATAAAAAGAGTAGAAAATAAAAGTGAAATTTTAAACGATGAAACAGTTGATATGATTTTAATTTCATCAGTTCCTAAAGATAGAGCAAATCTTTCTATTGAGGTTTTAAAAGCAGGAAAAGATGTAATGGTTGATAAACCAGGGTGCACTACTTTAAATCAACTTAATGATTTAAAGAGAGTAGTTAAAGAAACAGGAAAAATTTGGTCAGTAAATTTTTCTGAAAGATTTCATGTTGCGGCAGTTACTAAAGCAGAGGAGCTAGTTAAAAAAGGTATAATTGGTAAAGTAAAACATACTATGGGCATAGGTCCACATAGACTGGGAAATTATGAAAGACCTGATTGGTTTTATGATCGTGAAAGCTATGGAGGTATAATTACAGATATTGGTTCTCATCAAATTCATCAGTTTCTTGTATTCACAAATTCAAAGGATGCAAAAATTACGCATGCACTAGCTGAAAATACCACCAGAAAAGAAAAACCTGGTCTTCAAGACTTTGGTGAAATTAACATCACAGGTAATGGTGGTCATGGATATATTCGATTAGATTGGCTTACACCTAATGCACTTCCAACTTGGGGAGATGGAAGATTATTTATTTTAGGTGAAAAAG
>Ga0307488_10004402_pt1 | contig 11741 bp, 6 predicted proteins | sample SB02metaG_FD_202248 | JGI IMG/M metagenome (GOLD analysis project Ga0307488, IMG submission 202248) | Sea-ice brine microbial communities from Beaufort Sea near Barrow, Alaska, United States - SB 0.2 | ecosystem: Environmental > Aquatic > Marine > Coastal | place: USA: Alaska | collected 2017-05-06
CCGTATCAGGCGGGTGGCGCGATTGCCGCGACGGAACGCTTTTGTTTCTGTGCGGCGGGTCGCGCGCCGCGTACGACGCCGCGTGCGTGCCTCACGGCTTGGACGCGATGGGGCACAAGCGTTGGCTTTTGGGTCCTAATCCAGGCGACGCCGCGAGGGCGAAGCTGATGTTACAGGTGATGATGGGGAACATGGTGGGGAGCTTGGCGGAGATGATGGCTTTGAGTAAAGCCAGCGGGCTGGACGAGCGCGCCGTTTTGGACGTGTTGTCCAACAGCGCGATGGGAAACCCGTTGTGCACGGCGAAAGGGAAGCTTATGATGGAAATGAAATACGAACCCAACTTTCAGGTGTACCTGCAGCAAAAAGACCTGAGGCTGGCGCTGCAGCTCGCGGACGACTTGGGCGTGCCGGCGCCAATCAGCGCCGCCGCGAACGCGCAGTACGTTCGCGCGCGACAGATGGGTCTCGCGAACGCCGACTTCGCCGCCGTGCGCATGGCGTACGAAGCGGAAGTTCCACCGGACAAGGAGAGCGAAACCGGAGAGCTTAACTGAAACTTAACTTGTGGTACTTCCAAATATGAAATACCACGATTACATCCGATAATTGCGAAAACCTACAGCGACGCGAGCGAAACCGAGGAACTTAACTGAGACCTGACTGACGGTACTTCCAAATATGAAATACCACGAATAATACGAAATTACGAAAAGCTAAAGCGACGCAAACAGTCGCCACCACGCTTTTGACGCGAAACGTTTCGGCGAGAACGGGTCGAGGTCAACTCCCGGGTCCATTCCCACCGCCATCGCCGCCACGACCCGGCCCGTGATCCCCCCCAGCGTCCACCCGATGTGCTGGTGGCCAAACGCGTAGAGCACGTTTTCGAATTTCGAGCTTTTGCCGATCACGGGAAGCGCGTCCGGTAACGTCGGCCGGAACCCCAGCCAGTCGTTTTGGGTGTCGCGTTCGCCAAACGCAAACGCGTCGGGGTCAAACAAGGCGCGCGTCGCGTGGTCCAGTTGCGTGAACCGTTTCGACACCGGACCTAGTTCGATCCCCCCCAGTTCCACCAAACCAGCCGCGCGCACGCCTCCCGCCATGGGGGACACGATGAAGCCGCCTTCCGAGGAACACACCGGGCGCGACAACGCCGGGGGGGACTTTTTTTCGGTTTCAGTTTCGGGTACACACGACGACCACTGCACGCTGTATCCTCGCTCGGTGTCCAGCGGGAGGTGGTCGCCGCACTGTTTGGCGAGATTTGCGGAATGCGCGCCCGCGGCGATGACTGCTGTGTTTGTTTCCGTGTTTGTTCCGTCACGCATGGTGAGACGCACGGACCCGACGGTCGTTCCGTGCGCCATGGATTCCACCCGTCCGAAATCGCCGCACCGAATCTCACCCCCCTTTGCCACGAATCCGTCTCGCATGGCGCGCAGCAACGAACGCGGGTTTTTCAAAAACCAGCCATCCTCGAACCACCACGCCCCCCCCTTCGTCACGTCGTAACTCAAATGAGGCTCCAGGCCGCGTACTCCGGACTGGTCAAGGGCTTCCATTTTCAGGGAGCCGCTCGACCAACCTTCCCTGCGCAGCGCGGCGGCGCTTTGCGAGTTTTGGTTGTGCACGTCTTTCTGCAGCAGCAGGTACCCGCGGCGCGCGGCGAAGGCATCGCACGCTGTGGCTTTGTTCGGGGCGTAAATACCCATCTCGCCGTCGATGTCAATGCCGCAGTGTTCCCACGCGTCGTTGTACCCGGCCTCGGCGTGGCGCAACAGCGTTCCCAGCGCGAGCGCGGTTTTGCGCACCTCACTCGGCGCGCACGACGCCAACGCCCCCAAGCACCACGGAACCATCTTCGTTAAGTGCGATCCAAACGCCACGCGAAGCGCGCCTTTGGTACTCAAGATCATCCCCGGGGCTTCCCGCCACAGCCCGGAGCGCTGTGTTGGGACGTTGGCGTAAAACGCAAACGTCCCCGCGTTGCCGCTGGAACAGGAATGAAGCCCTCCCACGGAAGGCCCGGCTTCCATCAAGATGACGTGCTTCCCGAGTCGCTGTAAATGAATCGCACATGAAAGACCCACGAAACCGCCCCCAACAACCACCGCACTGGACCGGACGGCCGCCATGGCCTCCGCGCAGGCTCCACACCGATGCGCCGCGTCTACGCACGTATGCTCGCCAACGCTGGCGCCGCCGCGATGGCGGCGTTCCGGGACGCTCACGACCCGCGCGCACTTTGTCTTTGTCTGACGAATGTCCTCAAACGAAACTGTGACCGAAATCCCTCGGCACTTTTCCGTCCTCGTCACAACCCCGACCGCGCCCCCGCGTGACCAGCCAGAAGCTCTCTGATCTTCCGAGCCTGAGCTCTGGTTCCTTTTTAACGATGTCGCTCGCCTTGACCTCCGCGGTCGCGCGCGCGCGGGGCCCCGTCGCGGCGTGCGTCACCCGGTGCCTAAACCGCGCTTCCCCGAATTCGGTGGGTCGATCCGCCGCGCCCCCCCTCGCTTTGGTCGCCGCGTGTACTCCGCGCGGCAGCGCGGTGGGTACGCCAGCATCCACCAGCGCGACGTCACCGCGTTGCGTTGCGCATCGCGTGCTTCACCAAACCGGCGCGCACCGAGCTCCACGGACCGCGCGATTCTCCGCGGTGGTCAACGCCAACGCCACCGAATCCGACACGACCGCCGCGGACGACTGCGTTGAAAAAATTGAAAAAGTGCAGCAGCGTCTCGGCGTGACGCTGAGCGACGCGCCCACGGTGGGGTCGGTTCCCCCGGTGGTGGTTGTTATGAGCGGCCCTTCCGGGGTGGGGAAGGACGCGGTGCTTCGGCGGCTTTTGGAGTTGAAACCGAGCCTATCGATGTTAGTCACCGCGACGGACCGCGCGCCGAGAGCGGGTGAGGTTGACGGCGTGGATTACCACTTTGTCACGACACAGACGTTTCAAAAGATGATCGCAAACGACGAACTCATAGAGCACGCGGTGGTGTACGGGCAGTACAAAGGCATACCGAAATCGTCCGTCCGCGATAAACTCAGCGAAAACGCAGACGTGGTGTTGCGGCTGGACGTGCAAGGCGCGGCCGCGGTTAAAACGATGATGCCGAACTGCGTGTCCGTCTTCGTCGCCGCGGAGAGCGAACTGGCGCTGGCGAAACGGCTGGCGAAAAGAGGCACGGAAACGCTGGACGAACTCACGAAGCGCGTGGAAACAGCGCGCGCGGAAATGGCGCGCGTCCACGAGTTCGACTACGTCGTCGTCAACGGAGAGGGGAAGCTTGAGGAAGCCGCGGCGAGGCTAGGGGCGATCATAGACGCGGAAAAGTGCAGGCGGGGGAGACAGGTAGACAGGGTGTGACTTTTGGGGAAATCCCCCTGGATCTCCAAAAAAATCTCGGAACTCTCTTTTGTCGTTCGAGCCCGAACCGACGGCGGTAGGACTCGTCGTGGCATTCCACGCGCGCGTGTCGTCGTGTCCGTGTCTGCGGCCACAACCCACGCGTCGTGTGGTCTTGTTTGTAAGGACAAGGTGTGCGAACCACGGTCGTCCGTCACCGCGCACCTCATCCTGGGGTGCGCGTAGACAAATCGTCGTCTTTGTGTGCGCCCTCGTTTTACGGCCCGAAAATCATTCATTCACCGGAGGATGGGCAAACACTCGTCGTACTCAACCCTGTGGTTGCGCATCGCGTTGCTCTTGTTGTTTCAGTGCGCGAGCGCGTATGACTTCAGCACATGCTGTGGCTCGAAGCTGAAGCACTGGTTTGATTTCTCGGACACGGACGAGTACGGGTCATCGGAGCTTACCAAGATTCCGAGCTTCGCGGACAAGATGGGCAACTCCGCAAGTCACGCAGTGAACGGCAACGTTCAGTACAAGGTGGATGTGCAAAACGGGCTTAACGCAATTTCCATCGAGTCGGACAAGAACGCGTTGACGTTTGCTTCGACCTCAGCGGGACGAAATCCAGAGGTGTTCCTTGCGTATAGAGTCGTGTGCCAGTGCACGCGAATCAGCAATCATCTCGCGACGGATATTTCCGCCGGTGTTGTGTTCGGTGACCAGAACAATGGGTATGGCTTTGGCACGTACAGAGAGAATGTAAATTCCGTAGGCATGACCAGCTCATCTGGCACACCATTCAAGAGTCTATCAGCGAGCTATGACGAATGGCATGTTGCCAATATATACTATGGCGAAACCAGTGACGGATTTCTCAGTATTGACGGAGCAGCCGCGACTTCCTATTTTGGCATAAGTGGAAAGTACGTCGCGTCGTCGCTTTCCTCGGTAGCTATAGGAGGAATTACTTTCGCTGACAAACACAACGTTGATCACTACGTCGGCGAGGTACTCATCTTCGAGTCCAAGCTCACGGACACCGAGCGCGATACCGTCACCGGGGAGCTGATGTGCAAGTGGACAAAACCCAAGCCGTTCCCCGATCGCGCCGCGCTCAAGGCCGCGGTGGACAGCTGCTTGGACGTGAACTACGGCGACCCAACCGGTATGGCGTGCTGCTCCAAACCCAACGTGGACTGCGGCGTCGCGGGTACATGCGAGATGGACAAGTGGGACGTTTCACTGGTGACGAGCATGTCCGAAATGTTCAGGGACAAGGGTCAGTTCAACGCGGACATCTCGGCATGGAACACGAGCTCAGTCACGACCATGTGGGGCGTCTTCTATGTAAACAATGGCCTCACGGCGTTTAACCAGGATATCGGGCTGTGGGACACCTCGCAGGTCACGGACATGGGGCAAATGTTCTTCCGGCAGTCAAAGTTCAACCAGGATATCGGGTATTGGGACACCTCGCAGGTCACGGACATGGGGGCCATGTTCTCGTGGGCCACGCAATTCAACCAAGATATCGGGTCGTGGGACACCTCGCAGGTCACGAGCATGTGGAGGATGTTCAATGGCGCCTGGGCGTTCAACCAGGATATCGGGACGTGGGACACCTCGCAGGTCACGAATATGGATACTATGTTCCACGGCGTCGCCACCTTCAACTATGATATCGGGTCTTGGGACACCTCGCAGGTCACGACCATGAACAGCATGTTGAGGGATGCCGACTTGTTCAACCAGAATATCGGCTCGTGGGATACCTCGCAGGTCACGATGATGGACGATATGTTCAATGGCGCCTACGCATTCAACAAGGATATCCGGTCGTGGGACACCTCGAAGGTCATGTTTATGCGGGGCATGTTCAATGACGCCCGTGCGTTCAACCAGGACATAACCGGCTGGAGCACCGCGTCGCTAACCAGTTCAGACCCAGGCGCCATGTTCACCGGCGCGATCGCGTGGCTCGACCGCTTCCACCGCATCGACGGAACTACCTCAACTGACGGGCCGCCTAGCGCATGGGCGGGGGAAGCGTGCACTGCCTCCACAGATTTAAGCGCAACGGGCGCCGACGGCAGCTTTTACTGCATCAACGGTGGCGATATTGGGGGGACCACGGGCGCGGGGTCGTGCACGTGCACAGCATGTGACGCAGGATACGAAGGTGACAGCTGCGAGACTGCGATTGCCTGTACTGCGTCAACGATCTCGAGCAAGCAGGGGAGCGACGGTACTTTCTACTGCATCAACGGTGGCGTTGTTGGTGGAACCGCCTACGAGTGCAAGTGTTTATCATGTAACGCTGGATACGGAGGTGACAGCTGCGAGACTGCAGATCTGTGCGCGGCGGAGGAGCGCGTGGATGATAGTAACGCATGCGTCGCGTGTCCAGCGGGAACGACAAACGCTGCCGGCGACGACGCGTCCGGTGCCGAAACCACGTGCGACGACGTCATCTGCGGCGTCAACGAGTACGTCTCTGGAAACACATGCACGGCGTGCCCAGCCGGGACGACCAACGCAAACGGAGATAATGCTTCCGGAGGTGCTACGTCGTGTGACAAGACGCTGTGCGCGGCTGATGAACAAGTCGTGTCACATGCGTGCGCCGCGTGTGATGGGAACTCCAATTTGGCGGGAGATGACGCCTCCGGGGACAACACGGTTTGTGACGGCGAATTGTGCGCGTCGAATCAACGTGTGGAAAATAACGAATGCGTCGCATGCGCTCCAGGAACGACCAATGACGCGGGAAACGATACTCTCGGTGCTAACACCGCTTGTGACGTGACGTATTGCGCTGAAAACCAGCATGTGAAGGCTAACGAGTGCGTGTCGTGTCCATCGGGAACGACGAACGACGCCGGCGACGACGCTTCTGGAGCAAATACCGCGTGTTCTTCCACGGCGTGCGACGTCAACGAGTACGCCTACGGAAACGTATGCACCGCGTGTGCGGGCGGGTCGACCAATCCTGATGGCGGTGACGACGCTTCGAGAGGCGACACGACGTGCGCGTGCGCCGCGAACGAGCGAGTCGTGTCTAACGCGTGTGTGGCTTGCTTGGCGACCGAGACCAACGCCGCGGGAAATCCTGTACCTGGGCCAGACTCAATATGCACCGTAGTGCCAAACCCTCCTCCGCCCCCTTCACCGTCCCCGCCGCCGCCGCTCCCGTCGCCGCTGCCGCTCGTCGCCCAACCGCCGCCACCGTCTTCGGTTGCAGGGCTCGTCGCCAACGCCGAGGCAAAGACTGCCGAGGCGGAACTTGCTCGAGACGCGCTTCTCGCTGGCATCGGTGACGAAAAGACGAAAGCAAAGGCAAAACTGTTGGCCGACGCCGCATTCGCCGGCGTGAATAAAGTGACGATGGCTCTGACGGCGGAGACCGAAGACGCAGCGTGTACGCAGGCGTTTTCCAAGATGCAACTGGATGCGAGCCTCGGCGCTTGCGACGTGGACATGGTTGTCAGCTCGAGCAGAAGGCGGCGACTGGTCGCGGATACGGCGTATGATGTCACCGTGCTCGTGAGCCCCGTGACGGTGAACGCGACGGCGCTCGCCGCGGCGCTGGGCAACCTCGCCGCGGAAGGTGTCACCGCGACGTCCACGGAAACCGACCCAACAGAAGAGCTGCGTGCTATTCCCGGAATAGAAACTTCGATCGTTGATAGTTTAGCAGCGGACGCCGCGGTTGCGGCGGAGGCGACGTCCGCGGCGTGGGTAGCGGGAAAAACATGGGTGCCGCCGCCGCCGTCGCCGTTGCCCCCGGTCTCGCCACCGCCATCGCCGCCCCCGTCGCCACCGCCGATTCTTATTAGAGAGGATGATACGGCCTCCGCGAGTGGTCTGTTAAGAGGCGTACGTGCGAGAACGACGTTTTTGTGCGCGATGCTCTCTGTGCTGTTGTAACTTATCAAGCATAACTTTTGGACAGCGTCCAGCTTGCTTTTCCCGCGCGACCCGTCTTGTTGACTCGTTTTCGTTCCGGAAGCTCGCGATTACGATGAGTTGGGTCAGTCATCGCACACTGTTCGCGGCGCGTACGGCGTGACCCACGATGGCGGTGCGAGACGCGGTGGCGGCGTCCGCGCGCCCTCCAGATGGGGGGCTGGCCACGGTGGGTGGGACGTTTCCGGACGACCCCCCACGTCCGACTCCGCTTCGCGTCCCCGAGACCGCACCCAAGTGGTCGCCCTCGGAGTTGGAGACGTACCTGCACGTCGTGGCCATGGAGCGACACACCGCGCAAGCGGTGCGGAGACACGGTCTCCTGGAGAAGCTCCATACGCACTGCGACGGCGTGGGTAACCCCAACCCTTTGCTGTTGCTCGGGCCACCCGGCAGCGGCAAGTCCACCGCGTTGGCGCAGCTTATGCGGGAGATTGAATCCGGTCCCGCGATGCGACCGAGACCCCGCGGCGGTGTGCGTTCCGGAGCGGGTGACCGGGCAGGGGCGGACACCTCGGGCACCTATGTTGACATCACAGCCGTGGATTTCGGAGCCCCGGGTGCGAATCCCGAGCCCTTCGTGCTCGCGCACACGTTCGGCGTGCTCGGCCATGCCGACGATTTACGACGCGTGTTGCTTCGCATGTGTTTCGAGCTCAAGGAACGGTTCAACATCTACGTGGACGCGCCGTCGCGGCTGGAAGACGCGGGCAGCGCGTTCCCTCGGTTCCTAGCGCACGCGTCTCTTTTCGGGAAAATCGTAGTCATCATAGACGGCCTGGACAAAGCGGAGTTGCACGAGTTAAGACCCGAGGACTGGCTCCCGAGCGCGTTGCCCCTCGCCGCGCGCGTGGTGGTGGCGTCCTCGGGGTGCCGCGCGGTGACCGCGACGCGCGATTTCGTAGGGAAGCAGATGGAGGTGGTGCACGTGTTACCCCTTACGGAAACCGAGCGCTGCGAGGTGATCGATTTGAGGCTGAAGGCCATCGCGGGCGGGCGGGTTCCCGCGTCAGCCTCACTGCAAACGTTGACGCAAAGCGAAGACGCCGGGTCGCCTTTGTTTTTAGCGCTGGCGTGCGGCGAAATGAACGCGCGTATGCGCATTCAGTCACAACAGAGGGAGATTTCAGGAAACGGCGATGGCGAGACGTACGCCGCGTCGTTGCAGCAGGCGAGTGTTTTTCCCGAAACGATAGCTGGTCTGCTCGGTTCCGTGTTCAATCGGTGGGAAAAACGGTTCGGCACCACGCTCGTCGCGGAAGCCACCACGCTGATCGCATGTTCCAAAACCGGCCTCGCGCCTGACGAGGTTTTTTATATGTTGACGCAAACGCCGGCACTGGTGAATCTGCCTGTCACGGAGTGGGAGGCGCTTCAAAACGAGCTGGAAACGCACGTGTGGCCCACGGAGCGTTTGCCGGGTGTTCCCGCCTTGGCGTTTTTCCACCACACCGTGAAACATGCGGTGTTGCGCCGGTTCGCGGACGCCGCCGCGACGCGAAGACAGAAGCACCTGCGCGTCGCGTGCTTTTTCGCGCGCCGCGACGTCGACCCGTCGCACCGAAGCGTCGCGGAGGTGCTGTGGGGCACACGGGAGGGCAAGGACTGGCACGCACTGCGCGCGCTACTCACCGACCCGCACGTACACGCGCTGATGTGGAACCAGGACACGCAGGTTGACCTCGCGACGCACTGGTAAGTATTTCCCAATCACCACGTTCCGCCTCTGCGATTGCCCATACTCGTACCAGAAGGGACTATTACCCTGACTGTTTACTCATACACATTACGAGAGACTGACACTTTCGTGTTAATCGTATCAGGGACGCGCTGTTGCGGGGCGAGCAGCGCGCGGCGACCGCTCTCCACCAAAAACTCGCGCCCGGGCCGAACGGCGATTTGGTCCCTACCAAACCCCGTCCTCCGCGGCGACGCCTGGACCTCGTGAAGGAGTTCGTGTCTGTTGCGGACGTCACCGAAGTCACCGCGGATGGCATCCTGACCCCCGACGTCACGAAAGAGCTGCTGGCTGATTTCCTCGCCTGGGCCGGGTTTCAAAGCGAAGCGTGCTTCGTGTTGCGGTTGTTGTCCCATGAGAAAGGCGACGAAGCCGACGTCGCGGCGGTGAGCATCAATTACAAACTCGGGCGTGCGCTCGGGATACAAGGCCTGCGTCTGGAGTGTGAGAAGACGCTCCGGAAAGCCCTGGAAGCGGAGCAGGCGCTGGTGGGCGCGGAAACCCCGATGGTCGCGGAAATCGTCACCGAGCTGTGCAAGGTGAAGATGGAAAGCGGCGACGCCGAGCAGGCGGGGCAACTCGCGGCGCACGCCGTGAGCGTATGGGAAGCTGCGGAGGCGGCGGGTTACGAGGAAGCGGACGTCGCGACGATGGTCCAGGCCCTGACGCGCCTAGCCGAGGCGTGCGAAGTTTTGGACCGGCCACAAGCGGCGGAGGCGGCGTACGAGCGCGCGCTTGAGCGCCTGGAGCACATGCTGGGCCCGGACCACCCGGAAGTCGCCGAGCACTTGGGGAAGATGGGGGGCGCGTACGCGGCGCACGGTGAGTGGGAGAAGGCTGAGTTCTGCTACTGCCGCGCCCTAGCCTTCGCGCACGCATTCACAGGCCCGATGTCGCTGCACATCTCGCACTTCTACAACGTCCTGGCGGAACTTCACGGCGCGCGCGGGGACGTGGGCCAGGCGCAGGCGCTTTACCAACGCGCGGCGCAGGTGATCGAGGGCGTGCTCGGTGTGAACCACCCCGCGGTGGCGACGTATTTGAGCGCCCTGGCAGAGACGCTACGAGCGCAAGGTCGTCTTGAGGACTCTTTGCCTTTGTTAGTCCGCGCGCTCGCGATCGACGAAAGCGCGCGGGGCGTCGCGCACGCCATCGTGGCGGTTCGGTTGCACAACCTCGCGGCGCTTTTTCAGGACATGGACCGGCTGGAAGACGCTGAGCCGCTTTACCAAAGAGCGCTCGCGATCGACATCGCGCTTCTGAGCCCGGACCACCAGAACGTCGCCACGTACCTGAACAGCCTGGGCGATTTGTACAAAAAGCGGCAGATGTGGGACAAGGCCGTGGAGCACTACGCGCGGGCCATCGCGATTGACGAGCGCGCGCTCGGGCCGAAACACCCGAACGTCGCGATTTACTTAAACAACCTGGCGGGGTTACACAAACAACGCGGACAGTTGACCGCGGCGGAGCCGCTTTACCTAAGGGCGCTGGCGATACACGAAACGAAAGCGCTCGGTGGTGGCGATCACGGCGATGACCTCGCGATCTACCACAACAACATCGCGCTGCTGTACAAGGCGCAGGGTAAGCTTGTGGAAGCGGAGGCGTATTACAAACGCGCCATCGCCGTCGGGGAGAAAAGTCTAGGCGCGACGCACCCAAAGGTCGCGACGCGGCTTTCTAACCTGGGGGCTTTGCTGGTGGACGCTGAGGATTTCGAGGGCGCGGCAATCGCGTTTCAACGCGCGCTCGCGATTCGCACCGAAAGCCTGGGGGATGCGCACGAGGATACGAAAAGTACCAAGGAGTGGATCGCGCACGTCGTGGCGAAAAGAGGGGGGGACGTCGAGACGTTGCCGCGCGGGAAAATGGCGCTGAACGACGTCCCGGCGGCGTCGCCGAACCAAGTTGCGTCAAAACCGATTGCGGAACGTACACAGTCCCCTGACGTGGCGCAGGAAATGGAATCGCCGCGTGTCGCGCCTCCCAGGTTCGACAAAATGACGCCCGTGTCCGCACCGTCTTCGTCGCGAGCGGTGTCACCGTCTACGGCTGCGCCGTCCGCGTCGCCTTCCGCGTCACCCTCCGCAAGCACGGCGTCTCGCAATGGCACCACCTTTCGCACCACGGAAAGCATGTCGAGCCAAGTGCACACCAGCAGCGAAGCCGTGGATGCGGCGATGACCTCCGTTGATGCTATTGTCAACAAATACGGCCCACCCGTTCCCGAGCCCGACCTGCGCCATCAGTCGCCGTTTCAACCGCGAACGGAAACGCCGCCGCCCGCGATTTTCGAAACAGGCGCCTCGCACGCGGCGACCCCGCGCCGCGGAACAGGGCAAGGCTGGAAAACGGCGCTTGGGGAGGAGGCGGTTGGGGCGGATACAACAAGACATGGTTCAGGAGGGGAGGCAAGTGGACCTGTGCACAGTTCAGGAGGACGCGACGTGGACGACTGGGACGAGGAAGTTTCGTCCGCGCCCGGGTTTGCGGAGCTCGCGCTTGACGCTTTTCTCTCCGCGCACGTCGAGTACCTGGGCGGCCGGCAGTACCGGTGCGTGTTGGACGGCAAGGTGTTGTCCAAGTTCTCAATCATGCGCGTGCACGTGGCGCGGAAGTTCCCAGGGCTGGTACACCAGTGGGGCTTGGACCGGGTTGGGGGGGGGGGGTTGAAAA
>Ga0307488_10004404_pt1 | contig 11740 bp, 20 predicted proteins | sample SB02metaG_FD_202248 | JGI IMG/M metagenome (GOLD analysis project Ga0307488, IMG submission 202248) | Sea-ice brine microbial communities from Beaufort Sea near Barrow, Alaska, United States - SB 0.2 | ecosystem: Environmental > Aquatic > Marine > Coastal | place: USA: Alaska | collected...
TTCCGATTCGGGTTTCCATGATTCTAAAGCAGACGAATGATGTCCAAAAGGGACTGTGATAAAATCCACCATAACATCTCATTGTCCGAAGGAATAAATAAGCGTTGGGTTTAGATAGCGGGAAAGACTAAGAAGAATTATGGTGACTACTTGTGCGGTTAAAGATTGTTTGCGACCACCTGCAAGTGATAATCTTTCCTGTAAGCCTTGTCAAGCAGGGATGAAGCCAATGGATAATCCAAAAAGCCCTCATGCGGCGGCGAATGCGGGAGGGTTTGTTCCAAGAATTGAGAAGAGTGGAAAGCCGATTCAAGATGGAAAGGAAGAGTTAGGAAAAGCCAAGATTGTTAGTCCACAAATAGCGGTTAGTTCGGAAGGTCCGGGACAACAAAAACCCACAAATACTAAAGATAAATTGAAAAATATGGGAATTGACCCTGCGATTGCTAAGAAATCTGTGCAGAAACTTTTTGATATGGGATGGTTTAATTGGAATGGTATTCCTACACCTTTTGAAAAAATGTTTCAAAAATATGGGAACTTTATTTCAGCAAATGTAAAACCTTCAACCATGAGTGGCCTTCCACAGAAGCATAGGGGAACTGTCAATACACAATCCAAACCATCTTTTGTTATGTTGGAACTTGTTATTTTAGGTCAAGAGGGTAAAAGGTCGGCACAAAGAGCCATTGAATCTAATCCTATTTTCATTGATGGTTATAAGAATGCTAAAGGTGTTTCAGCAATTGATATGTTGGAAGCCGTTGAAAACAATGGTGAAACCTTTGATTTTATCTTAGACAACACAAGAAGTGGCGACCCCGATTTTTCCGTTTATTCTTATGTTGATGATACCGGAACCAAAAGAATGATTCCTCGTTGGGCAATAAGTTAATAACGGGTCATAAGAGTGGATTAACATGAATGATTGGAAGGAAATTCTTGACTCTCCGATATTGCACCTTAATTCGTATGTTTCATGGGAAGAATATATTCGCATGATGGCGGTTGGTGGAGGTTATCTTACAGATGGTTTCATTTATCCAATTTTCGCCCATGATGAGAAATACACATTAGAACCCGAATGTGTAGGTTTTGTATTTTTACCACTCCCCTATTCTATGGTGACAACCGATTATGATGAGTATGAAGAGGAAGTCATGCCTATCTTTTTTGACCACGATAATTCTATGCTGTTTGATGGATTTATTGATTATGTTTATCAATTTGAAGAACCCGATACATGGGAAACGGATGCAGAATTGCTGTTATATCATAATAGAGCCGCCGTTATTGATGAAATTTTACAAGAAGAGGTGGAAGAATTCGGCGTTAAAGAGGTCTTAATGGCCGCATTGAGGGGTCAATATGATGGTCACAATTCATGGGCATCACACCCCGACGAATAATGAGGTATAAATACCCGTTCAAACAAACCATTAGATAGAGGTTTGAGAATGAATCCGAATCGCCAAGCAAAAGCACTTGACATTGTAAAGAACATGGAGGTTGAACAAAATTCGCCCCTATCCTTTGTTGTTAAGGGTAAATCAAAAACCGCATACCGTGTCCACACTCACGGCTTACAAATGACATTGGCCGATGGCCGAGAGTATTGGGCTTGTGAATGTATGGACTACAAAACGAGATGTAGGAAAGCAAAGATTGATTGTAAGCACATCATGGCGGCGAAGGTATTTCAAACCTTGAACAAGCGGTGATGAGTTATATGTCAAGAAAAAATCTATGGAAAGAGCCTCTATTTGAGGCCATGAAAGAGCGAGCAATTTTATCAAGTGAAATGCCTTCAATCCTCAACGGGTTGTATCGTAATGTGCCTTCGGCAGTTAAAATCTCGGCAGTATTGTGCCGTGATAAAAGATTCACTAAATTGGAGAAACCTTATTGTTATGGTTTAAGTGGGGCTAAAAGCCATCGTGTCATTCTTTTTGGTCTTGCAGATAGAGAATACGATGATGCACCACCGTTTAACTTCCGACGCATGAATTGAATAGGTAGGTTTAGATACCCTCTTACGAAGGTATAAATACCTGTAAATCAATGGTGAAGACATGGAAGAGATTAAAGAGGTCTGCGCTGACTGTGGAAGCACGGTTTTTGAGGAAAGTAGTGATGCACACCGATACTGTCGTGATTGTGGATTGGTGATGAATACTCAAGTTATTGACTACGGGCAAGATTGGAGGTCATACGAGGATGGTTCGGGTAAAGACAATGAACGAACAGGTGCGGCTAAAGACATTATGCAACACGATTATGGAATTACTACCGAGATTTCACCTATGATGGGTGGAATGTCTTCCAAACAGAAGGGAAAATGGGGTCGTTTGAAGCACATTGACAACAGGGGTCGCATTCGCAATTCCACCGAAAGAAATCTCGCTACGGCATTGACTGAATTGAAGCGAATTTCATCTCGTATGTCGTTGCCGAAGGCTACACAAAAGGAGGCCGCTTTCATTTATCGTAAGGCGGTGGAAAAGAAATTGATTCGTGGGCGTTCTATTGAGGGCGTTGTAGCGGCTTCTATCTATGCGGCTTGTAGGCTACATCAAAATCCACGAACCCTTGACGATGTGGGTCGCCATTCACGCACAGGAAGAAAGGAAATTGGAAGAACCTTCCGATTCTTGAAGCGTCAATTGGTTTTGACCATTGGACTCTCTAATCCAAGCGACTACATTCCAAGATTTTGTTCGGAATTGAAAGTCCCGAAAGAAATTGAATTGGAAGCATCCCGTATTCTTACAGCAGTAGGCTCGGAAGCGATGATTAGTCGTGGCCCGACAGGTATTGCGGCGGCGGCAATTTATCTTGCGGCTAAGAAGCAAAAGAAGGACAGGACTCAAAGCGAAGTCGCACAAGTAGCAGGTGTGACCGAAGTGACCATTCGCAATCGCTACAAGGAATTGTGCGAACATTTGAATTTGGACACCCAAGACCCTACGAAAAGCAAGGTTTGAATAGGTAATTGCCTAATGGGTGCTTATGCTTGAAGTTATTCTCGGCGTATGCCTCATTTTGTCTTTGGTAATTTTGGGATGGTTGAATTCCAAATTGTCAGCCTTAAAGAATATCCAATATCGTGAATCATTAGAACGGGTGGAATCTCAAGAAGCCTACGAGAACTTGTTGTTTTCTATTGAACGAGAAAAGGAAGGCGTAGCAAGCACCATTGAAAATCTTCAAAATCATGTTGAGTATCTCCAAGATGAAAACCGATTGAAAGTGACACAGATGGATGTGTTAGAGAACGAAATTGCACATATAATAACTCAAAATGAAGAAAAGTCACAAGAAATTAAAAAACAGAAGGGAAGGGCGGCTTCGGCACACACTACGAAAGGTCAAATTCTTGAGAAGTGGTGTCCATTCCTTGAGCATCCCGATATTGACCCCGATTGGGAAGCGAAGAATTGGGCATTTATGGGGCAACCCATTGACTACATTGTTTTTGATTGGAGGGAAAATAAAGAAATCAATATGGCCGATGGTAAAATTGTAATGCTTGATGTAAAATCGGGGAAGAGTCAATTGACTACTAAACAAAGAAGGATTAGAGATTTGATTAAGGCAGGTAGGGTTGAGTGGAGAACGATTCGTTTAGAATGAAACATCAAGGTATAAATACCTGTTCAAGCAATTGGATAATTACGGAAGTGAAACAATGGTATCAGTAAAAGTTATCCCGGAAAAGGGTGTTGAATACAGCGTATATGAAAAGAATGGAAAGCATCGTGTCTATTTCAAGATGAACAATGGCGGAGGTCGCCCAATAGAGGTCGGAAATTACGACATTCTTGAAGGAAAGTTCTTCCCCGCAAGAGGCGCAACCCTTGTTTGGAATGTTGTCAGCAAAGATGAGAACCCTCAAGCATTGATTGTCATTGGCGATTCAAAGCAAATTTTTGTTGGAAAATCCTCTTCACCAACCTCTTCACCAACATGGGGTGCAAAGAAGTCCTATGGCGGCAATAACAACAACCGTGACCGTGACATTAAGCGTGGTATGTGTTTCAACAATGCTACAAACCTTGTTGCTAACAACCCTGCGTATCATGCTATGGATGATGCCGAAGTCGTTGAGGCCATCATGGACTTGACCGATGCTCTCTTTGCAGAATACATGAAGCGATACGGCAATTGAGCGTGAGTTCAATGAAGTATCTCATTGAATGTATGGATGAGGATGGTAAGTGGATAAAATTCAATTACTACGAAGGCACTCTCTTTGAAGTGAAAGAGAAAATGGGAATGATTATTGAGAAAACAAACTATCTTGGGATAAAATGCTCTCAAGCGTAATTTTCAATTGCAGAATCAATTTTTCAATTGCTAAATTGTCATTATTAAATTCTAATTATTGGGATAATTTCTCCATGCGAACCTTTAAGTCTTGATTATGTTTAGTGTAAGCCATGCGAAGGAAAAAGGTTGAGCCGTTTAATCCTTTCGCCCCCCGACGAGAGAATCCTCATCAATTTCAAAACTTCTCGGATGAGTGGGTCAAACACAATAAATGGATGGGTGATGAGAACACATTGATGGATAGACAGAAGGCTTACAAATTAGCCGTTGGTCTGTGCCGAACCAAGATTAGAATGCCTACCTTTGAAGAATACTTGAAGCGGCCAACAATCATGGATGAATTCATTGATTCACAACCCAATTTCAAAAATTTCCACCCACCAATGTTATTCAATCAACAAAGGACTCTTCCGATTAAGGAATATCTTGAAGAAATAAGAGAATATCGTATTTGGGAGAAGAAGCAAAATGAAAAAATGGCTATCTTTGAGGAAATGATGGGTGAGAAAGGGATTCGTGTTGGGAGAGCAGGTGTCGGTGAACCCCACAAAGGATGGGGTCGTTCTAAGAGGAAGGGTTGAGCCAACGCCACAGAACACAAAGTATAAATACTACGCCCTACAAGAAGGGATTAGGGGAATCCAATGATTGATGAAGATATGATTTTGAAAGGCCGACGAAAGAAGATGTATGGACTATTACCACGACAAGCAAAATTGGTAATGGATTTCATGTCGGGTATTGAAGGTGAATGGAAGGAATCACAAATTATGTCGCACCTTAGCGACAAGTGGGAACGCTTCGGCATGGATAGAGGCAAGATTACTTTCTTCTGCCGAGCCGCTAAAGACATTAACGGCAAGCACATCTTCCGTGTTTCGGGAAATCGCCCTCGTTCTATTCGTTGGCTTCCTCTTGAAATGCGTGATTGATTTCTGCCTCTTCGTTTAAGTTAATACCCATGAGGGTTGCTAAGTCGTTCCAATATCGGAACGAACCTCTTTTAACTTCAAGTGGATGCGGTGAAACATCAAGAACCAATAATTCAATCAATTTAGCGTTGAGAGTCATTCCTCTTCACCGCCGGTAGGTTTGTCACTCAAGAATGAAATCCTTGCTTGTGGATAGGCTCTAAATGTCTTATTCTGCACCATTATGTCAAACTGTTCCTTGAGAAGTGTGTCAATGGTTTCCATCGTATGTTGAAGGGTATCAAAACCACCAAGCCATGCAAACTCATACGACATGATTTGTCCTGTCGGCATTGTGAATACTTGTCGTTTAATTGTATCTTCAAAATCGTGGACTATTCCTACTTTACGAAGCAATTGATTCATAGGGCAATCGTGACTATTTTGAAAGTCTTCGGAAAAGAACATCATGTGAAACCCTGTGGGCGGCATACCATCTTCTTTCATCTGTTTCAAAGCAACGGATAAATCAACTGCTTGTTCTTCTTTGGGTTCATTATCTTTGCTTATACTCATTGTAATTCCTCATGTAGTGTAGGGTCGTTCCACCGCTTGCATACTTCTAACATTGTTTTGAAGGCAGGTTTCAATTGAGAAATGTCCACTTTCTGTTCTTGTTTTTGGGTTGGTGCGGTAGGAAAATGATAGCGTGTCTTTTGAATGTAATATCCACACTTTAGCATAGAAGCCATGAGTGCGCTCGCAGACTCGGAGTTCTTCACCGAATCCAATACTACTTTGTTTTGTTCTTCACCGTAAGTAAGCAATTTTTCGGTGCTTTGCTGAATCATTGAACCATACATCTCTTCATTTTCGTGCATTAACTTGTCAATGGCTGAAATATCTTGATTGTAAATTTTAGCGAGATGGTCGTTCAAGCACCCTGTCGTAATCACCGAAAGTCGCAACGGCGGAGTCAGGATTGTGAAAAAACACAGGAATAACGAGTCTAAATCGGAATCTTCCTTCATTTGTATATCTGCAATAACTGTCACTTCGGCATTTCGGTTAAGACCTAATTTTATTCCGGTAATTTCTTTCATGGTAAGCACCTTCCGCATCGGTAAAATCTTCCTTCATGGCTTATGTCAAATGATTCCGAGCAAGTTTGACAAACCCTATTCCTCCAACGGAGAATAACAAGGGGCTTTTGGAGTGATTCGGAGTAGTTCATTGGGTCTTGATTTTGAATTAAATTGTTGAAAAACGGTAATGACAATCCATCTATGATTTGCCTAACTGATTCTTCCATAAATTAAACCTCAAAAAGACTTTCCTAACCTTCGGATTTCTCCGACAGGAATTGTCCCCACGACAAAAATATCTTTACCCTCAATGATGGAAACCTTAACCAATTTGGAATCGGATTCGCCATAATCTTCAATAACCATCTTTCTTCCACCTCCTGTATCAAGAATGACCTTCATAACCTTTGGTTATGGGTGTGAAGTATCTAATTGTAATGGCGAGAGTATAAATAGCGAGAAGGATAAACAGGTATTATGCCCGTTGGCGAGAACGATGATTTTGGCGAAATACCACATTCAAAAGATGGATATGATAGTGGAGGAATCTATGATTCTCGCTATGATACCACATTAACGGATGATGAGCGCATAAATTGGGGTTATTTCCGAGCGCACATTGACTTGTTTTACGATATGGGAGAGTATGGAGTAATTTATACAGACAAAAGAAGTCCATATCATGTTCTCAAAATGGCTAACTGCGATGTGACGGATGGAGAGTCAAATTGGAAGATGGCGGATTTTCTTTTAGAAAATTGGAAGCGGAACATAGAAGGATTAGTGAACATTACTTGTGTTTATGTAGGAACTTGTGATGCTTTCCATAGAGAATTGATTATGAAAATTAGTAGGGCTACAAACGACCCGGTGGTATTACAAAAAGCCCGAAATGTCCTTGATTTAGACGAAGGTGATGAAATTCTCATGGTTCGTATGGAAAAATTGCCTTATCTTGGTTTGACACATCCCGATTTATCTAAAGAGGAAATGATTAAAAGAGTAGCAGAAGCCGCTTACAACATATCACTACAAACAGGAATGTATCTTGACGACTTGAAACCTGCTAATTTTGGTTTTAGAAAAGATGGTTCAGCCGCTATTTTTGATTTCAATTTAGAAGAGAGTGTCCGTAGTAAAGAAGAGTATAGGAAAAAAATCACCGATGCTTCTTGAGAACCTTTATTAACCTGTTCGCACAAAGGTAAGATTGGTGATGGTCAAATGACCGATATAAACAACAATAATACCGCAGACGAAAACGAAGCCCTTGACCCCTTTACAGTAGCAATTGACGCACTAAGACAGGGAAAATACCGTGAATCTCTTGGAGGTAAGACAGGTGTTAATCCAACGGGTGCTTCGGCCATTATGAAGAATGAGCGTGGCGAAGATAAACTCGTCGGAAAGTGCCTTCGTCAAGTATGGTATTCTAAGAAGCGTGTGCCTCGGACTAACCCTCCAAACGACAATTCTCAATTCATCTTTATGATGGGTCACATGGCCGAACATGGTCTGCATGAAGCATGGGGCAAAGCAGGTGTTTTGCTTGAAGCCAATTCCAAAATCCGAAAGAACATCGCTAAAAATCCCGAAACCGACGATGAAATTATGCTAAGTGGTGAAGTGGATGCTATTCTCCGTTGGTCGGAATTCCAAACAGGTTCGGATGGTGTGCCTCGTATGGTTATTGACCCCAAAAAGGCTATCGGAATTGAAGTCAAGTCCAAGTGGGGCTACGGTGCGAAAATGGTGATGAATGGAAACAAGACCTCCACCTATGAACACGGCTACCCACAAATTGAACACTTGATGCAAACCGCACTTTACCTTCACATGAGAAAGACATGGGAAGAATTTCACGATGTTGAAATCCCTTACTTCGTCATTTGCTACATTAGCCGTGACAACGGACTTCATAAGTCATTCCGTGTGGAATTGAGCGATGGCTACGATGGCCGAATTGTTGTCAAGGATATGCAGGGCAACGAATTGAAACCACGCATTGAAAAGTCACTTGAATGGGGAGTCACCGCACGACCTATGGAATTGACCATTGACATGATGCGAAAGCGTTATTACGAGCAATTGGAGAATTTGAAGAAAGACACTCCACCTGCGAGAGAATTTGACCTGCGATACGCCGACGACAAGGCCGAACACTTGTTCAACATGGGAGAATTGTCTAAGACCAAATACAATGAGCATGGTAAAAAACCATTGGCCGAAATTGGCGATTGGAATTGCTCTTACTGTGATTGGAAGGGTGTTTGCTATCCACAAGGAATCTTTACGACTGATGTTGAGGATGGAGTTTTGACTCTTGATGAAGCCCTCGCAAAGTATTCTGTCGGTGTGTGAAATCTTGTCGCCCGAAATGGTGAAGTGTCCCGTCTGTCAAAAGATGGGATATACCGATGAACGCCATCAAATTGACGGTGCATGGCCTTGTGCTAAACATTACCTTGAAATAAAGAAGGGAGATGTGTTGGCGTGGGCTTGGGAAGTTAAGGAATAATCACCTTTGACTTTTCAAGAATGCAATCACTTTAGAAATAATTTGTGGACTCATCAATAATCAATCCCTGCTTCTTTGAGATACATAGTAGCGGCGACACCACCACAAGCCACGACAACAGGGCCGAGAGCCATGCCTGTGAGGTTAGATTCACCTTTGACGATGTATGGGATAGAGTGAGCCGTTTCAAGGACACCTACGACCATTAAACCAAGTGCGAGAGTATATCCAACCTTGTGAATCATCTTCTTTTCAGTAGCATAGTATTTTTTAGGTATTGCCGTTAGAGAACCGAGCATATTTTATTTTAGGCAGTTTGACTATCTAAATCCGCCTTTTGGTAAGTGCGGGACTCTCGGACTCGCATTACATCTTACTGTTAATCACTAACAATCCCTACAAGAACGGTAATATCATCTTCCTTTCCGCCTTGATAACTTGAAAAACCTGCACCCATTTCTTTTGCACGGTGGAAAAATGGAACATAATTTGAATCATCTTGTGAATGCTCATAAGCAATTTTAGCCAACCCATTCGCCATCATCATTGGATTTGGTGCATTTTGATTTACGAAATTCAAAATTTCATTAGGCCAAACATTGTCAAATAATCCATCCGACCCCATGACGACAATATCGCCAACCTCTAAAGTGATTTGATAAATTTCCGCATCTGTGGGGCGGTCATTTCCGTGTGGATTTCCTTCAAAGTCCCTTCCCAATTGATATGGGAAATTAAATTCATGTTGGTGTTCCGATGATTGGAGAAAGATTTTTTGATTACGAATTATTAAAAAACCCGAATCACCCATATTGACAACACGAAAGACACCATCTGCCGTCATTTTTCCGATGCAAACGGTGGAAGAACCTGTTTCCGTTGTCAATTCATAACCTGCTTGAAGGGCTGTATATGGGTTATCATCCCCCGATTTTATGAATTCATAAGTGCTTCTCAAAATTTGGTCTGCAAAGGCTCTCGGATTGACACCTTTGCTTTCCCATCCCCCAACACCGTCTGCTACCGCAAGGGTGGAATTCGTCGGAGATGAAACGATGTATGAGTCCTCCCCGCCACGATATGCTTTGCGAGGATGGGGTATGATTTTCCCTGCCGAATATAATCTCAACATGACTTATCCTGTGCGTTCCCGCTATCTAAATCATCCAATCATTCATATAGGGCATCGTATAATCTTAATTCATGGGGTTTATTCTCGTTAGAGTGTGTGGTAATACATTTTCTCATCGGCATGAATTAAAAAACACGCTCGGTTTAGAATATGATTTCCGAAACAAGGACTTCAAGGGTGCATTTCCCGAAACGAGCCAAAGAATCATAGTTATTGAAAAGTTCTGCAAGAAAAACCGTTTAACAATGTTTGTGGATGGCGAAGAACGATATAATCCTACGCAAGCAAAAAAGAATGAGAAGAAGCAAACAAAATTAACGCTTGATGAAATGGACAATCTTGATGAATTTAACTTGGGCGAATGGTTGCCTATCTTAGAACAGGTTGCTGATGAGAAAGATATTGGAAAGGTGGGTGTCGTAAAATGGAATGCACCTTCGGAAAATGGAAAAGGGTTCAAAGAGGTTCTAATTGATGAAAATACACAACCAATTCAATTTGATTTTGACGCATTAAGCAAAGATACCACATTCCATCCACTTCGGGATATTCAAAAGCAGGTTTTAGGGCCAATGATGGAGGCAGTTAATGACGGTTATAGGAACATTGTGGTGGAATGTCCGACAGGAAGTGGAAAATCTGCATTGGCTAAGACGATTGCACAAGCATTTGGTGTTCCTTCTTACATTGTGACCCATTTGAAAGGATTACAGGCTCAATACTTGAAAGAAATGCCTTACATGAAATCTGTTATGGGTCGTGGAAACTACGATTGCCTACTTGATGTGGAAGCAGGTTGTGATGATGTTAAGGTCGCAGAAGAGGCATTAGCGAGAGTCACAAAAACAAGTCCCGAAACCTGCACGGCGGCACTCGCACCGTGTAAGTATGCAAAGGGATTCAAATGCACGAAAATGATTCCTAAAAATGAAATGGGTCAATTTGACTATACGGCGGATTCTAATTCTATGTGCAGTTATTATGGGGCTTTGGCGAAGGCTCAAAACGCCATGTATTTCGTAGGCAATACGGCATATATGATGGCGATGAATAAAAGTGGAAAAGTTTTACCACAAAGGCCATTTATGATTGTGGATGAAGTGCATCAATTAGCAAGCAACATGATGAGTTTCCACAGTTTGACAGTTTCACAAAGAATGTTAGAAAAGTTATTCCGATTGCCGACACAGCAAGACATCCAAAACGCAAAAAGCGAGAAAAAGAAAGATATTTACAGAAAACAGCGAGAAATCGTGTTTAAGGAGTTTGACAGCAAAGGTGCGTTTGGATTACCTAAAATCAAATCCATGACGCTTAACACCCCTTTATCGGACAGGAAAGCCGCATTACAGAAGTTAGGTCGGTATCTGTTTGCATTGAGAGATGAAATCAAGACAAAAATGAAGGATAAAGACACTCAAACCAAGTATGACAAGAAGGAATTGAGTTATGCTTCTAACTCCGTAGTAAGAATTGATGATTTGTTGGCCTCTATTGCTACTGATTGGGAAAATTGGGTATATCAAGTGGATGACCACAATGAATATCCGACATGGATTGCTTTCAAACCATTAGATGTTTCCGAGTATGCCGACGAATTGCTACTTAATCTTGGACAACAACGAATCCTTATGTCGGGAACTATTCTTAATTACGATATTTTCGGAAGGGAATTGGGATTGAAACCCGAAGAAACCGCTTTTATTAAGGTGGACTATTCACCATTCCCCGAAAAAAACAGACCTATTTACACTCATATTAAGGG
>Ga0307488_10004406_pt1 | contig 11737 bp, 13 predicted proteins | sample SB02metaG_FD_202248 | JGI IMG/M metagenome (GOLD analysis project Ga0307488, IMG submission 202248) | Sea-ice brine microbial communities from Beaufort Sea near Barrow, Alaska, United States - SB 0.2 | ecosystem: Environmental > Aquatic > Marine > Coastal | place: USA: Alaska | collected...
GTCAATGATGTTGGCCTTTTACCTTTTAACACCTTATAGGTGAAATGCTAACATTGTTTATATTATTTACTATTAATAGTGTCGCATCTTAAATTTATTGGACGATGATAAATGGTAAGCTCAAGTGCGGAGGAAAGTGTTTCACAAACAACTTTTTTTTCTTTAGAAAAATACTAATTACCCTTAGCTACGTTAAAGCAGCAGAGTGATTATTACCGCAACAAACATTACAACTAACGCAAATAGCAATGGATGTATCCAAATTTTTACACTGTGTTTTAAATAGTTATTGATAGAACTCAAGTTTAGGAACCCATGTATCGTAGCTAATATCGCCACAATAAATCCCAAAGAAAAATGTATGTCTTTGAATTGATGTTTACTCAGACCCAAGCAAAACCAAATTCTTGAGTCTGGTCCTTGAGGAGCAAAATATAAAATCCCCCCTGTAATCGCTAATAACACTAAAGCTAACATCATAGTGACTACAGTGTAAGGCCGTAATTTATTGTAGTTCATTACACTCATTAACCTTTAATATTTAATGTTTATGTTTATGTTTATGTTTGATACCAAAAACGGCCTGAACGCTATATCAAACCTGGGTTCTATACGTGACATCGATTATTACCAAAAAAATCTGCAAGCCAGCCGCCAACCAAAAACGAATATTGATAACATAAATAAGTTTGAGTCTTCAACTTAAGTCCCCTAACCCATAACCCATAACAACAGTAGCAGATAAATTGTAGCGCAAACTAAAAATGTCACCTTTCCTTTTGTCTTTACGTTAATATTTTTAATCTCTCATCAACGTTTACTTATTGAAAATATCCGCTAAATATGACCGTTGTAACAGGCTTAACCTTGGTTGTTAATATTCATAAATAAAGAGAAAAATTCGATGTCTTAATGTTATATTGAACAACTTTTCAAGGTATTAACTAAGGTTTATTTTTAAAAACGTTTACACCTTCAGGGATTTCGTACTAACCTTTTTTTTACTAAACCATATATGAGCAGATGGTTGAAATATTGATGAGTCACTTAAGTTAATTGGTTTCAGCTTTAATTTAATGGTTGCTGCATCGTCTGGATTATAGTGATACCCCCTATTTACACAAGTAGAACAAAACTTAGCTATATTTATATTTCCACTATTGGCCAATCTACTCCATTATATTAAATTCCCTTGAAATTCAATACTATTATTGTCTATTACGGCCATAACACTAAAGGGAGTCGTTGAAAGCTTTTGACATTCTGTGCAGTGATATACCCACATACCATCATATATTTTTTAAATATCAGGCATAATTAAAAGTCACTCTTTATAGGTACACCAAAGTCATTACTGCAGTTTTACCATCTCCAACTGCAAACCTTATTAGCTATCTGTTGCAATTATCTTATCAACGATTTCATTCATGGTTGAGCCACAAATCTCAGGTTTATTATAAAGAGGGTTATAAAGCAAGTCGGAGCGATTGATGTACGCAGCTTCCAGACCCGCTCTCATAGCGCCATGCGTATCCCAGTCATGAGCAGCAACAAGTCTCAGCTTATCGATAGGTTGACCAAGTTGAGTTGACGCAAATTCATATGCCTTTTGGCTTGGCTTAAATGTACCCGCCTCTTCGACAGATATAACCTTATCAAAATAAGTATTTAAACCTGCGTTATCTATTTGATTGCTGATTAAGCTAAGAGATGAATTTGAGAATGCAACTACTCGAAAGCCTGCTGAGCGTAACCTTAATAGTGCAGGTTTTATGTCAGAATGAGCAGGTAGGCTTGAAAATCCGCCAAGAATATCATCCGTTTCTTTACTGGATAATTGAACGCCCGTTTTGCAAGCAAGTGCTTCCAGCGTGATTTTTGATAGCAATGAAAAATCAGTTTTAACGTCGGTGATCATTGATACTGTGGAGGCATGCAGTAACATAGAGAACCAAGTATCTGTAAAAAGCTCATGACCAAAAGTCGAGCTAAATATCGGTCTTAAAACACTTAGTTTTAAAACCGTTTCATTTATATCGAATAATATCGTTGTTTTTTTCATAGTTAGTCCTAACTAAAGTCAAAAATATCATATGCATAGGTTAGAAGATCAGCATACATCGTCTTATTCTAACGATCAAGCGCACCAGCGGCAGTAGAGCTCAGTCTAATTAGTACTGATTCAAATTCTATTGTGGTGTTTAAATCAATATTTTCAGCTGGAATAGACATGCCTACTTCCAACAATAAACTTTATTGGACAAGATAAGTGGCATATAACCCCTACCACTATATTAAGCGGCATGGGGATATGTCCAATCCATTAGGCTAAATTAAAGCGATCAGCGCTCATCACTTTTGTCCATGCTAAGACAAAGTCCTGCACAAACTTTTCTTTGTTGTCATCCTGTGCATAGACTTCGGCATAAGCGCGGAGGATTGAGTTGGAGCCAAAGATGAGATCCACCCGTGTCGCTGTCCACTGTATCTTATCCGTTTCGCGGTCGCGGATCTCGTACAAGTTATTCCCAACCGGCTTCCACGTATATTTCATGTCGGTCAGGTTGACAAAGAAATCGTTTGTCAGAGCACCTTCGCGCTTGGTAAAAACCCCCTGTTTTTCACCGTCATGGTTGGTACCAAGTACGCGCATGCCACCAACTAACACCGTCATCTCTGGAGCAGTCAGTCCCATGAGTTGAGTGCGGTCGAGCATAAGTTCTTCAGCACTGACGACATAGTCTTGTTTAAGCCAGTTACGGTAGCCATCATGAAGTGGCTCCAGTACGGCAAATGAATCAGCATCAGTCATTTCAGCAGAAGCATCACCTCGGCCAGCCACAAACGGAACGGTAATATCAAAGCCAGCAGCATTTGCCGCTTGCTCAACACCGACATTACCTGCCAGAACGATCACATCGGCGACGCTTACGCCACTTTCAGTCGCAATCGGTTCAAGAGCAGCTAATACCTTACTCAAACGTTTGGGTTCGTTGCCTGGCCAATCTTTTAGAGGAGCCAGACGAATGCGCGCACCGTTGGCGCCACCCCGCATATCTGAACCACGGAAAGTTCTTGCACTATCCCATGCAGTGGCCACCATTTCGCTAATACTCAACTCACAGGCATAAATTTTATCTTTAACCGATTGGACATCGTAGTCGTTACTTCCTTCAGGCACCGGATCTTGCCAAATTAGATCATCGGCTGGCACATCAGGACCAATGTAACGAGCTTTTGGTCCCATATCGCGATGCGTCAATTTGAACCATGCTCGTGCGAAGGCGTCAGAGAAATGCTCTGGGTCTTTGTAATAACGTTCTGAAATTTTTCGATACTCCGGATCCATCTTCATTGCCATATCGGCATCTGTCATAATAGGGTTGTGACGGACCGACGGATCTTCTACATCAACGGGTTTATCTTCTTCTTTAATATTGATAGGTTCCCATTGCCAAGCACCAGCAGGGCTTTTCTTTAATTCCCATTCGTAGTTAAGCAGTAGGTAAAAGTAGCCGTTGTCCCATTGGGTCGGATTAGTTGTCCATGCGCCTTCAATCCCGCTAGAGACAGTATTGTTACCAATACCACGCTTAGTTTTATTGTTCCAGCCAAACCCCTGCTCTTCAATATCGGCAGCTTCTGGCTCTGAACCGAGTAAGTTGGCGTCACCGTTTCCATGGCACTTGCCCACGGTATGGCCACCGGCGGTAAGTGCCACAGTTTCCTCGTCGTTCATTGCCATACGGGAAAAGGTAACCCGTATATCTTCGGCCGTTTTCAGTGGGTCGGGGGTACCATCTATGCCTTCGGGGTTAACATAAATTAGACCCATAGTTACCGCTGCCAAAGGATTATCAAGATCACGCTCACCAGAATACCTGCTGTTAGTACCATCGCTGTCTGCGAGCCACTCTTTTTCAGGTCCCCAGTAGATGTCTTTTTCCGGATGCCAGATATCTTCACGTCCAAAAGCGAAACCAAAAGTTTTTAAGCCCATGGATTCATAGGCAATGGTCCCCGCATAAGCAATCAAATCGGCCCAGCTAAGTTTGTTACCATACTTTTTCTTAATAGGCCAAAGCAGACGTCGCGCCTTGTCTAGATTGACATTATCTGGCCAGGAGTTCATTGGTGCAAAGCGCTGGTTACCCGTACCAGCGCCACCTCGACCATCGGCAATTCGATAACTACCAGCAGCATGCCATGACATACGGATCATTAAACCACCGTAGTGGCCCCAATCAGCTGGCCACCATTGCTGGCTGTCAGTCATCAGGGCGTAAAGGTCTTTCTTGAAGGATGTGACGTCGAGTTTATTGACCTCTTCTTGATAATTAAACTCAGGACCCATGGGGTTCGTTTTACTATCGTGCTGGTTAAGAATATCAAGGTTAAGCGCCTTAGGCCACCATACCATGTTCGACATACTACTCTCTGTTGCACCGCCGTGCATCACCGGACATTTTTTTTGAGTCATCGATTATCTCCTATTTCAAGTAAAAATTATTGTTACCAGTTAAATTTATATTGTATAACATATTATGGTACTAGACTTTGCAAACCTATTTGTGAAGCAGTTTATTACGAGTTTACAATCGGTGTACCTATTAAATTCAACCAGATGAATTGAAGTAAAAATTTTTCTAATCTGCTTTAATATAGTACATATAATAAGGGTAGAACTGATAACAAAGGAAGTTAAGGTAAGCGAAAGAGCAGTAGAAGGATTGACGCGCATAACATGTCGCTAAGTGGAGAAAAAAGTGGATTATAATTAGTCAAAAAACAGAAAGTAACCCACTCTTTTATTAAGTCTAAGAACCTTTTGTCAGCCTTACAACGAAAGCGACATCTCGTGCCAACTGAGGCCACCATGTGAAGAGTCTGATTCGCCAATATGAATAAAACCATGCTTGGCATACATAGGTATTAATTCGGTTTGACATATTAGATATATTTCATTTTTACCTAACTTATTCATGGTATTAATGAAACTACACAGTAACTTATTAGCCATATTTTGACCTTGATATTTAGGATGAACTACCACCGACATAATGACGATATATTCACCTTGTGGATCATGACCAACAAGTTCTTTAAATTCTTCATTAGATAATTCAATTTGATGAGTTGCTCCTGAGTTTATAAAACCAACAACTTCTTCTTTATTTTCTATTACAATGAAGCCTTCTGGGTATGTTTGAATACGAGTTAGAATTTTCTCTTTTGTTGCAGCTTCATCTCCTGCATAAGCGGATGTTTCTATTTTAAAACATCTATCTAAATCAGACTCTTTTACTTTACGAATGATTAATTCTGACACAATAAAGGCTACTCCTTGAATTAGTAAATAACGCCCTAATAGGTTGTTAACGCCCACAGAGCCATACTAAGTTTTAGTCGTTAGGTAAACATATAGTTAGTTTAAATCTACCGCGTATTTTTTAAGGAGTTCCATTGGTACAATCTCCAAAGCTTTTATATGGGTACTTTTCAGATGAAGTCTTGGAGCCATATCACTTTGCACTGCCTCTAACCATCGAGCAGCACACACGCACCAACTATCTCCAGGCTCTAACCCTTTAAAATCAAATTCAGGTACTGGAGTAGATAAGTCATTCCCCCTAGATCTTGTGTACTCTAAAAAATCCTCAGATGTTTCGATACAAACAGTGTGAGAACCAAAATCACCTTTGCACGTATTGCATTTATTATCTCGGTAGAAGCCAGTAATGGGGTCTACCCCACAAATTTCTAATTTATCACCAAATACGTTAATCGATTTATCCATTTCCATTATATTAATACCTTTGATTTATTTTTAATAAAAAGCTCACGCCATAATAAGAGGTCTATAAATGCTTATTATAATGTTGACTGGCAAAAAACTATTTTTAGTCTGCTTGTTTATCTTCTTATGTTTTAATTTATCGAAAAAACGATCACTTAAAGTGCTTTTCACCTAAGAACTAATACCGACGAGGTTGGAAATGAATAGGTATTAATAACGTTCTATTTATTAGCCTTTTTGTCCTTCTTATCGTTTCGTTTTTCTTTCATTGTTTTTGCAGGTTTCTTTTTATCTGTTTTTTTTGAATCTTGGCCTTTAGACATGATTTTTTTCCTATAATTTTATTGATAAAATAGTGCACGCCAACTAAGCATACTCGATTTAAAGCATAACGCCCAGTTAAGGCGTTAACAATTTTCAGCTAATATATTGAGTAACGAAAACAACTGATTATCAGTACACTAACGGAAAACTTAATTTTATTAACCTCGATGGTTATACATAACCTTTTTTTTAATGATAACGCTAGTACAACGGGTGATAACTTGGTGCTTTTTCTTCATTTACATGAACAGTCGCAACATATGATGGAACCTGTTGATACACCTTGTTAAATTAATTGTGATATTTCCTGCGCTAACTTAAAATCTCTCTTGGTTATACCACCGGCCTCATGTGTTATTAAACTTATAAACACCTTACTGTATACATTGGTCCACTCAGGGTGATGATTATCCCTCTCCGCATGTATTGCTACTTTTGTCATAAAGCCAAATGCTGAAACAAAATCAGGGAACTTAAATTCCCTGTACAGTTTCCCCTCCTTAACCCTCCATAATTTATCAGAACCTTTATTGAGTTCTTTTAGCGACGAATCTATTGCGCTCTGACTAAATTTTTCAACCATACAAACCTCCTAATAACTCAAAAATTCAAACTTACACAAAATAATGATTACTTAGTCTTATGTTACTTGTCTTTACTGATTTGCTTGTACCCTTTTCTGGTCTAGTTATGCTGCATGTACATGTAGCATGAGCATATAGTTTACCACTCAAGTCTTTAATATCACCCTCAGACACGCCAAGGCGTTTAGATATATTGATTAAACGCCCCACCGCAATTAACTTGGTGTTTGTTGGTATTGGTCGAATCATTTTAATATTCAAATCAACAGTACCATAAGCTACTCCTGCTTCTAAACAAGTGTGAATTGCACACCCGGTTACAGAATCTAATACTGTCGCAGCAAAACCGCCATGAACACCTCCCATAGGGTTGAGATGCCTATCGTCGGCTTGCACTGTAAAATGGGCGAGCCCCATTTCAATACTGTCGATTTTCATCGGTATAGTTTCACTTATTGATGGCAGTGGCAATTCACCATCAGCCATCGCTTTAAGAAGTTCAAGTCCGCTCATTTCAGAAGGATTCATAATGTAGTTTACTCAATTGCATAACGCCTTATTAGGAGGGGAAAATTAGCGGCTCAACACCATGTAAACCCTTGGTTTTTAACGTGTTATTAAATTTGATATCGAAAAGGCCGCAGTAGCCAATGTGTGTTGTTGATATAGCCTTAATATCACTGTCTATTTGCTAAAGAGAGATGATTAACTACTTTTTAAAACGTGAAATCAAGCTGGACGTGTCCCAACGATTACCGCCTGAACTTTGAATTTCTTGGTAGAAACCATCAACCATTTCGGTCATCGGTAATTGAACTCCTGCTTTTTTTGCCTCAGCAAACGCAATGGCTAAATCTTTACGCATCCAATCAACGGCAAAACCAAAGTCATATTCACCGGCAAACATTGTTTTATATCTATTGTCCATTTGCCATGAACCCGCGGCACCTTTAACAATAGTTTCAACTAATGCGTCAGGGTCTAGCCCAACTTTTTCAGCAAAATTAAAACCTTCCGCTAAGCCTTGCACTACACCAGCAATGCAAATTTGATTAACCATTTTGGCTAATTGACCACTGCCTACAGGTCCCATTAATTTACTGAACTTTGCATAAGCGTTCATTATAGGGGCTATTTTCTCAAACTTACTTTCATCGCCGCCTAACATTACGGTTAATACCCCATTAATAGCGCCAGCTTCGCCACCAGAAACCGGAGCATCTAAGAAGAATTTACCTTGTTCCTTGACCATATTGGCAAGTTCACGAGCTATTTCTGCTGAAGCAGTGGTATGGTCAACAAAAATAGCATCTGGTGATAAACCGGCTAAAATGCCATCTTCACCCAAAGATACTTGGCGGACATCATCATCATTACCGACACAGCAAAAAACAATTTCACAATCTTGTGATGCTTTGGCAGGTGTTTCAGCAAAACTGCCATTATATTCATCCTGCCATTTTTTAGCTTTTGCAAGTGTTCGGTTATAAACGCAAACATCATGACCAGCTTTTTGTAAATGCCCTGCCATTGGATAACCCATAACACCCAAACCAATAAAAGCGACTTTCATTTTTTTACTCCTTAACTCAATTGTCCTCAGCTAGTTATAACAAGGAAGATATAATTTGATTATTACCAGTTTACTTAACTTTGATCTGTTGCTCTAGTTTCTTTGCTTTTCAATGGCAAATAAATTACATTGTGCACAATGTAATTTCACAACAAATAAATTAAATCTGGAGAAACGCATGTCTACTAAAATTTATCAATTCAGCGCTCATAACAATAAAAATGAAAACGTTGAGCTAAAGGATTACCAAGGTAAAGTAATGCTTATTGTCAATACGGCAAGTGCTTGTGGATTTACCCCGCAATATAAAGGCTTACAAACCCTATTTGCTGATCATCAAGCTCAAGGCCTAGAAGTTTTAGCCTTTCCATGTAATCAGTTTAAACAGCAAGAAAAGGGGAATAATGAAGAAATAAAGCAGTTTTGTGATTTACGATTTAATGTAAAATTCCCTCTTTTTAGCAAAATTGACGTTAACGGTGATAACGCTCATCCACTATTCACCTTTTTGAAAGAACAAGCGCCAGGCATTATGGGTTCAAAGGGAATAAAATGGAATTTCACTAAGTTTTTAGTTAACCGTCAAGGTGAAGTGGTCAGACGATATGCACCAACCACTAAGCCCACCAGTATTGAAGTAGATATAAAAAAACTCTTAGCTGAGTAGCTGAAAAATATGATTAACACTGCAAATAATCAATTAAAGTTAGAAAAACAATTATGTTTTCGCCTTTACAGCTTAAGCAAGAAAATGAATAGGTTATATACTCCGATATTAAAAGCGTTATCACTGACCTACCCCCAATATTTAGTGATGCTAATATTGTGGGATAGTGCTAATTCGGTACCCATTAAAACACTAGGCTTAGCATTAGATCTTGATACAGGAACTTTATCACCATTATTAAAACGCATGGAAAAACTTGGGATAATAAGTCGTTGCCGAAATAAAGAAGATGAACGAAGTGTTGATATACATTTGACTGAATCAGGTAAACGGCTAAAAGATAAAGCACAAGATATACCCGCTAAAATGTTGAGTATCACGGGTTTTACACCTGAACAGTTGCTTGTATTAAACCCAAAGTTAGATCAGTTATTAGTTAATATGAGTGATCTTTAACAAATAAAAGGTATTTTATTTAGCCATATTAAGCAAATAAGGTATCGTGAAGTTTTTCTACCACTTTATTGGCATCAACTTCATCAACTAAAAAGCATAAATTGTTTGAACTTGCGCCGTGGCAAATCATCCTAATATTGACATCATCAATGTTTTTGAAAATACGACGGCCAATACCGCTCGTTGAATCTAACTTATTACCAATAACGGCCACTAATGATAAACCATGTTCAACAGAGACTTCACAAAGCTGCTCCAGCTCTTGTACCACAGCACCAGTTATCAACGCTTGTGTGGATCCCATTGGGTTATCAAACGTTAACGCAACACTGATCTCACTGGTAGTAATTAAATCAACACTCAGCTCATGCTTAGCTAAAATAGCAAAAACTTCCGCTAAAAATCCACTCGCATGTAACATGGCAGGGCTTTTAACAGTGACTAATGTTTGCTCACGTCTAAGTGCGATTGAACGATATGTCGGGTTTGACTTAACTTGCTGCTTAATGAGCGTGCCACCTTTATCAGGCTCTTTACTTGAACCAACAAAAACTGGAATGTTGTGACGCATAGCGGGAATAAGGGTTGCTGGATGTAATATTTTGGCGCCAAACGTTGCCATTTCGGCGGCTTCACCAAAGCTTATTTCATCAATAGGCCGTGCTTGAGAAGTGATACGCGGATCAGTGGTAAAAATACCCACAACATCAGTCCATATCGCTAATTTATCAGCGTTTAATGCTTCAGCTAAGAGTGCGGCACTATAATCTGACCCACCACGACCTAAGGTAGTCGTATTACCTAATTCATCTTGACCAATAAAACCTTGAGTGACCATAACATTATCAGTTAATTTACTCTGTAAAACAGCTTTTACTTGTTGTCTCAGTTGTTCAATATTAACGACTGCTTTGCCATACAAACTATTGGTTTTCATCACTTGCCTAACGTCAAAACATTCAGCTGAAATAGCTAAATTAAGTAACACTTCAGTGAACAGAAATGAACTTAATTTTTCGCCATAAGATAAAATAGTATCGGCGGTTTGTGCGCTATAGTTATTCGACTGCTTAGTTACTTGAACAGCTAATTCGGTTAACAACTTAGAAATAACTTCATTTAATTGGTTTTGATTAGCTAAATGCTGACTAATATTCAATTGAATTTTTCGAATATTGTCAATAATCGCTATTTGTTCATCTTTAGCAATATCCCCTTGGCTAAGACGAACTAATTGGTTAGTCACACCAGAGCTGGCCGAGACGACAATAACCCGATTAGCTGAATTATTTTTGATAATATGAGCACAACGACACATTGCTTGATAATCAGCGACACTTGTACCACCAAATTTTGCGACAATAAGGTTTGATCTGGAATTAGAATGGTTTTCTGTAAACATTAAGATACTTCCTAACTAGCGAACAATACGACGTTTATTAAGATGCTAATTTTAATTGCCGCTAAAAAAAAGGAAGAGCATGACTGAACCGTTAGGCTTGTAAAAAGCAAAGTAACTAAGCTTTTTCAGCCAGAAGCTCTCCACCTTTTATTTATGTTTCATTTATATCTCGATAAATAAAACTCAATAAAATCAGGTGACAATCCTAGGGTTTCAACCCTAGTGACCGAATAATATATGCCACACATATGATTATTCTCGGCAATAAACTCCCTCAAAAACAGTCGGGGGAATGGTGGTTCCTCATGTTTTCTACCTAGTTATTGCTCCTCTTCTGGTATTAATTACTGATAAGAATAATGTCATCAAAATTAACAACGCCATTAAACCTTATCTACAATCAAATTACAATAGACTTTTAGACGTCTATTGTAATTTGATTGTAGACTTATAAACAAAACAATGGGTGAATAGTCATTTAAAATGAGAATATCGCCAAAAGTGAGATTAGTCGCTAACTCTTTAAAACATATACTTGTAAAGACTAACTCATAGCGATTAGCGAAGCGTATATAAATAATATTTCAAATTTAAAAAGTATCATATTCTTATTATCTAGAGTGTCTACTTGCTCACCTAGAAATATATAGCGCATTACAAGCCTAACCTTTTTCAAATGCTCTAGACTAAACACTTCTCACCACCAGACGAAAAATACAGAGAGATAATAATGAATGGCACTATTTGTGCCATCTACGTTTAATTTTTAACTTTTTTATATCGCTAACCTATTAGTGAAACCAATTGATTCATGCTGCCAGACCTTTATTAAATCTACTTTTTTTAATTTTGATAATGTCATTTATTCATTCTCAATATTTTTTATTTCGAGGCCATCTAAGGAAAACATTCGTCTTTCAAGTGCCATTCCAAT
>Ga0307488_10004408_pt1 | contig 11737 bp, 11 predicted proteins | sample SB02metaG_FD_202248 | JGI IMG/M metagenome (GOLD analysis project Ga0307488, IMG submission 202248) | Sea-ice brine microbial communities from Beaufort Sea near Barrow, Alaska, United States - SB 0.2 | ecosystem: Environmental > Aquatic > Marine > Coastal | place: USA: Alaska | collected...
AACTCCGATGAGAGAGTTCTTATTTGTTGATGACATGGCAGAAGCTGTGGTGTATGCGTTAGAAAATAATTTACCAGAATATTTATATAATATAGGTACTGGAAAAGATATTACTATCAAAGAATTAGCTGAGACGATTCAGAAGGTAACAGGACATCAAGGAAAGATTATTTGGGATGCTAATAAGCCAGATGGCACTCCAAGAAAACTCATGGATGTTTCTAAAATGAAAGAAATCGGGTGGCAATATTCTACAGAGTTAGAAGACGGTATACAAAAAACCTATCAATGGTTTTTAGAGAATATAAATGCAATAAAAGAAATTAAATTATAAATAATGAAAGTAGCATTAATTACTGGTATTACAGGACAGGATGGTTCTTATTTAGCAGAACTATTGTTAGAAAAAGGATATGAAGTTCACGGAATCAAAAGAAGATCTTCTTCATTAAATACAGACCGAATTGATCATTTATACCAAGATCCTCACCACCCGAATCAACGGTTAAAATTGCATTATGGAGATTTAACAGATGCAATGAATCTGACCAAAATTATAGAAGAATGTCAGCCCGACGAAATATACAACTTAGGAGCCATGTCTCATGTGAAGGTTTCTTTTGATACTCCTGAATATGTTGGGAATGTTGATGGTTTAGGGACTCTACGTATTTTAGAGGCGGTTCGTTTACTAGGCTTAGAAAAGAAAACGAGAATATATCAAGCCTCTACCTCAGAACTGTATGGAGGAATGCCAGAGAATAAAAATGACAAAGGATTTTATGATGAAAATTCACCATTTTATCCAAGATCACCATACGGTGTAGCAAAAATCTATGGCTTTTGGATCACAAAAAACTATAGAGAAGCCTATAATATGTTTGCTTGTAACGGTATTTTGTTTAACCACGAAAGCCCTCGTAGAGGAGAAACTTTTGTAACGCGTAAAATAACAAGAGCGACTGCTAGAATAGCTTTAGGTATGCAAGAAAAAATTTACTTAGGGAATTTAGATGCCAAACGTGATTGGGGGCACGCCAAAGATTATGTGCGGATGATGTGGATGATTTTGCAGGCAGAACAACCAGAAGATTGGGTGATTGCAACAGGCGAGACCACTACAGTGAGAGAGTTCGTAAGAATGGCTTTTAAAGAAGTGGGAATAGAACTAGAATTTACAGGAGCTGGTGTCAATGAAAAAGCATCCGTTGTGAAATGTACGAATCCTTTGTTTAAAATAGAAATAGGAAAAGAGGTGTTGTCTATAGATCCTGCTTATTTTAGACCTACAGAAGTAGATTTATTAATTGGAGATCCTACGAAAGCGAAAGAAAAATTAGGTTGGATACCAGAACACGATTTAGCATCGTTGGTAAAAGACATGATGCAAGCGGATGTGAAGTTGATGCAGAAAGATCAGTACTTGAAAGAGGGAGGTTATATTGGAACGAATAATTTTAATTAATTAAATAATCTAAAAAGTATAAAGTATTGATAAAATTATTTAAAAAAAATTTAAGTGGTTTCCTTTGGTTGCTCTCAGGAACTGCTTTAGAATCTATTTTAAAAATCTTAGTGATTTCAGTTTTAGCTAGATTGATTAGCCCAAGTCAATTTGGTATAGTCGGAGTTGCTTTAATTGTAATTGGATTTTCTAAAATTTTCACTCAAATGGGTGTTGGTCCAGCATTAGTTCAGAGGAAAAATTTAGAGATAAATCATATTAGAACTGGGTTTTCATTATCAATTTTAATGGGATTATTTTTTGGGATTAGTCTATTTTTCCTTTCAAATATAATTGCTGATTTTTTTAAAATGATTGATTTAGTAGTTATGTTAAAAACAATTGCTTTTGTTTTTGTTTTTGAGTCATTTTCCTTAGTTGCTGAATCTCTTTCACAACGAAATATGAAATTTAAGAGAATTTCAATTATATCGCTTATTAGTTTTGTTGTTGGTTATGGATTAGTTGGAATTACTCTGGGTTTTTTAGAGTTTGGAGCATGGGCTTTGATATGGGCTTATATTTCACAAACATTTATAAAAACTATTTTATTCTTAATTATCCAAAAACATACTAAAAAAATTATATTTGATCTAAAATCATTAAAAGAATTATTATACTTTGGAGGTGGTTTTACTATTGCAAAAATAGCTAATTATATAGCAGGACAAGGAGATAATATAATTATAGGAAAAGTTTTAGGTGATGTCTCTCTTGGAATCTATGGCAGAGCTTATCAATTTATGGTTATGCCAGTTGGTTTATTTTGCTCAGCTATGGATAAAGTTTTATTCCCATTATTGACAAAGTTTCAAGATGATAAGAAGAGTATGCGTGATATTTATTTTAAAGGAATTAATAGCATTGCCTTGATTGCATTACCTTTGAGTGTAATTGTTTATATTATTGCTCCTGAAATCATAAATTTATTTTTAGGTGATAGTTGGGAAGAAGTTATATTGCCTTTTCGAATTCTGTCTATTAGCCTTCTTTTTCGGATGAGTTATCGTGTAAGTGATTCTCTTGCAAGGGCTACAGGAGAAGTATATAAAAGAGCTAATATACAAATTATCTATGCTGTTATTGTGCTTTTCATGAGTTGGTTAGGAACTAAGTGGGGGATTAATGGAGTTGCTTTGGCTGTAGTAATATCAATTTTTATTAATTTCATTTTATTAGCTAATTTAAGCTTAAAGTTGATTAATGGTTCTTGGAGTAGTTTTATTAATGAACATTTTAAAGGATTTCAATTGAGTTTAATCATATTTTTTTGGACCTATTGTTCCGTTTATGTTTTAAGAATTCTATCTGAATCTAGTCTCTTCATTCTTTCTGTATTCTCAGTTTTATTATTATTATTGCTTTATTTTTTATATAGATATATGCCTATTAAAATTTTAGGTATTAGAAATGTTAATTTAATTAACCAATTTTTAAATAAGCATAATGATAAAGGTGTAGATAGATAAAACTATATTATGATAGGAATTAATAGTCTAAATGAAAATTATACGATTAAAAATAAATTAGGTAGATCCTGTTATTTGATTATTGATAAAATCACTAAAATCAAATATACAGTTAAATTAGAGCCTCAAACCAATGGTAAGTTACACTCAATATTTCGCCAACTTTTTAACGGCAGTTTACCATTTCAGAATGAATTTCGAGTTAATAATGAAATATTAAAAATTAAAAGATTAGATTTTAAAATACCTGAAATTATTGATTCACAAACGAGTTTGTATTTTTTAAGTAACTTTATTAACCAAAAAAAAAAAAATAACACAGAATACATTAATGATTCATTAAATTATAAAATTTGTTTAGCACTTTTGAGTATAGCTAAAATTAAAAGACCAATTAAATGGAATTTTTTTAAGGAGTTAACTTTTAGATTTATGGAATCCCCCAGTAGAAGAATACTAATAGATGTCCATGAAGCTTGTAGATCTAACAATCTTAGTTTTTTTAAAGCCTTTAAACTAATTCTTAAACTAGAATTTATAAGATTTAAAAACATAAAAAAAGTACCACCTAATTTGATACATAATGATTTAGGTTTTAATAACATATTAATCGATCATTCAAATCAAATTTTTATAATAGATTGGGAAGATGCTTTATGGGAAAAAAAATGGCCACTTGTTGATATCACTGATTTAGCTTTAAACGTTCAGATCGGAAATTTTAATAAACATCTATTAGTTAACTATTTTGATAAAATCAAAAATCGTTACCCTTATTTGAGTGATTCTATTATAGAATGTCATATAAAGTTTGGTTACTTAAGAAGATTAAGTCGTTTATTAAGTATGAAAAAAACTACTATTAAAGAAAAAATAATAATACTTAATAAATTTAAATATTTCATCAATAATGAATCAAGTTTTATTTTTTATAAAAAATAATAATTAAAATCATCAATATTAATAAACATCAATGCAAAAAATAAATATTCAAAATCTAATAATTAAAATTATTGCTAAGTTTGAAGATGAAACAATAAAATATGCAATACTTCGTAATTACGAAAAATCATTTGTCGATTTAGCGAAAGATTTAGATCTTTTGATAGATCATCACCAAGAAAAAAAAATTATTTCAATCATAAAAGATGTTTGTAAGGATTTTACAGACATTATTTATGTAAAGCAAGATCATAAACGAACAACAATTTCAATATTACTTAAAAAAGAATTTTCCAATAAAGAAAACAATGAAATCTTTACTTTTGACCTTAACAAATATATAAATCTTAAAAAGAATTATAATTTATCAAAACGAAAGGGGTTGGGAAGTAAAATTAGAATCAAGGATGTTAAAGTTATTAAGTATTTTTCTAAACAAATAGAGCAGTCCTTTTCAATCCTAGACAGGGATACTGAAATTATTTTTTTAATTAATCACCTGTTAAATAAGAAAAAACAAAATTACTTGGACATCATTAATTTGCATCTAAATAAAAAAGGTTTAGATTCAGTTAAAAGCTTAAATGATAATCTTAATATCTCATTAAAATTAAATGAATTAATTGTTAATTCTAAATTTAAGATTCCCAAAAAACAATTTATTCTACATATACAATTCTTTTTAATCTTTCTTAAAAATAAATGTATATCATATAAGTTTTCAAAAGTGATATATTACTCAGGACCAGATGGTGCAGGTAAAAGTACATCTTACTTATCAACGATGGAGGTTTTTGATAAATTGAAAATAAAATATTATCCGCTAAGAGGTATGCAAATTGGAATGCAGTATTATTTATATTTTAGAAAATACCTCAGAGGAGAAAATACAAAAGTGAAAGCACTAAATCAAGTAGGTAAATTAGGTTTTTCTGATATAAAACGTGATAGGGATACTGGTAAATTTAACTGGAAAATTAGAAGATTTATAGGGTTATTTATTGGTCTCTTAGACATTTGTTTTATTGGGCGGTTTTTTGTTTTTCTAAAAAAAATGACGGGGTCAATAATAATAATTGAAGAATCACCAATGGATATTTTTGTAAAACGGCATAGACCTAGAAACCAATTTTTAGAATTTGTTTTCATTCCTTTTATTCCCTCACCAACTAGAAGTATTTTATGTGTTGCAGACGAAAATGTGATTTTTAAAAGAAAACCAGAGCTTGATAAAAATGAAATTATAAACTATTATAGAGTAATTAAAGGTCTTTACAATAGTAATCTGAAATTTAAAAAGAATGAGTTGTTTACAGATATTCCAATTGAAAAGACTGAGTTAGATTTAAAAATTATTTTAAATAATACTTTATAAGAAAATGTCAAACTTTTTAAATAAACTTTTAATTATCATCTGGTTTGGTTATATTTTAATTTGTTTATTTAATTTAGAATATGTCGATTTTTCTAGATACAATATTCAATTAGACGGCGTTACTATTTTTTGCGTTATTATTGTTTTAATAACGTGTTTTTTTTATTTTAAAGTTGAAAATAAATCATTAACTCTATTAACTCCAGATAAGGTATTTATTGTTTTTTATGTTTTAATGATATATCCAGGAGTTGTATTATTGGCAGAAGGAGATGAAAGACAATCGATAGTTGTCTCACAATCACTTTCCATAATCATTTTTATTTTAACTGTTTTTTTTATCAAATCATTTAATCATTTATATAAATATAATTTAAGTTTAACGATTATCAAAAAACATGAGTTAGCTAATTGTGAACACAAAAAGATTACTAGATTTTCTGTTTTTTGTGCAATATTGCTAATAGTATTTTACATATTCTCTGGTAACTTTAATCGTTCAGAAGCATTGTTAGGGTTAGTAGGTTTATTTTTAGAATATAATACTGATTCTTTGACCTCGGTAAACTCATATCGGTCTGAAATATATGAATCTGTAGGCTTTATTGTGGTACTAGGAAACTATATAAGTGTCATAATTTTACCTATTTTAGGTTCCTTCTTAGTTATTGAAGGCAATAAGTGTGATAACAAATTTCTTAAGAATTTTGGTTTTTTTGTGGTATTTGTAGCATTTATATTTAATATTGGTACTGGGAGTCGTTTGTTGACAATGAAGATAATTCTTTACTTTACCATACTTTTTTCATTTTTAAATAAGATTAATATTAAGTTATTATTTAAGGCGTCATTTATTGTTTTTGTTATTTTAATAACAACTACTTTTATTTTGGGAAGAGGAAATAAAGTTAAAGAGGGTTTTGGACCTATTGTAGCACAAAATTCCGAGAGAGCTTTTTCACGTTTATTTCTTGTTAAAGGAGCTTCCTCTTTGATTGTTTATGACTACTATCCCAAAAAAGAGAATTTTGAATATGGAAGTACAATTTATAACTCATTATTAGGTAACTCTGACTTTAAAAGGCAAACAATAGCCAATAAAATGTTTAGTTATGTAACAGGAGGTAAAAAAGGAACTGCAGGTCCACAAACTTTTGCGGATTTTTATGCTAATTTTGGTTATTCTGGTCAAATAATAGGATCATTTTTTTTAGCTATTATTTTATCATTTTTTGTTGCTTTAATTTTTAAGAAAAAAAGATTTAAGAGCTTTGATTTGGCCTTTGTCGGTTACATAACATTACTGATTGGGTATATGGGGTATAGTGAGTTTCTATCATTCAAAGTTGGAGGCTTACACGTTGTTCTTTTTTTATATTTCGGTTATTCAATCATTAATGCTATACTTAACTTTAAAAAACGTAGATATGTTAAAGAATAATAAAACATGCATTATTTATAATTATGCCCAACATTATAGGGCTGGAATTTTTAAATTATTAGATAAAGAACTTGAGTGTGACTTCTTTTTTGGTAATAAAATGGGGGATGTAAAAAAAATGGATTTGAATATGTTGAATAATCCTGTAAAAGAATTAAATAATATAAAAATACTTTCTAATATATATTGGCAGAAAGAAGCTCTCAATTTAATTTTTAAAAAAAAATATGATAAATATATTATTCTTGGTGAGTATTATTGTGTGTCCACGTGGATGATTTTGATTTTATCATATTTCTCCAATAAAAAAGTATATCTATGGACTCACGGTTGGTATGGTAATGAAAACATAATAAAAAAATTAATAAAGAAATTATTTTTTAATTTAAGTGACGGTATTTTATTGTACGGAAATTATGCTAAAAATCTAATGATAAATGAAGGTTTTGATCAAAGTAAGCTTCATGTAATTTATAATTCACTTGATTATGAATTACAAATTAACATTAGGGACTCATTGTCTACCTCTACTATTTTTCAGGATTATTTTAAAAATAATAATAAAACATTAATTTTTATTGGTAGACTAACCAAAGTCAAAAATTTAGAGTTGTTACTTGAAGTTCAAGCCAATTTACTTAAAAAAAACATGCATTATAACATCGTTATCGTTGGTGATGGTGATGAGAGAGAGAGACTTGAATGTTTAATGAATAAAATGAAACTAAGTAATGTTTGGTTTTATGGTCCAACATATGATGAGAAAGAAATCGGTAATCTTATATTTAATTCTCATTTATGTGTTTCACCGGGCAACGTAGGTTTAACATCTTTACATTCAATGGTATATGGTACTCCTGTTTGTACAAATAATCTTTTCACCGAACAAATGCCTGAATTCGAAGCTATCGATTTTCCACGAACAGGTTTCTTTTTTGAAAAAAACAATATTGAATCGTTGTCAAGCTCTATCTCAGATTGGTCCTTAAATGTTAATTCTAGAGATCTAATAAGGAATTTCTGTTATGAAAAAATAGATAAATTTTATAATCCAAAATTTCAATTATCAGTTATAAAAAAAGTTTTAAATGAAAACTAAGCTTCGAAAAATTAGTAGAGAAATTAGAATGTTTTTTATTCGAAAAATTAAGAATTTAAAATATGTTCATTCAACATTTTATACAGGTGGGAAATCCTCTATTTCAGATGATTTAGTTGCGGACGCATATGTATATATTGGACCCAATTGTTTAATTTATCCTAAAGTTTATATTGGTGCATATACAATGTTAGCAAACAATGTCAGTATTATTGGTGGTGATCATAATTATAATAAAATAGGAATTCCTATAATATTTTCAGGAAGAGGAATATTGGACGAAACCTTTATAGGTAAAGATGTTTGGATTGGTGCCTCTTCAATAATTATGACTGGTGTTAAAATTGGAGATGGATCAATAATTGGTGCAGGATCGCTAGTAACTAAAGATATCGAACCCTATACTGTATATGGGGGTGTACCTGCAAAAAAAATCAAAAATAGATTTCAAAATAGTTCTGACTTGAAGAAACACGAAGAAATGTTAAAAAAAACATATAAAGAATGTGGTTTTAGCTTTAATTTATTGTGTAAATAATGAAAAGTAAGATGGTAGACTTGTCTAAATATGAAAATACGATTGGAAGAAGAAATCAATTTCTTAGACTATTATGGAATATAGTTTGGACTATACTTGCTAAGCCCTTCCCTCGTTCTCATGGGAACTCATGGAGAATTTTTTTATTAAGATTATTTGGAGCCAAAATTCATAAAGATGCTGTAATTTATTCGAGTGTAAAGATCTATATTCCATGGAATCTAGAGATGAAAGCTCACTCTTGTCTTGCACCTGAAGTTGATTGTTACAATGTAAATAAAGTAATAATTGGAGAACACGCAACAGTATCTCAAAAGAGTTACTTATGCACGGCGTCTCATGATGTAAATGATGTGAGCTTTAGTTTAATATCTAAACCTATTATTGTTGAAGATCAATCCTGGATTGGTGCCGCCTCGTTTATTGCAATGGGTGTGAAAATAGGACAAGGTGCTGTTGTAGGTGCTACATCTTCTGTTTATAAAGACGTAGAAAAATGGACTATTGTTGGAGGTAATCCTGCTAAATTCATAAAAAAAAGAATAATTCATGAATAAATTGTCATTAACAGTACTTGTATTGACTGAGAATGAAGAGATGAAACACTTAACGTTTATAAAAACCTCTTAAAAGATGTATAGACAATCAGTAGTAGGCTTAGTTTTAACCCTCAATGAAGAGTTAAATATAAAAAATTGTATAGACTCTTTGCATTTTTGTGATGAAGTTATTGTTTTTGATTCTTTTAGCAGTGATCAAACCGTACCTATAGCTAAAGAATCTGGAGCAACTGTTGAACAAAGGGTTTTTGATAACTACGCTGCCCAGCGAAATGCTGCACTAAACGCTATTCCAAAAGAGTATGATTGGGTATTGATGATAGATGCTGATGAACGAGTAACACCAGAGCTTCAGAAAGAAATTTTAAAGAATATTTCTAAAAAAGTAAATACAAGTACTTTGTATAGAGTGAGACGAAAGGATCAATTTATGAATCAATGGATTAGAAAAAGTAGTGGTTATCCAACTTGGTTCCCAAGGTTGTTTAAAAATGGGCAAGTTACTGTAGTGCGTGAAATTAATGAAGAATACAATACAAGTGGTGAGATAACTAATCTGGACAATCATTTAATTCATTATCCATTCAGTAAAGGCTTAGCATGTTGGTTTGAGAAACATAACAAGTATTCTAGCATGGAGGCCGAGATTCTTACTGCAGAGTTTAAGCAAAAGATTCCATGGGTGCTAGCCTACTCTGAAGATCCTGTCAAAAGGAGGAAATTTCAAAAACAACTCCTTTATAGGTTGCCAGGCCGTCCTTTTATTATTTTTTTCGCATTTTATATATTAAGGAGAGGGTTTTTAGATGGAATAGCAGGTTTTAGATTTTGTAAATTAAGAATGATTTATGAAATGATGATAGATATGAAAATTAAGGAGTTAAATTTATCTCAAAAATAATGAAAATTTCTATTATTACAGCTACATTTAATAGTGAGAGAACAATAGAGAGTTGCTTAAACTCTGTGTCGCAGCAAACATATTCGAACATAGAGTACCTTATCATAGATGGGGGTTCAAGTGATAATACCATTGAAAAGATAAATGACCTGGCACAAAAAAACAGTGGGTTGGAAATTCGTATAGTATCTGAACCGGATAAAGGAATTTACGATGCGCTAAACAAAGGAGTTTCTCTTGCGACAGGTTCTATTATTGGTTTTGTACATTCTGATGATTTTTTGGCAAATAATGATGTTTTAGCCAGTGTCTTAGAGCAGTTTAGAAAAGACATGACTATTGATGGAGTTTACGGCGACTTACATTATATAGATAAAATTAATAATGAAAAAATTATTAGATTGTGGAAGAGTTGTGATTTTAATTCAAGTCTTTTAAAGTCTGGTTGGATGCCAGCCCACCCTACGTTATTTTTGAGAAAAGAAATTTATGCAAAACATGGCCAGTTTGATTTGTCGTATGAAATTGCTGCTGATTATGACTTTATGTTAAGAGTTTTGAAAGATAAAGTATTATATTTTAAGTATTTGCCAATTGTTATTACAAAAATGAGAGTTGGTGGAGCGAGTAATATGAGCTTTAAAAATATCATAAATAAATCTAAAGAAGACTATAGAGCCATAAAAGAAAATCAGATTGGTTTACCTATTTCAGTGTTAATTCAAAAGAATTTATCAAAGGTTTCACAATTTTTTAAGAAAAAATAGAAGTTGAAAATTTATTTTTAAGAGGATTATATCGATTTATTTTTGCAAAGAATACGAACTGTAGTTTTAAATTAATTATAAGTAACAAGTATTTAGTTTTTTAAGTTTTAAAAACACTTAAATTGCCATGGAATTTTAAAAATTACAAGATCTTAATGGCTTCAAATTCTTATAATTATGAAGTGTCAAGAAATAAAAAAAGAACTAGAATCTTTAGGATTCCTGGTAGTTTCTCATGATTTTGAAAGACCTGGGGAGAATTTTTAGTGATTGATGAAACACAAGTTCAAGAATTTTCTAATAAACTCATTGAAGGCTTAGACGTAAACACTTTAAAAATTGAATGGAAATTAAGCCCAAAAATACTGATAGTGAAACTCAACGCCCGATTGTCTTGGCAATATCACAACAGACGTACATAAATTTGGCCGGGATACAAAGGGTCTTCAGGAATTATTAGAAGCGATTCTGCTCTAGAAAACGAGATGAAATTTTATAAAGAAGGAGATTAGATTGTTCTAGAGCAAGGAGAATGCCACCGATTAATTGGACTTGCAGAAACCGCTGTAGTAGGAGGAATTTGCTAACATACAGATGATAACCATCCATCGGATGAAGACGATATTATTCGAGTACAAGATGATTTTGGTAGATAAAGAAAGTAAACAAAATGAGTAAGAAAAAAGGAATGATTGTGTCTGGGTATTTTAACCCAATACATAAAGGACATATCGAGTATTTTAATAATGCGAAAGAATTGGCAGACGAATTGTTTGTGATTGTAAATAGTGATCATCAAAGAGCCTTAAAAGGGTCAAAAGAATTTCAGCAAGAGGCAGAGCGTGTTTTCATAGTTTCAAACATAAAGTCGGTAGATCATTGTGTTTTATCAATTGATGAAGACAGAACTGTATGTAAAACCATTGAAAAAATTGCATTGGATTTTGGAAATGATTATGAACTGAGTTTCGCAAATGGTGGAGATCAGAATAATAATACCATTCCGGAAAGACCTATCTGTGATCAAATGGGAATTACTTTAGTTGATGGGTTGGGTGATAAAATACAGTCTAGCAGTTGGTTGTTAAAGAAGTAAACTTTTTTGGTTACATTTGGTTTAGAATCTAATTTTAATACACAT
>Ga0307488_10004409_pt1 | contig 11737 bp, 11 predicted proteins | sample SB02metaG_FD_202248 | JGI IMG/M metagenome (GOLD analysis project Ga0307488, IMG submission 202248) | Sea-ice brine microbial communities from Beaufort Sea near Barrow, Alaska, United States - SB 0.2 | ecosystem: Environmental > Aquatic > Marine > Coastal | place: USA: Alaska | collected...
CAGGAACGTCCGTTTTAATTTGCTCTTTATCTAATTCCAGAATAATTTTGTTCGTCATGATATTTTCCTAAGGGATAAAGGTATGTAGCTTCACAGCTAGAACTTAAATAATATAAATAGGGTCAAAGTAAAATTTTCATTTACAAAATATAATAGGTGGGTGAGCAGCAAAAGAAATTTACCTTACTCTCATCCCATTTATATTTTTTCTGATCCCTTCTTTAACAAATCCGGTCGCCGTTGCCGCGTCCGTTTCAACGATTGTTCTAATCGCCATTGTTTAATCACTGCATGGTTACCCGAAAGCAATACCGGAGGTACTGTTTGACCTTGGTACGTTTCTGGACGCGTATAGTGAGGATAATCTAATAAACCATGACTAAACGAGTCTTCTGCAGCTGAATCTTTATGACCTAAAGCATTGGGCAATAAACGTATCATCGCATCAAGCATTACCATTGCTGGCAACTCACCACCACTGAGAACATAGTCACCTATAGACCACTCCTCATCCACTTCCACTTGTAAAAATCGCTCATCAATCCCTTCGTAGCGACCTGCAATTAATACAAGGTTATGTGATACAACACCTTGCGCTAGATCCGCCACACCAGACTGACTTAGCACTTTTCCCTGCGGTGAAAGATAGATGACTTTACATGGCTTACCATTGTCATCTAACCATGCTTTTGCTGCATCAACGGCGGCGGCTAACGGCTCAATCATCATCACCATACCCGGACCACCACCGTAAGGGCGATCATCTACTGTTTGATGACGGTCGTGAGTAAAATCACGGGGGTTAATGGCCTTAATACTGAGCAGATCATTGTTTATTGCTCGGCCAGTAATCCCATAATCTGTTAACGCTGCAAACATTTCAGGAAATAATGTAATGACGGCAACGCGCATTGGTTATCCCCCCTAATATGAGCTGTTTACACAGTAGTATACGACGTACGCCTACCTAAAATTCAGGATCCCATTCAACAGTAATAATACCTTCGGCAATATTAATATCGGTAACGAACTGATCCGGAACATAAGGTATTAATCGCTCACGTTGATCAATACTTCGCTCATCACCAAAAACGACCAGCACATCATTAGCCCCCGTCGGTAATATTTTTTTTACTGTGCCAAGATCGTAAGACTGATCCGAAAACTGACTAATCACTCGTAAACCTTCTAATTGATGCCAATAAAACTCGCCATCCTCCAGATCTACCAGTAAATCTTTTTCTACCGCTATATCTACAGGGCATAAAAGCTCTGCAGCATTGCGGTCATCAATCCCCACTACTTGGGCAACAAAACCTTTGCCATGAGCTCGCCATTCGCCAAGTTCAATAGGTTTAACACCATGAGAAGTTTTTAAATACCAAGGCTGATAATCAAAAATATTCTCTGGAGGCTCTGTCTGCGAATGGACCTTCACCCATCCTTTAATACCAAAAACACTCGTAATACGCCCAACATTTAATAAATTAGACATTAGCGGTACTACTCCACTTTAATTTCTAAAAGCGTGCTTTTTAAAAACAGCATTAAGCTGCTGCTTTTGCTTGATCTTTTAATAATTTTGCAACTCGGTCAGACAACTGTGCGCCTTGACTTACCCAATGATCTACACGGGTATTATCAACACGTAAACGCTCTTCTTGACCACGAGCAATAGGGTTAAAGAACCCAACACGCTCTATATAACGGCTGTCACGCGCTCTTCGGCTATCAGCAACAGTCAAATGGTAAAATGGGCGTTTTTTTGAACCGCCGCGAGCTAAGCGAATAGTAACCATCTTAGTTTAATTCCTATAATTCAATGAACAGCGTTGCCTCACGGCAAGACAAATTTTGATAATCATCTCTGTTAACAGGCAGATGAAAGGCGACGCATTCTACGTGATACCCAGCTAGCTGTATAGGTTTTATTGAAAAAAACACTTCGTGGCCTATGACTAATGATTACCGATAACATCCACGTCATTAATTGCATTTTCATCACTTTATTGATTTAGATCATATCGGCTCACAAGCAGCAGCCTGTAATCGCAAAAGCAGACACCAAATATCATCATTACGCACAGTATTTAACTTTCACTTCTATGTCACTAAAGGAATCAACCTGAACACACCGACTGACAAAGAAAGCCTTTCCAACAGCCTTTACCCAGAAGCCATTAATGCGATCAACAAAGCAATAACAGAGGCTAACGGGTATCTGCCAAAAAACAATTTGCCGACGAACGCCTATCCATGCAAGACTATTGAACAGCGTGTAGAATTAGACCATTTAAAATCGAATTTAGGAATCCCACTGGAAAAGAGCAAGTAGCCACTATCGCTAGTATTGCTAATATTGTTACGAAAGAAAAAGGGATTATGGGGAAAAAGCCTTTTATAGAAAGTCACACAAAAACTGCCCGAAAGCCAAAGATGGTCTAGATGGCAGATCTACAGGAGCAAAATATGGCCTGCATTGTTGATCTACCCCTTCCATGGGAGGCAACAGCATATAACGCATAGTGCGCCCGATGAAGAGACCATGATTTATTAGTTTTTATCGACCCAAGCCCGGAGGCAAACCGCCGCCTGGCGGCATTCCACCAGCCCCTCCACCCATCATGCCGCCAATACCGCGCATCATTTTGGCCATACCGCCGCCTTTCATTTTTTTCATCATCTTCGCCATCTGCTTATGCTGCTTTAATAGACGATTAAGATCCTGCAGTTGCGTACCTGAACCAATGGTGATGCGACGCTTGCGCGAGCCATTAAGGATCTCAGGAGTTTTACGCTCGGCCTTGGTCATGGAATCAATGATAACTTCCATTTGCTTAAACTGCCCACCCATATTAGCCTGCTCAACCATTTGACTCATATTACCCATACCGGGCATTTTTTCCAACATAGCGCCCATGCCGCCCATATTGCTCATCTGCTGGAACTGGTCTTTCATATCGTTCAAATCAAACCGCGTCCCTTTTTGTACTTTTTCAACGAGCTTTTGCGCTTTTTCTTTATCTACCGTACGCTCAACTTCTTCGATTAAGGAGAGCACATCGCCCATACCCAAAATACGTGATGCGATACGATCAGGGTGAAAAGGCTCTAACGCATCTACTTTCTCACCCATACCTAAGAACTTAATCGGTTTACTGGTGATCGCTCGCACTGATAACGCAGCACCACCGCGAGCATCACCATCGGCCTTAGTTAGAATAACCCCCGTTAATGGCAACGCATCGTTAAAGGCCTTGGCCGTATTAACCGCATCTTGGCCGATCATGGCGTCAATCACGAACAAGGTTTCAATTGGGTTAATGGCTTTCTGTAGGCCTTGAATCTCGGCCATTAGCGCATCATCAATGGCTAAACGGCCAGCCGTATCGACAATAACCACGTCTAAATGCTGTTTCTTCGCGGCACTAATAGCATCTTTCGCTATAGTTTCAGGTTTTTGATCCGTCGACGATGGATAGAATACCGCTTCCACCTGCTCCGCTAAGGTTTCTAACTGCTGAATAGCCGCAGGACGATAAATATCGACACTCACCACCATCACTTTTTTCTTTTCGCGTTCCTTTAGATACTTCGCCAACTTAGCCACCGAAGTGGTTTTACCCGCACCTTGCAAACCTGCCATCAAGATCACAGCTGGTGGCTGCGCAGCTAAATTAAGTGTTTCGTTCGCTTCACCCATCATCTCGGTCAATTCATCTTGTACAATTTTAATAAATTGCTGAGAAGGGTTGAGTGATCGAGCCACTTCTTGGCCTACTGCACGCTTACGCACCTTATCGATAAAGTCCTTAACCACTGCCAAGGCCACATCAGCCTCTAATAGCGCTTTACGCACATCTTTTAAGGCATCTTGAATATTGGTATGGCTGAGCCGGCCTTTGCCAGATATTTTTTTAAGGGACTTGGATAAACGGTCTGAAAGATTTTGAAACATAATTTCTCTAGCTGTTAACGTAATAAATTGTAGTGTTCAAGTAATAATTAGCGATGATTATAACAGGCGCAAAGAAAGCGGGCTATTTAATATGTAGCGATATGTAGCTATTTACCCGTAGAACACTGGCCAAGCAAGAGACTAACAAAGAGTATCTATCGCTTTAAACAACTTAGGAAAACCCATTTTCTTGCAAAAGTCTTGTAGAGCTTCCCGCTGTATCACCTGCTTATTTAACTCATTAACACTGTCTATTAGTGGTAAATTCGTCACTATTGTCGCTAACTGCTGAGTTATGGTTATTTGCTCGCGGTATTCATTAAGGCGCTCCGCTATGCTTTGAGCACCTCGAATACCGATAGGTGGTGATGTGGCTAGGGCGTCTAACTGAGATAGTATCTTCCGGATACTGCCGTAATACCCCAGTAACGCACTAGCGGTTTTAGCGCCTATACCTGGAACACCCGGAATATCATCTACCGCATCACCGACTAAGGCCAAATAATCAACCAACTGATCGGGGCGCACGGAGAATTTCTCTGTTACACCCCCAATAGTTAATCGTTGGTCTTTAGCGTGATCCCATAAATAATCTTGTGGGCGCTGCAAAAGCTGACCTAAATCCTTATCCCTGGTTAATACGGCAATGGGTGACTGACTGCGGCGACAAGCACGATACAAACTACCCAATAAGTCATCAGCCTCGTAACGATCACTGGCATAGGTAGCAACACCTAACAACTGAGTAACTTGCTGGCAGGCATCAAGCTGAAACTCCAAGGCTGCGTCAGGTAAAGCGCGACTGCTTTTGTAATCGGAATAAATTTCATTACGAAAACACTGGCCTAAGCTCTCATCAAAACACGCGGCAATACGCTGAGGATTATCTTTTTTTAATAACCGGACTAGCCATGCGGTATAACCGTACACCGCAGCCGTGGGATAACACTCATCTTCGCTAAACCAGTTATCAGGAAGCGCAAAATAATATTGAAAGATATAAATAGATGCATCAACAAGCATGGTGGGAGGTGGCGTTTGAAGTGATGATTGAGACATGATTTAAAACGTCTGTTGTGAAGGGGGCAGCGGCCAAGATAATGGCAGCGGCAAAAGAAAGGCACACTAGCCCATCACTCGAGAGCTTATCACCTAGTGTTTACTTCACAAGAAATGATCAGCGCATTACTAGAGACAAATACCAAATACATACCCATTTATAATATACTGCCTCTCTCTCTATATATATACTGGATACATAACTTCAACATCAGCCAACAGCATGCACCATCAATGCAAAATAATATGATCTAAATACCTTAAACAACAATGATAAACAAACAATGCTCAAAAAATTAGGTATGTTAACGCTGGCACTTGTGGCTATTGGCGTTGGCTTTAGTTTGTACCTACCACCTTATTCCCCAGAAGGAGTCACTGTCACAACCGCTCAACCGCGTTTTACGCTAATTAAAGACTCGTTGAACACACCTTTTATCGCTGATTCACTGCGCTCCTCCCAACAAGTATTTAGCAGCGATACCGACAAAGAAACCGTATATGGTTTACAGCTCGGTATTTTTGGCTCACTACAAGACGCTATTGCCGGTGCTGGAAATATGAACGATGTATCTTCGGAGTTATTGATAACACCAACGATCTTTAAAGTCGAAAACCAAAAAAGACGCTGGATTGTTTTGGCCTTAGGGCCATTCAACACCCAAGACGAAGCATTGCGTTACCAAAGATTACTAAATGATCACTATATTGTCAGTAAACGTATTGCTTGGCCTGCTGAACCAGAACAATAAGCGTTGCTTATCTGCTCCGATAGGTAGTAGAGCGTATTTTGTTATACTCTTTTTTGATGTTTTTTTGATGTGCTTTTGTGATGCACTGTTTTGCTATACTATCTACACCACTTAAGTCTCTATACTGCATTAGCTGTCTTATCTAGCTATCAGTATTAACGACGTTTGTTAACCTAACCATTGTTATAAATATCATCAGACGGATAAATGCCTCTATGAGTAATAACACACCACCACCGCTAAGAAATTACGCCCAAATGGTACGCGTTGTCCGCGATAGTAATGCTGGCGGAGATAGCAGCAATCCTTTCCAATTATCCGTTCCTTATAAACTAGGCAAGGCCTATGGCGGCGCATCTACATCGGGTGCCGAAACCCGAATTCGCTCCTTAGATGAAATTGGTATTCACAGCCGCTCACCCAATCAGCTCCAAGCACCCAATATTGATGCTAACTATGACCGGCGCTCATCGACTATTTTGTACCACCAACTGACCGGCGATCAACAACAATTCTTTGATGGTATCAGCCCTAATATTGCTCCTACCCGCCAAGACGCTAGGCCCGGCACTAAAACACGTACTTACTTGGGGAGTGGTCTAGAGAACTATTCTACATCGGAGCATATTGCAGTTAATGCCAGCTCTGCTTCGAGTAGAGAAAGCACTACAAGCTCATCTGGACATACACCAGATCACGGCGACGCATCTTCACTTTTACTAAAGAATCGTCAACCCACTTCATTACAAACTCACTCTCTACCAGTAGATAGTCGCTTTAGTCACGAAAAAGCCGCTCCCAAACAAACTCGCCTACCCTTTGTAACACATCATTCTTTAGAAGGTACGGCAGGAAATTCACTCGACTTTTCGTTAAACTTCTAAACGTTCTATCCCGCACACCTTAAAATACGCTACGAAAAATATAACACCTTCACCTGCGATGGACTAAGTGTACTTCCAGGGATATTTAAGGCCATACCGTTTTGACCTGACAGCGATAGCATTTTCGTCGCAGGCATAATACTTCTGAATATTTTGACACTTCCTAACATATGTATCGTTGGCCCTTTGATTAACGATGAAACCACACCTAATAACAGACCAGGTTCGTTACCTGTCGACGTAGGTACCGTTGTCATCAAATTATGTATTGGCATACACATAATAAATTGATTAAACACATTAGGTATAGCTGTACTGGTAAAGGACATATTCGGATAGGGAATAGGCACAACCGCTAAGGCCACTAAGGTTTTACACACGTCAGGAAAACCTAAATTTAAAGCAAACATCTGTGTATTCGCAAACATAATCGTTACCCCATATTAATGCGTTTAGCGTCCATACGAATATCGTCTTCGGCAATAATAATTTGCTGACGACCGTTTAAACGTAGCAAATCCTTTGCCGTTAAAGAATAATTTTTGACTTGCTGAATCATATTGCTGGCCTGCTGAACTAAGGTGCGTGTCGCGCCTAACACAACATCGGCAGCCGACAAGGTAAGCTTATTGACCGAGAGCAACTCCATTTCTTTCAACGCTTTAAAACGCAATACCGGTGCCACCCATTCAATAGGACGTGAAGAACACATCACTAACGGTGATGTTTTTTCTACACGCTTGAGTACTTGGCTAATGACCATGCTGTTATCCACGTCTACACATAAGACAACATCGCCTACATTTGGACTGACCAATAAACCTTCTGCGACATTAGCACAGACTTTTTTATCACCTAACTGTAATTGATAAGGCCCTTCAGCAGAAAATTCTCCAACAGAAGACTCCCCACGCCCCTCAACAGACGGTTCCCCAACAGACAACTTTCTAATAGACAACACGGTTGCACTGTATCCCAACACGATAGGGGCTGTTTTTGATGTAGAAAATGACGGAGAGAAGTTCACCGTCTGATATTGTTTGGACTCTCGGCTAATCACTTGTGTGCCGACATTTATCAACGGCGCATTTTCACTTCGTGGATTGATAGTAGTCGCTGCACTCATAAGGCTATTCCTCGCGCTTGTAGTTTGTCATCGACCGCTTTTTGGTCGGGTTCGGTGGTGACGATGTCTCGCTTATTGGCGCCACTCCAATCACACTCAGACTCCTGCATATTATGAACAATCGCCCGCTGGGCATTCACTTTATTAAAGGAACAATAATCTAAGATGCTATGGCTTAAGTTAGCGCCAGACAAGTCGGCTTGATTAAACTGGGATGTTTTAGCTAACAAACCTTTCATCCATGCATCTTTTAACACGGCTTTTGTAAAGCTGCTGTCATTCACAATAGCATCTTGAAAATTAGCACCTTCTAAAGCAGCATCGCTAAATGTGCACTGTTGGACTTGTGACTCAATGAATAAACCACGTTGAAGTTGTGCGCCATCAAAACGGCACGCCACTAACTTACATTTAGATAGATTCGTTTCAACCATATTCGCTTTCACGAACAGGCACTCTTCAAACACGCTATCGTTACAGGTACAACGAGTAAATACGGTATTCGAAAAATCTTTTTTAACAAACGTACTTTCCAGAAAAAGCACTTGATTAATATCACATTGATTCATGGTGGTACTGGTAAAATCGGCCTTTGTCCATGTCACATTATAAAATGTGCACTGATCAAGAATGGTATTATTACTTGGACACTCCATTAAAATAGAGGTCTGAAAAAAGCATTGATCGAATATACTTTCAGATATATCACAACCCGTGACTGTCGCTTTATCAAGCTCAACCTTATCCCAGCGGCTATGCAACAATGAGGAATTACAAATAGTTGCCGCTTCAATTTTTCCCGAAAACTCAGATTTTTCCATATCGCATTCGATAATACTGGTTTGTTGCAGACCGCTATCAATAAAACGAGCACCGACCAATTGGCATTGAGTAAAAACAACCCGTTCTAAATTGGCACTGGAAAAATCACAGCGACTTAAATTACAATCTAGAAAAACAGCCCCTTCTAAACTCTCATTAGAGAAGTCCATACCACTAAGGTCGATCTTCATTACTGGCATACCTTGGGCAAGGGTGTTTTTTAATTCGTCTAATGTCATCGATTTTCTCTCTTATTTTTTGTGCTTATTTTTCGTTTATTCTTGTGCTTATTGTTCTGTACCACTGCCTATACCAACATCTTCATCACGTCTATCAACAAAATATTATTTTAACGCTGACTGAGGTGTTGTTTTTACTTTACGAGTTAAACTCTGCTGAAAACTATTACTCTCTAATGTGCAATTAAAAAACTCCGCTTCGACTAAGTAGCTATGATCAAAATTGACTTTTCGCACGGTCGTCTCGTTAAATAATGCTCCTCGACAATTAGCATTATCTAGTTGCGCCAAGGTCATTAGACTGCGTTTGAAAATTGACTGGCTAATATCTGCATACTGTAGTTGTGCATCACCAAAATCGCATCCTACAAAGTTCGCAAAATGCGCACGGAGGTTTTTCAGGTTAACCCCTCTGAAACCACACACCACAAACGTACCATCACTAAAATTGGCACCTTCTAAGTCCGCCACACTACTAAACTGCACTTTTTCTAAACGGGCTTTATGAAAACTCACTTGCTGTGCTTGGGTATCAACAAAAATGCATTTATATAAACGTGACTCATCCCATTGCGACCCTCGCAGTATTGACTCCATAAAAATAGATTCGGTGACGTTGGCGTGTTGCCATTGACTATTTTCAAATGTGGTATTGTTAAACAGGCCTTTATCTACATTGGCGTAAGAAAAGTTGCATTGTGTAAACTGTGCCGTTGTTGCCACCACACTGGTTCCCTGTATGTGGCTAAAATCGGCACACTCAAATTCGCTATCGGCAAATACACTATTATCGATATTGGCATGGGTAAATACGGTGGCGACGCCTTTCACTTGGCTAAAATTAGTGTGCGTTAATATGGCGTGATTAAAATAGGTACTATGCACTACCGCTTCGGTAAACACTGCACCAGCCATATTAGCCTTGCTAAAATCACAGTGACTAAGGTCACTATTTTCTAGCATGACATCCCGTAAATCCAAACCAGAAAAATCTATACCTGATAAATTAATATTCGATAAATCTCGCCCAGCCAAGCTTTTTCCCGATGTCATTATCTCTAACACCCATGATTTTGCTTGTTGTTGTAGTTCATCTGACAGGTGTTTTTTATGACTGCTTTGCTGAGCGCTTTGTCGTGCTTGGCGCTGCATAGTGAGCAGTTTATCTTGGGCTTCAGCTAAAGCACTGGGATCTAGGTTTTCAGCATTGTCCAATTGTTGTTTTGCGGCATCGGATAAACCATGAATAATATCGCCGATCTCTTTCGTCGCGGCAGCTTGTTGTTGCTGTTTTAAATCGTCCGCCATCACATAAACAGGCGTTAACAAACGGAGCTTAAGATCATCAAGGGTTTCTTTTATAAGCGGCTCAGATACTTTATCTGGTGATACGCATTGGCCCTTCTCTCCACTCTTTTCTCCGTACTGTTCTAGATAACCACCGGCTAGTTTTTCCAGCTCTACTTGTTTATCAGCCATTTCTTTTGCTAGTTTTTCCTGTAGCTGATCGGTGGCCGCAATGACCTCCGTGAGATCAAAGTCGCCACTGGCTAATACCGCACTGGGAATGCTTGGAATATCATATTCTGATCTTTCAGTTTCAGTTGCACCCTTCTTGTCATCTAAGGCTTGTTGAATATCAACACTTCCAGGGGCGCCTTTAGGTAATGCCTTTGTCACAATATCCTGTGCCTGCTGCAAACATTGGTCTCGCTTTATCTGTAATACTTGTTGCTGCTCTTCTTCATCCTGTTCAATTAGTTTATCCAGTGCCGCTATTTCTTCCGGTGTTTTTTCGGGCATTAATTGCGATTCATTAAACACATGTGCCATTGCTTTTTTTATATTGGTGCGTAGCGACAACACATTATGATAATAGTCTATTGTTCGCGGCGTATCCTTGGCACTTTCGTATGCCAGTAATAGTGCATTCACATCTAAACCATCACTATCATTAACTTGGGTTTCACCACGAAAAATAGCCACACCTAAATTGATTTCTGGAAAAAACCACACAGTTTCTAATACGGTAGGTAATTCGATAAACTGGTTTTCTGGTTCGCGTTTAAGCTCTGCAAAAATACGCACATTAATGTTGGGCAAGTTTCCTTCAAGACATTTTTCTGTAGGGTGCATATCGGTTAAACGATATGCACTGCCCGCGGTAAAATAAGGGCTTTTAAATAAGCCGCTTTGCAGCTGTTGATTTTTAGCTGCGGTATTAAATAATCGAGTGTCGGTATCGACAGGTAAGCCAGGATGAACCTTGTCTAACCACTTTTTATCGTAGGTGCCGTTGTATTGGCTACGCCGTTTATCCATCACATCTACCGGCATAAAATCAGATAGTATCTTGCCTTTTGATTGACTCCAGCGCGACACTCGCCCTTGTTTTTTAATACTTTCAATATCTAAACGCGGACTAGATCGGTATAACAGTCCATGCTGATGAAAATAGCCTTTGGCGCATACCAACGCTTCACTGCGAGGCTTAACAAAGCCAATATCTAGGGCTTCACCCATAGGTAATTGCGACATCACTTTAGGCCACTGGTCGTATTCCACTAAAGGATGTTGGTTATCGCCATCTAAAGGAAAAAATGCCAAGCCACCTACCGCAAAACGTTGAGTTTTAAGATGGTAGGCTTTATGGATAAGACCTAAGCGATTGGATTTAATAATTTGCATACGTGTTTTTATCGTTCTCTCTTTTACGCTCTCTCACTCTCTACACTTTCAAATCCATACCAGAAACAACTTCGGCAATGGTTGCACGTAGTTTTGCTTGCTGACGTAAATCTGATTCTACTTTTGTTACGCCATTAACCACTTCAAGATCAACGCTGGCTTGGTTAACAATTTTCATTGTCGCGGCTAAGGAATTAATCAGCTCTATA
>Ga0307488_10004410_pt1 | contig 11736 bp, 6 predicted proteins | sample SB02metaG_FD_202248 | JGI IMG/M metagenome (GOLD analysis project Ga0307488, IMG submission 202248) | Sea-ice brine microbial communities from Beaufort Sea near Barrow, Alaska, United States - SB 0.2 | ecosystem: Environmental > Aquatic > Marine > Coastal | place: USA: Alaska | collected 2017-05-06
AGAGTACGAGAACTCATTTTAGAAAGAGCCAAGTAACTACTGGGGTGAGTAACGGGACTTGAACCCGCGACCCCCTGGACCACAACCAGGTGCTCTACCAGCTGAGCTATACCCACCATGTCTGGACTAGCCAGAACGCTTTAGAGTGTATCAGTCTCCAGAGCCAAAACTGCTTCCTTTAGTTCCTTCACTGAAGGCCCCGGTGCCTGAACTAGAAATACTTTGCGGTAATAACGAAGCTCCATGATCGACTCTTGAATGTCCGATAGCGCTCGGTGACTGACGTCTTTTTTCGGAAGCTGGAAGTAAATCTTGGGATACCACCGTCTGGCCATTTCCTTGAAAGAGCTCACGTCGATGTTTCGGTAATGCAAAAACGAGTCAAACTCCGGGGTTTGACGGTTCAGAAACATGCGATCAGTGCCGATTGAGTTTCCTGCAAGAGGTGCCGTGCCCTTGTCAGTGACCCACTGCTTAACATAACCAAGCACCTGCTGCTCGGCCTTCTTGATTGAAATGCCCTTGGGGATCTCAGTTATCAAACCGGAAACGGTATGCATGTTGGTCACAAACGCACCCATGTTCTTCATGGCTTTGCGCGACGGCTTCACAACCACCTGAAAACCTTCGTGAACTGGCTTCAGGTCTTCGTCTGTGACGATAACTGCAATTTCACATATTTCGTCAACGCCGACCTCCAGTCCGGTCATTTCGCAGTCGACCCAAACAATAAAAGAAGACATTAGCGATCAGTCGTTCGAGTGTCGAGGGTTTTTGGCGGCTCTAAGTTGGTCCTTGCGGTCCTGCTTGTCCTTTTTCTTGGCTGCCTTGATTTCCCTCTTGGTTAGAGGCGCAGTTGCACTGTCATCTTGACCTGCAGGCATTTCAGCCGCCAATCCAGTGACGGCCGCAGCCGGCTCAATCGGGGCCTTAGGTTCGTCCCACGCGATGCTGGACTCATCATCCAGCTCAACCTCGATGGGTTCTTCTGTCCAAGCTAGTTCTGGCGTGGTAGCTGCCGGTGCTGGCTGGAAGGTTTGCTCAGGAGCTTGTTCTTCCGAGGTATCCGGGGAAGTAAGTTCCTCATCAGGATTAATAACATCAGGTACTTCTTGAACAGCTTCAGGATTTGGCAAAGTGTCTGTCATGACCGCGGCTGATGCGATTGGGGTTGCTTCTGAAGCCGAAATCGCGCTTTTACCCGAGGCTGCCTTCTTGGCTAAACGAGCCTCTTTCTTACCTAGGCGGCGGTCTACTCTAATCACCTTCCGTTCCTTCCGACCCTCTACAAGCCAGTAAAGAACCGGAACAAGAATGAGTGTCAAAAGAGTCGATGAGACAAGCCCACCAATTACCACTATCGCTAGTGGTTTAGAAATAAAGCCGGAGTTCCCAGTCACGCCAAGTGCTAGGGGAGTAAGGGCGAAGATCGTCGCAAAAGCCGTCATCAGGATTGGTCTCAGCCTTTGCCGTGCTCCAGCAATCAGAGACTCCTCGACGCTCACGCCCTTCTTCCGATACTGATTGACTAAGTCCAACAACACAATTGCGTTGGTGACCACCAGCCCAACCAGCAGCAGCATTCCTATTAGGGCAGGAACTCCAAGAGCAGTGTCGGTGATTAGCAAGAGCCCTAGGGCTCCAATCGCGGCAAACGGAATTGAGACCAGCAGCAATAGCGGCTGAATTAGGCTGCCAAATGTTGCAACCATGACAATGTAGACAATGGCAATCGCCGCGAGCACGGCTGTGCCCAGCTGGCTGAAGCTCTCGGCCTGATCGGCCGCTGCTCCACCAACGATTGCTTCAGCACCGGCCGGCAGTTCAATGAGCTCTAGGGTCTCGGTGATGTCCGCCGAAATAGCGCCCAGGTCCTCTCCAATTGGGGCTAGCGAAACTGTTGCGGTGCGGTTGCCTCGCTCAGATGTTATCGAGGTCGGCTTCAGAACTTCAGTGATAGTAGCAATGCTGTCCAGACGGACAGGCCCCTGAAGGGTCGGTATTGACAAAGCTTTCACCTCGTCAATGGATTCTGGAGCTTGGGCGCCCGAGATATAAACATCAGCGTCCTTACCCTCGATGTTCAAGGTACCAAGCGACGAAGGGCGAAGTTGGGAGGCGACTATTCCGGTAACTGTGGTCTCAGTCAACAAGTAACTTGCGGCCTTCTGCCTGTCTACAACTACCTCTAGAACTCTTTGATCCGCGTCCAGGGTCGTCGTGATCGAGCTTACATTTTGAACATCGGCTAGTCCCGTAACAAGATTATTAACAGATTCCTGGAGAAGTGCGGGATCGCTTGCTGATACCTCAATGTCGATTGTCTCGCTGGAACCAAAGCCTCCTCCTGTCGAAACTGTGATTTCGCTTCCCGAGGGTACTTCAAGCTGACGGACCTCTGTTTGAAGGATTTCCACGTCCGCGCCATCTTCTGCGGTTATTGTCAGGCGTACACCGGAGGCGGCTCTTCCAAAGGCGACCCTGCCATCAGCTCCAGATGATCCGATAGTGCTTTGCACTACTTCGACACCGTCGAGAGCCATGATTTGATTTTCAAGAAGAGCCGAGGCTTTGTCTTGTTCCTCGAGCGTCACGTTGCTTGGCATGCTCAGCGAGGCGTCGAACTGGTTTGACCCGCCACCATCGATGAAGTTGGTTTTTAGAAGTGGAACAAGTGAGAGCGTGTAGCCCAAGATCAATACTGCAGCTGTCAGAGTGACCCAAGGGTGATTCTTGGTGCCCTTGAGGATCGGAATGTAACCGCGCTGAAGCAGGCTCCGCTTTTCGCGTTGCTCCTCTACTTCGCGCTGGTTCGCCTCGAAGGCGACTGGGTCAGCGGCTTGAGCTGCCAAAAGACGCTTTGGCATGCGAAGGAACCAGTACGCCAGCACTGGAACGATGGTTAGTGATACAAGTAGTGAGGCGAGCAAGGCTATTGCAACGGTGAATGCGAAGGGACGGAATAGCTCGCCGACTAATCCAGAAACTAACGCGATTGGGAGGAAGACTGCAACGGTGGCCAGGGTAGAAGATGTGATCGCCAGGGCGACTTCCTTGACTCCGGAGAGAACCGCTTTCACGCGTTCCTCGCCATAGCTCAGGTGTCGGTTTATGTTCTCAATAACCACAATCGAGTCATCTACTACTCGTCCAATCGCGATTGTCAAAGCACCAAGCGTCAATAGGTTTAGGGAGTAATCCGCAAATTCCAAAGCGATAAAAGTTATAAGCAATGATGTCGGAATCGAAATAGCAGTAATGATCGTGGATTTAACACTCAATAGGAAAATCAGAATCACTAGGATTGCGAATCCAAGACCGAGTAGGCCCTCGACTGTCAAGTCTTTGATGCTTTCTTCAATAAATGGCGCCTGGTCAAAAATCGTGACCACAGTAACGTCTGTGGCTAGAGCCGCTCTTAGATCGGGGATCAAGTCTTGGATGCCTCCCGATACGTCAACCGAGTTGCCGTCCGGAGTCTTCGTTATCGAAATAGCTAGGGTTTCGTTGCCATTGGTTCGAGCAATTGAGGTGATTGGAGCATCTTCGTAAGTGACTGTTGCAACATCGCCGATTGTCACAACACCAAGTGCGCTTGGATTCGGCGTGGCCGAGATTAGAGGAAGTGACTCCATCAAGGAAACTGTGTCAACAGCATTTCCCATCTGAATCGAGATGCTGCCATCTGCGTCAGTCAGAGAACCAACTGGCAAAACCAGTCCGTTAGCACGCAAGGCTGTGGAGATGTCTCGTTGGCTGAGACCATTTTGGGCAAGAGCTACCTGGTCAAGTTCTAAATTGAGTCTTTTTTGCTTACCTCCGGACACGGCAATGTCTCTAATGCCTTCTACTTGCTGGAAAACCGAAGGTGCAATCTTGTCAAGTTCTGCGCTGAGGCTCTCGTTGTCACCATTATTCGCCGAAATCGCAAGGACGATGATTGGAACCGAGTCGAAGCTGCCCGAGATAACTTGAGGATTCACATCTGAAGGAAGCAAAGCCTCGACTGCGCTAATAGCGTTATTGAGCCTTTCGGTCGCATCAGAGGTGCTGGTGCCAAACTCGAAAGATACTCTTAGCACCGATAGTCCAGTTGATGAAGTGACGCTAGTTGATTCCAGGCCCTCAAGCCCAATAACGGCGTTTTCGATAATTATGGAAACTTGACTGTCTACTACCTCGGGTGATGCTCCAGCGTATGAGGTCACAATTGCTGCCGACGGAATCTCGATGGATGGAATGAGCTCCTGTTTTAGGTTTCCAACGGACAGCAGGCCAAACACACCGATAATCAAGGTAATTAGCGCAACAACAGCGCGATTTGCTAGCGAAAGTCTGGAAATATTTGACAACTAATTACCTCTTTGATTATTGGCTTTACGGACAACTCAACAGTTTAGGAGATTAGTCCCTAAAATAACGAGCCGTCACCTTAGAAGCTCCTGTCAATTAGATACTGAGCTCGGCAACAAACTGAACCGGGGTTCCGAACCTGTGACCGGTCACGGTCACTGACTGCTCCTTGAAATATGGCAACAGTTCAATTCGTCCAGATTCGGTCAGCTCATTGCCGTAAATAGCCACGTCGCAGTTGGAAAAAGCGCTGTCGGCATCAATTTGTGGTGCGCCGCCGACCAGTCGAACTCGCCGCGGGCTCGCCGCTAGCCGCTGTTCGAAAGCGGCCTGGTCTTCTAGGGCAACGCGCAAACCAGATTTTTTTAGAAGTGAGGCTACGTTTTTTTCCAGTTCAAAAGCACTGATGTCGAGGTTTCCTAGCACCAGCGCAATCGAAAGGGCTCTCATGGTCTCTTGACTGGTCGCAGTCTTTTCAATACGAAGCACGCAATCGCTTCTTCGATATCGAAGAACATTCCGCTCGCTGTCTAGGCCGGAAGGATCGGTTGCGTTACTGAAGGTCTCCGTTAGCGCCGCCTGATCAGATTTGGCAGCGCGAACAAGCGATTCCATTTCGGTGTCAGAAAAGTCCGTCAACTGAGCAATAGCAAGCAGTTCATTAACACTCTTGTTCATAATCTCGGCGCTAGCAGTCGAATGCGAGCTCTCCCAGTTGGTAAGGCTAAGAATGTAGTTTGGCCCGCCAGCCTTTGTGCTGGGGCCTACACTCGAGCGTTTCCAGCCCCCGAAGGGTTGACGCTGGACGATAGCTCCGGTGATGCCGCGATTTACGTAGAGGTTTCCGGCCTGAATTGTGGCAAGCCACTTTTCAATTTCGACTGCATCCAGGGAGTGGATCCCGGTTGTCAACCCGTAGTCCACTGAGTTCTGAAGCGCGATTGCCGCCTCTAGATTGGGTGCGATCATGATGGACAGAATTGGACCAAAGTACTCGGTCAGGTGGCTGGTCGAATTCGGCACGACATTAACTCGGATTCCTGGTGACCACAGTTTTCCGGAGTCATCCAGCTGGGAAGGCTCAAGTAACCATTTTTCTCCCCGGCCAAGCTTTGTCAGGCCCTCGAGTAGCTTTCCTGAAGGGGCAGCGATCATGGGCCCCATTTGTGTCCTGGGGTCATTGGCATGGCCGACGTGCATACTGCTCACCGCATCATGAAGCTGGCGCAGGAATCGCTTTGATTTGTGGACGGATCCGACCAAGATAACCAGCGAGCTAGCCGAACATTTTTGACCAGCATGACCAAAGGCGGAGTAGGCAATGTCTTTAGCCGCTAGATCGTAGTCAGCGCTCTCGGTAACAATAATTGCGTTCTTGCCGCTGGTTTCTGCTAGCAGTCTCAGGTCAGGGCGGAAGCTCTTGAACAACTGGGCCGTCTCGTAACCACCGGTCAGGATCACTTGGTCGACTTTAGGATGGGACAGTAGCTGCTTGCCGAGCCCAGACTCACTTAGTTGAATCGGAATAAATATATCTTCGTCGATAATTTTGGAAATTATGTCTGCAAGAACCGCACCGCATCTCGCCGAGGCGCCCGCAGGCTTGAAAATTACTGCAGAGCCTGCAGCGAGAGCTGCTAACGCACCACCGGCCGGAATAGCAATTGGAAAGTTCCACGGGGGAGTCACAACGGTGAGGCCAAATGGGATTGGGCTTGCACCATCTATGCTGTCGAGCTCAAGCGCCCGCTGAGCGTAGTAGTGAGCGAAGTCAACGGCCTCTGATATCTCGGTGTCGGCCTGATCAATTGTCTTGCCGGCCTCGGCCATGGCGACTTCTATTAGGCGGCCTCTATTGGCTTCCAGTGCCACACCGATTTCGTGGAGCTTTGCGGCGCGAGTCTGCAGAGACTCGCTACCCCATCGCGCTCCACCATGGACAGCACTGTCGATAACTTCTTGAAGCTCGGCCTCGCTGGAGATTGTTTGGCTCGCTACCAGGTCTAAACCGATATCACTGGTACCGGCGCGAGCAATGATTTCGTAGCCCCAGACTCGGTTGCCGGCTAAAGACGGATCAGTGTCTGCGGCATTCGCGAAGCCGCCCGCAGGCGGAAATACTACGTCGTTGCGACGGTCTTGTAGTCGGTTAGGAATCGGGATTTCCAAATCAAGCATGGTTAGAGACACCTTGAAGCGTTCCTCTTCAACTTGGAAAATATCCGGGTCGGCTAACCTAAACGCGTTTGAAAGGAAGTTCTCTTTAGAGGCGCCCTCCTCCAATCGTCTAATCAAATAGGCGATGGCAACATCGAATTCCTGTGGGTGAACTACCGGCGTATATAGAACTAGAGTGCCAACTGTTTTCCTGATGACGTTTGCCTGAGCCTCAGCCATCCCCAGCAGCATCTCAAAGTCCATGCCGGTTTGAGCATTTCGCTGCGAAGCTAACAGCCAGGCGAAGGCAAGATCAAATAGGTTGTGTCCCGCCACGCCAATCCGAACGTTTGCCACGCGCTCTTCAGTCAGCGCATAGTTCAGCACCCTCTTGTAGTTGGCATCCGCTGCCGCTTTGGATTCCACTGTTGCAAGTGGCCAGCCGTGAGATTCTGCATCCACTCGCTCCATCGGCAAGTTAGCGCCCTTTACGACCCTGACTTTGACCGGAGCGCCCCCAGCTAAGACGCGACCGGCAGCGAACTGCTGAATGTCTATCATCGCTCTTACTGCGTCCGGCAAGTAGGCCTGTAAGACGATGCCGGCCTGAAGGTTAGCAAATTCTGGTTTTGACAATATGCCCTTGAAGACCGCCACGGTCATATCGAGGTCGTGGTACTCCTCCATGTCTAGGTTTATAAACTTTTGCTTTTTTGACTCTGAAGCAATTCGGTATAGCGGGGTGAGGCGCTCAATCACGTCGCTTACGGTTTCATTGAACGACCATGGCGAGTGGGGCGAAACGATCGCAGACACTTTTACCGACACATAACTAACATCCGGCCTGGAAAGAACATCTTTGACTTTCTGCAGTCTGCGGTCAGCCTCTTTGTCTCCCAGGACTGCCTCACCCAAAAGGTTCACATTCAGAGTCGAGCCCTGCTTCGAAAGACGGGAGATGCTTCTACTCAATTTGGTTGGAGTTGCATCAATAACTAGGTGCGCAACAAACGAGCGCAAGACCTTACGGGCAATTGGAATAACAATCCATGGAAAAGGCCTGGCTAGGTTGGCCCCAAGAGACACCATGGCTCGAAGGATCCAAGGTAAAAATTTTGGTGTGATTTTTCGGAGGCGGTACAGGTTCTTCGCTGCGACCTTGAGGCTCTCGGGCCTGATTACTCCGTCCACAAAACCGACCGCGAAATCCAGCCCGTTCGCGTCCTGGAGTAGACCGGACAGTCGATCGGCCGCTTGCGAATTTTTTTGCTGAGAGGCATCTAGTACCCAGTGCTGCACCTGCTCGATCACTGCCGCGGATAGTTCATCTTTTGCGGGAACGATTGGAATCTGGGTCGTGCTAAGCGTCATTGGCTGGCCGGCTCTCATTGGGATTTACAACATCATTCTATTGCTCAAAAAGGTGTGTTTGGTGGCCCAGATCTGTCATGAGTTAGTCAATTTTTTTGGGCCGAGTTTCGGCCATACCAAAACCTTTCTTGACACGAGCTTGTAGACTGAGGAAGGCTTCAAAGCCAACCCCGCCTTCGTAGCTCAGTGGATAGAGCAGGAGCCTTCTAATCTCTTGGTCGCAGGTTCGATTCCTGCCGAGGGCACCAAGTTAATACCGAGAGCTTCTGATCTGCGGCACACCCGTTTTCTTGCCGCCGGACGCAAAAACAACGAATGCGTTTCAGCTACGCTCTTCTGCGATCGAATTACCGCCGTCAACCACTATTTCTTGGCCGGTCAGGTAAGCGGACTCCTTGGACGCTAACCAAAGCGCGGTGGCAGCAATCTCTGCAGGCGTTCCAGAGCGACCAAGCGGTGTTCCGAGGCCCTGGCGGGACTCATCCTTCAACTGGGTGTCCGTGGCTATCCATCCCGGCAGGATGGCATTGCAGGTGACTTGGTGCCTGGCTTCATCCAACGCCAGAGACCTCATCAGTCCAACCACTGCGGCCTTTGCCGCGGCATAACCGGGTTGATGTTTCATTGCCATACGTGGACCAGTCACAGATGAAACCATGATGATACGGCCCCTGGTGGATACTCGAAGAAGCGGGAGTGCGGCTCGAGTGACTTTGAAAACCGTGTCCAGATTTCGAGAAGTGCCCAATGCCCAAGACTCATCGCTGATTTGGGTTAGGTCGGTAGTCTCGTCATCGCCAAGTGGAGCCTTGGCCGAGGTCATGCCCGCGTTGTTTACCAAAATGTCGAGTTTTTTAAGGCCGAAAAACAGCTGTCGGACCTGGTCTGAGTCCGTCAAATCAGCTATCGTGGCGCTGACTCTAGAAATACCTGTTCCTGAAGTTTCTTGCAGCAGTTCTATTAGCTCGTCGGCACGTTCATGAACCCTTTTGGTTGTTGAGGTGATGTGCACCGAGGCACCCTGAAGCAGTAGGTGCTGCGCGATGGAAAAGCCAATGCCACCTTTTGCGCCAACTCCGGTTACCAGGGCGGTGGTTCCAGATAGATCGAACATGTTTTCAGGCTAGCAGGCTGAAATGGCGTGACAAGAGTTCTTGGTCGCAGGTTCGATTCCTGCCGAGGGCACTTTTTATTTAGCGGGCACTCGACCTATCTCGAATTTTGGCGGCGACGCGATCCATTTGTTGCGCCTTGCGAATGGGGTCTCGAACCGGGTGCTCTTGACTGCTGATTTTGAGGCTTCCCAGACTCGCTCAGTGCTCGCTTTCGCTGGGCATTTCGACCAGTCGATGTGCCAGTCTTTTTGGGTTGGACTACTGGAGCAGTTGGCTTCACATATTCGGCAACTTCTCCAATGAGAGCTATTACTTCCGGTGACTTTTCAGTGACGGACTTTGGCTTCACAGAGATCTTGGCTTTGCTTAGCAAGTCAGATAAATCTTTGCGTTGGGTCGGCAGAGATATCGTCACCACATCACCCGATGCTCCAGCCCTTGCTGTTCTGCCAGAGCGGTGAAGGTATGCCTTGTGCTCAGCAGGTGGATCAACGTGAATTACGAGGTCTACTCCGTCAACGTGAACACCTCTTGCTGCAACGTCTGTAGCCACTAGTACTTTGGCCCGACCAGAGCTAAAAGCCTCTAGATTTCGATCCCTAGCGGCTTGGGAAAGATTGCCGTGTAGATCAACGGCCGGTATGCCGGCTTGAGTCAGTGCTTTAGCAAGTTTTTTGGCGTGGTGCTTGGTTCGCATGAACAAGATTCTTCTCCCTGTTCCGGAAGCCAGGGCGTAAACCAATCGCTTCTTTGCTTCCGCGTCAGAAGCTTCAAGCACGTGGTGGGTCATCTGGGTAACCGGGGAGTTGGCTTCGTCAACTGCGTGCATAACCTGGTTCTGCAAAAACTTATCTACGAGCTTTTTTACTCCGTTATCCAAGGTCGCCGAGAACAATAGGCGCTGGCCGCCTCTCGGAGTGGCATTCAAAATCCTGGTAACCCCCGGCAAGAAACCAAGGTCCGCCATGTGGTCAGCTTCATCCAACACTGTGATCTCAATCGCATCTAACTTCAAAATGCCCTGAGCCATTAGGTCTTCGAGTCGGCCGGGGGTCGCGACGATAATCTCGACACCATCCCTGAGTGCTTGAACCTGCTTCTTTTGAGGAACTCCTCCAAAGATTGTTGTCACTCTTAGGTCCATAGCGTTAGCCAATGGTTGGAGCGCGTTTGTAATCTGCGTGGCTAGTTCACGGGTTGGTGCGAGTACCAAGCCTCTTGGCTTACGCATTCCATGGTTACTGTTTGAGGAAACAGCAAGCCTGGCCACCATTGGGATGCCAAAAGCCAAGGTTTTGCCAGATCCAGTTTTACCTCTACCCAAAACATCCCTACCGGCCAGAGTGTCCGGTAGCGAATCTACTTGGATGGGGAACGGTGTATCAATGCCTTGAGCACTTAGCACAGCCGCAATTTCGGCTGGCACGCCAAGGTCAATAAAGGTCTTTGAAGACATAATGTAATTACTTTCATGTGATGCGATGCATCACTTTTGAGCCCAAGTTCTTGGGGAATACGGCGAAGACATCGATGGATGAATTCGTTCGCCGAAAGAAAAAGTTAAGCCACAGTTTCGTGGGGGTCGTTCTACGACGCGAGACAGTGATTTAGCACCGGCTCGTTAGAAGTCTAGGGGAGTTATGCAAAAGGACATAGGACTAGTTTGCAGTTTCGATGCTTGCCAAGTTCGGCGCGCGCTTCAAGTCATTGATTCCTCTATACCCAAAACTGCACCTAGGCTGTCAAGGCATAGAGGGTACGGGCCACCGTAATCTCGAAAAGCCTCAATCTCCAATGCGGTCAACAGCGAACATTACTGCTTCTTATCAAGAGCATCGAGCTAGAGAGTCAAAAGATGTCAAGCAAAAGCGCCGAAAGTCTAGATCTGCCGAAACCGTCGGGACCCTTAGGCAGCGCGTCAAAGTTTTTCTACACGAAATCAAACCTGGTTACCGGGTTGCTGGCAACCTCTGTCTTTGGTGGCTACCTGGTCTTATTCCTAACCGGCAAGGGGACCGGTTTTGAAGTGGCCAACAGCACTGTTAGGTCACTAGGAACTTCTTTGGGCTTTGGCCAAGCAGAGATTCTGGCTTTCTTTGCAGAACGCTCTGACCAGATGATCGATGCCTACATTAGTTTCAACCAGATTTGGGACACTCTTTTCGGGCTGATCTACGGGCTAATGTATGTGATCTGGGTGTCGGTGTTGTTTAAACCATATTCTCAAAGGTTCGGGGTTCTTAATCTGCTCCCATTTGGTCAAGTGGTCTTTGATTGGCTAGAGAATTACGCTCTAGCAGCGCTCTCAAACCAGTTCCTTGCTGATGGCGCGATTTCTTCTTCGACGGCTCTTATTGCCTCAACAGCCTCAGCCATCAAATGGGTATTTTCTCTAATGGTCTACTTAGTGATTTTGGTTGGCATTGTCATGCGGATATCCCGGGCAGTTAAGAGAAGACGCCAGCGCTAGAGCCGAGTCGCCGGCATCAGCCCTAGCAGCAGTCGCTGGCGGATGTAATTGGGAGTTGCTTGGCGGCGTTCGAAAGCTCTTTTTTCTCGTTGTCTCTGGAGAGAACCAATACCGCATCGGGATAGTAACCATCCGGGTAGGCCGGGCAAACCGCCGCGTATCCGTTGTCTCGCTTGAGGATGTGTCCGGCAAAGTCCTTCTCAACCATGAAGGCTTCGGCCTCCTCAATGCTATTAAATGGTTTTGTGCACTTGGTGTAGTTCCATTCGC
>Ga0307488_10004411_pt1 | contig 11736 bp, 6 predicted proteins | sample SB02metaG_FD_202248 | JGI IMG/M metagenome (GOLD analysis project Ga0307488, IMG submission 202248) | Sea-ice brine microbial communities from Beaufort Sea near Barrow, Alaska, United States - SB 0.2 | ecosystem: Environmental > Aquatic > Marine > Coastal | place: USA: Alaska | collected 2017-05-06
TTAAACCTACAAATCCTTTGTTTTGTTTAGCTTGAGATAATAAAGTATCAAAAAAATCAGTCATTTCATTTTCAGTTCTCATTGAATAATTTTTTTGACCAGTTTTAAAATAATTTGGATCATCAAATCTTTTAATATCATCAAAACCTTCTCCTTCATCTACTTGTCTTTGTTGTAATCTTCTTAAATTTTTATTTTTTCTTACTATCTTTCCAAAATTAGCTATAGCATCCCCCATATATTGGGACCTATAAAACATTTGTTTAGGAAGCTTTAATGCAAAAACTTTTTTAATAAATTGATTAGTACTTTCAGAACCGTCTCGTTCATCAAAAAGTTTACTGTCAATTTTAAAAGGATTTTTTAAACGTAACACACCTTCTACCATTTCTAAATTTTTATAATCAACATCAGTATCAATTATTTCTTCTGCTTGATCTGAAGTTGGACTTCTTGTATTAAATAAAGTTACCCCGGGATTTCTGTTTAAATAAAAATCTGCTAAATGATCATAATCTGTAGGGTTTTTTACCATAGGTCTTAAATAAGTATCTGTTGTCATACTATAAGATTTATTATTAAAATCTTTTGCATCTACATCACTTAAATAACTTAATGGTTCGTCTTGTGTAGATTTAAAAGGAGGAGGAGCTTTTGAAATTTCATTAGTTACATACTTTGTTAAATCAATTACTTCTTTTCCAATATTATTAAAGAAAGGTTTAGCAAGTCTAACAAGAGCACCTGATGCAAATGTCTTACGATCTTCTTCGTCTTGTAAAACAATACCAGCTACATCGTTATAAGTAGCATTAACACCTCGCATTTTAACTTCATCAGGTTCAGGGTGTACATTAAGTACATTATAAACAAGACCACCTTTAGCATTACCAGCTCTAATAGCTTCTCCACTTTGCACAAACTCTCCTTCTTTTAATACAGGAGGTTTCCAACCTAAAGCTCTTGCAATTTCACTGTCATAATCTCTTGCATCTTCTACTAATTCTTTTCGTGTTCCTTCTCCAAATGCAAAATCATAAGCTGAATATCCCGGTAAGTTTTTTGTACCTACTTCTGCTAAGCCTTGCCTGTATAATACAGAGTCAACTAAATCTTGAGGAATAGCACCGGGAGGTAATTTAGCTAAAGCTCCAAACATGCCACCACCATACTCAGCATTAATTTGGAATCTTTTACCATATTCTAATGGACCTAATCCTCCCCATCTTTGAACAGCATCAGCAATAATTTCACCGTCTGGTTTTTCTAAACTTTTACCGTCACTTCGTATAGCATTACCTATAACAGCTCCACCTGTCATTAATAAAACAGTTGCTAAAGTTTCAGGAGCTTGTTGAGTAGTTAAGTTTTGTGCAAATTTCTTTAATACAGTATTATTAAATACAGTAGGGTAACCTACAAACTGCATTAAAATTTGTCCAGCAGGATGAGAAAACCATAAAGGTCTGTTAGCTTCTGCTGTGTTTGGATTTAAAATTATTTCTTTAGTAAACCTACTAGCTCCAGAAGAAACATGGTTATCATAAAAATATTTATTACTACCTGTAGTAGATTTACTATAATCTAACTCATTATTTTTTAATGAATTTTTGTACCATTTTACTCCTAGTTGATCATCAACACCTAGTTCCCATAATTGATCTCTTAATAAATTATATTTAGATTTACTTAAAACATTTTCTTTAGTATTGTGTCTGTAAAGTTTTCCTAAGTTTTCTGTAATTAATCTTTTACCTGTAGTAAAGGATGCTAGTTGTACAGCACCTGTCCATTGAGTTAGTATGTTAGCTTGAAAAAAAGTATTTTGTAAAAACCTAGCTCCTTTACTTTCAAAAGCATCCCCATACATACCTTCAATTCTGTCCATAACTGCTTGTTCCATTGACAAGCCAACTTTATAAACTTCACTCCATGTCTCATCATCTAAATCTTTAAAAGCTTGAGAACCTTTTTGCGTATATCCAAAAGGTTTTCCTGCTGTTCTTTTAATAGTTTGTAAACTTCTATCAAGCATTTTACCAGTGCCTTGTGCTAAAGCTTTAGCAACATCTTTAACAACTAAAGGAGAATCTTTAACACCTACTCTAGATAATAAAATTAATGGTTCGGTAACACTTGACAAAGTAGCTAAAGAAAGATGAGCCATTTGATTTGCAAGTCTACCCCATTCTGAAGCAGCACCACCAACTTTATTATTTATTCTAGGAACTTCTACACCAGTTACTCTGCCATACATAGTACTTAAATCTGTTTCAAGTTTTTTAATTTCAGTTTTAGGCATACCTGAAGTCCTAAGTTCTTCTCTAATTTTTACAAGAAATCTTTCATTAAACTCATCTGGGTTTTTACCAAAAAAATTACTACGTTCAACAGCTTGAGAAAGATGAGTAAAGTAATCTGTTAAAATACTTTCTACATTAGTGTCTAAAAAAGGAGCTAACTTTTCATCTGGAATTTTATCAAATACTCTTGTTCGCATAAAACCATAACCACCACCCATTCTTTTTGATCTATTTAAAAAATCAAAAGGAGTATATTTAAATTCAAGCATGTTATCAACAATAGCTTCAGCTTTTAATTGTCTAGCGTCATCAAGATTACCACCTGCTAGTGTTTCAAAATTAACACCAAAAGAATCTATGTCTATTGGTAAAGCTTCGTTACTAAGGATTTCTCTTTCTTTACCCATAGCATCAACACCTGTAATATAATCTTTACTAGAGTATTCTATTTTAGGATCAGCGTACCCATATTCAATAATATATCCTTCAAGTTCACTTCTATTAGCGTTTACTTGAGAGTGATTAAATCTACGTGGTAAATAACTTTTAATTTTTTGTCCGGCTGTAAAAACTTTAGCTTTTAAACCGTCAGTAAAACCTATGTCTAATAAACTTTTAAGTTCTTTGCTAGTTTTAATAATATGTTTAGGAATAGTTTTACCTTGATACTTAGTTTGTTTTGGATTTGTTAGTAAATGCCAAAGTAAATTATTGTCTGTTGTAGATACGTTAGCCATAAAACCACCACGATCTAAAGTTTGTAACGCTTGTCTCATAGGCGTTATATAACCATATTGTCTTTCAGCTTGAGCTAAACCATAGGATTTACCACGAACTCTATTAGCCTTTCTTGTTTTAAGTGTTTTAGAAGGAGTTGTAGAAGCTTCAAGTGGCAGTATAGCACTGTCCCAATCGTATCTAAAACGACTTAATAAGTCTTGTAAAGTTTTAGAACCTTTAGCATATCTAATAAATTTAGTCGTAGGCTTTTCTACTAAATATTCAGCTGCTGTTCCAATAGGACCTCGACCATAATGTACATTATCTAATCTATGTTCTTTTAAAACTTCTTCTCTAGGTTTAGCTCCTTCTTTAATAACATCTTGTTCATTAGAATACTTAAAAGTTTTGTTAAGAAAGCGTTTTGTTTCTTGTAAGCCTTTACCTAATATAGGAGCAGCTCTAGATATACCGTAACCTACAGCACCACCAAGTACACCACCAGTTGCAGCAGAACCTGCTACAGAAAGAACATCAATACCAGCACCTTGTAAACCTAACTTAGTATTTAATTTTTGATTAAAATAATTATGAGCTCCTTCCCAAGCCATACCTTCTACAGCTACATACTTACCAGCTTGTGAAGCAATTTGATGTCTTGTTAATTCTTTTAAACTTGTTTGGGCTGCTTTACCAGCAACAACTCTTCCAGTTAAACTTTGACCACCTGTAAAAGGCGTGGCTAAAACAGCAGCTAAAGTAAACGGATCAAAAATTATATCTGATGTTACATTTGTTATAGCTTTTAATCTATGTTTTAAACTTGTAATATCAGAGTTATCAAATTTATCTCTTAAATATCTGTAATCATTTTTTTCTTGCTCTGTCCAATTATTTACTTCCATTGATCTAGTTAAGGCTGAACCTAAACTCCAATCAGAATCTCTTAAGTATTCAAAAATATCTTCATCTTTACCATATAAAGATTTCTCACCTACAGATTGTAAAAAACGTGCTGCAGTTTTATTAAACTCTTCATCGTTTTCTAAATCAGTAAGTGAGTAACTATTAGATTTTAAAGCAAGAGAATCTTTAGAATTAACAAGATTGTTAAGTTCATCAGGAACTTGAACTGTTGGACTACTTAAAGTATTTGTTGAAGACTCTTTAGGTACAGGTTGATTGTAAACAGACGTAACATTAATTATACTAGAAAGTTCATCCGGGACCGGAGTATTAAAAGGGTCTGACATATATTTTATTTAAAAAGTTTTTGAACAACACTGGCTTGTATTTGTTCGGCTGAATAATTTTGATAATATTTACTAGCATTAACATCAATTAAAAATTGTATGGTTTCTTCATTAGCTTCATTAAGATTAGATTCTAAATAAGAACGCTTTATAAATGTTTCAATACCTGCTCTAATTGTTTTTTCATCACCAGCGTTTAAAAAATCTTCTGACAATGAATACTTATCATTTTTTCTATCGTATTGTACAGTTTCATCCATAAATTGAGTAAGAATATTTAATCGTTTATCGTTATCATATATAAGATCAGTTGTTCCTAAATAAGATTTAGCAGTACTTAAAACATTATAACTTCTACCGTCTATTGGTTGAGCCTTTCCACTATCTAAAAGTTTTAATGTAGCATACTTTTTTGCAAAATTCTTATCGTCTTTAATTTTTCTTTCAAACAAATTTAATCTGCGTTGAGTTTCTATTAAAGCTTCTTGTTCTGATTTAAGTTCTCCACTTGCTATCATTTTTTGTACATCAAGTAAAACATCTTCTTCATGTATAAGACGACCAAGTTTAGGTCTGTCATGAATCATATTACCCATAATACTACCATCAGTTAATAAAGCTTTATAGTTTTCTGGGTGTTTGTCTTTCATAGTAGATATCATTCTATTTAATTCAGTGCTTTTAAAAAAATCAAAAGATTCTGTTGCATCATATTGCTCTCCTTTTTGAACTCTTGCAGCTAAATTTTCTATCAACTGACCTGTTTGTGTAATATCAGTAGAGGTAACAGAGTTAATATATCTTTTAGGAGAATCTTTAAAATTTGTTATATAACCTTGTAACGAACCTTTTACGGTAGTACCAAAATCAGAATTAGAAATTATATCACTTAACGAACCACCGAGTAGTTTATCATCATCAAAGTTTTTTGCTTTAAATAAATTAATACCCCCTCCTTCTTTATTTAAAATACCAATAGATGATAATGCATCTTTAGTATTGTCTACAATATTTCTAAGACTTCCTTGTTTTTTATATTTACTTTGTTCGTTTAAAGCCATTTGAGTTTTATAAACAGAAAGTTGTTCCATGTCAATTCCAGCTATTGCTTTAATTAATTCAGATTCTTCCATTTCATCTGGAGTAACACTTTGCATTGCGTTAATAATTCCTTGATAACTTTTAGTTCCTTCAGGTGTATTACTTAATAATTGTTCAAGTAAAGCATCAGAACCCACCCGTATAATTTCATTGTATGAAGCAGGTAAAGCATTAACATATTGGTCATGAGTAGCATAACCAAACTGACCATGAGTATTACTAGCTTTAACATAAGGGTCAATAAAATTTCTACTTACAGCTACAAACTCATTATATTTTTGTGTATCTTTTTTAAAATCTTCGACATTGCCAGTAAACCCTTGTAAAGGTTGTACTAGACTTGCAGCTGTAGCATACTTTGGAGCTTCAGTTTTAGACTTAATTAAATCTAATTTTTTATTATTTTCAATTTCACTTATTCTACGTTTTGCTGCATTCTGAAATACAGAACTAATACCTAAACCAGCTGCTAGTATTTTCATAGGTAACTCAGCCCTACGTTTTTCTTTACGTCTTTTTTTAGATTGAGATTCTTTTCTACTTAGTAGTGCTGAACCAAAATCATCTATACTTGCGTTACTATTTAAATCTAGGTCTGCCATTATGCTACTCCACTTTTACCTAAAAGACTTTCAGGTTGGTTAGTTGGTTGTTTTTGTAAAAGACTTGCTTTAATTTTACTTAAATCAAGTTGTTCTAATTGTTTATTAATGTCGGGGCTTACTGAAGATTTGTTAACACTTTTAATTTTTAAATCTTTTAAATTAACTTGCTCTTTTGTTTTAGCATTACTTGTTAAAAGTTCTTGTACATCTGAACCATCTTCAGGCATTTCTTTTGCAATGTCTTCTTCTTCTCCCCTATATATAACAGGTTCAATACCTATTTTTTCTGCTATAGATAATAACATATACATAGTAGGTTCTATAATTGTCATCATTAAGTCAGGATTCATTTTACCTTTTGTAAAACTTGCCATGCCAATCATAGTAGCCAAGTCAGCTACTGGAACTTTTTTAGCCATAAGTCCTGCAAACATTTCTAAATTTTCATCTTTTAATAATTCTAAAAATATTTTTTGTATAGCATCTTTGCTTGACGTTAGTTCAGGAGGACCTTCCCAAGGATAGCTTTGATCAGGGCTGTTAGTTAAAGATTGACCCGGTATAGGTTTTTCAAACGCATAAGTGCCCATGTCTTTGTGTAGTGAATTATTTGGTATCATTTATCGTAAACTCCTGTAACATAATTATATGGGTTATATCCAATAGGAGACATACCATCAAACACATTCATAGCATCTTGAGGTTGAGCATATAAATTACTACCTTGTAAATATTGATTTACTAATGAATCATAACTAGAAGCTTTTTGTAAATTAATAAATTGCACTCCACTACCAGCTATAGTATCATAAGTTTTATTATATAACAAATCATTAGCATCTCCTATGTTCCTATTAAAAAATGGATTTTCATATTCATCATCATCTGCTGTTAAACTATTAATTGTAGTTGCAACTGTAGTTATATCTTTTCCTGTTTTAGCTACCTCACCTACAGTTGTATCTCCTATTTTCTTTGCTTTTAATTTATCAAGAGGACTATCTTTATCAGGCACAATAGGCATACTTCCTTTAATGTTTATAGTCTGTCCAGTTTTAATTAAATTAGGATCAACTATTTCTGGATTTAAAGTTTTAAGTTGCTCTAAAGATACACCAGTTTGTTCTGCTATAGTTGATAAATTATCTCCTTCTAACACAGTGTATTCATTTGTAGGTTTAAGACCTGACATTTTTTGATTTAAAGTTTCCATAAAATTACTAAACTTATCTCCTAAACCCATACCTTCAGGAGTTCCAACAAGATTACTAACTTGATTTAAACCCCATTCTATCCCACCTGTAATAGTCTTATGTATAACACCTACGGTATTTTTGTACATAGTACTAGCTCCGTTTGCAACAGCTCTACCAACTTCAGTAAGTATGCTTTGAAAACCTTTTGGTAAAAATTTTAATACATTACTTCCAAAAGTTTTCATCCAAGAGCCTAAGACACCACCTAAACCGGGTAAAATTAAACTCATAGCTATGTGTCCAAGTGGTCCAAGTTTACCAAATGCTTTAGTAAATTTACCAAAACCTTTTTTTAAAGCTCTTCCAATTTTACGAAAACCCCTACCTATTTTTTTACCTATCTTTCTTAATTTACCCATAATATTTCCTAGTCTAACCAGTTATCTAATAATGTTGACATTGCACCTATAGTATCATCCCAAGAAGCTTCTTTATAAGCTTCCGATTCATTTCCTAAAGCAGCAATTAACAACGAAGCTTTTCTTTGTTGATCATTATCCCATCTTTTAAAAGCATAATCAGCTTCATCACGAAGTTCTTGCCATAAAAAGTTTTGAGCAGAACTACTAAGATTAAAAGCATTCTGTGCATTTTGTTGATTAACTGCATTAATTGCTGCAGTATCTGCAAGATTTGATTGTCTTCTCCATTGTACATTAGATTGTGCAATAGCTGTAGAATTTTGAACATTAAATTGTTCTCTTGCAAAACTTTGATTTGTATTAAATTTCTCAATATCACTTTTTAATTGTGCATTTAATTTTTCAGCTTCAAACTGATTAGCAACTCGTCTAGCTTCAGCAGCATTTTTTTGAGTTGTATTAAATTGTTTTATAGCATTATTTTGAGAAGAATTAAATTGTTCTGTTTGAGCATTAATGCTTGACATAAATTGATTGACTTGATTTTCACTCGTAGCATTAAACTGTGTTGCTGCGTTACTAGCAGCTTGATTACTTAATAATCTTTGTTGAGTTTGTTGTGCTTTTAAAACATTACTTTGTTGTTCATTGTTTAAGTTTTGTAAATCCGTTGCTAAAAATGCTTGAGCATTTTGAATTCCAAATTTTGTATTTTGATCAGCTTCTGCTAAATTTCTTTGAGCCATTAATACTGCATCTTGTACTACAGCCTGTTGTTGGTTGTTTGTGTTAGTTAAACTAGCTGTTTGAAAAAACTTACTATTATTAACAGCCCTTTGTTGATCAGCATTAAACTGAGACATGTCCATGTTAAAAACATTTTGAGCATTAAACAACGCTGTTTGTTGTGACATTTCTGCATCTTTTAAAGAATTAGCAGCTTCAATAGATTTTTGTTGTGTAACACTAGCTTGAATAGCTTGAGCATTAGATTGAGCTATAGGTAAAGCTGAAGTCATCACAGCATTAAGTAAAGCATCTCTGCCTACGGTAGATACTGACATACCACGTTTTGCTAACATTTGTTCTACAGCAGAAACAGCCGGTTTAGCCCATAAAGGTATTTCACCATTTTCCATACCAACTAATAAACTATCAAGTTGAGTAGAAACTAAAGCTTCTTTTGGTAATCCTTCAACTATCCCTCTTTGTTCTTCACTAAAATCTAAAACCCTAGCTTCAAAATCATCGGGGTCTGAGCCTATTGCATTAATTTCTTCATTACTTAAACCTGCGTTTGACAATTGTTTTTTAGCTCTAGTAATTCTAGCTAATGAAGTTCCAGCAACTTTAGCAGCTTGAGCTTTTGCGTCTTGACTTATTGTTCCAATAATTCTTTCTTGTAAAGCTCCTTCTACAACTTGAACTGTAGCAGATTCAATAGGAGCAACAACATCTACACCAGCAGCTTTTGCAAGAGTAGCATCTATTTCTGGAGAAACTGTTCCTGCAGCTGCTTCAACAACTGCGTTTTCTGAAACTTTAGCAACATCTTCCTCACCAATTGTAGCAGCTTTAAAAACGTCAGGTTGAGCAGCTTCTGAAACATCTTGAATTGTAGAAATTTGTTCAGGAGAAACAGCCCCAACAGTAGCAGCTTTAGCTTGTTCTGTTGTTTGCATTTGTAATAATGCTGCTTGATTAGGAGATATTTCTGCTCCTTCTTGACTAACTTTTGTAGGATCAGGAATAGTTGGCGTACTGTCAGGTAAAATACCGTCAGCAATCTGTTGAGCTTCTTTACCAGTCTCAATCATTCTAGCTCTTCTTTCTTGATTAAACTCAGCTTCTTGTTTTTGTTGCTCAAGTTTTCTAATACGAGCTGCTTCCTTTAATGCTACTTCTTCTGGAGAAGGCGTTGGAGCAGGTGTTGGAGCAGGTGTTGGAGCAGGTGTTGGAGCAGGTGTGGGTGCTGGAGTAGGTGCTGGGGTCGGTGCTGGGGTAGGGGTAGGAGTAGTTACTGGTGAAGGTGTTGGTGTTATTACTTCTTCTCCTGTCTCCGGGTCTATTGTAGGTTTTTTAGCCGACCCTCTAACTGGTCCTGTAGTTGTAACTGGAGCAGGTGTTGGTGCAGGTGTTGGTCCCGGTGTTGGTGCAGGTGGAGCTGTTGGTCCTTTAGTTGGTGTCCTATCTAAAAATTCTTCTATAACCTCACCAGTTTCTTTATCTATTACAACTCTACCACGAGCATATTTAGCTCTTGCTTGAAGTTTATCTTTTATTTTTTTCATTGTTATATACCTATTTTACTTAACTTCAAAGAGTTTGTCAAGTTTTTCACCAATTTTATCTATTCTATCCATGAGTAATCCCATATCATCTCGAAGTTCTGTTTTTGTTACGTAATCTTTTGCAATTTCTTCACGTGTTTTATTAAGAAGAATGTCTTGTCTTCTTAGTTCTGTTGTGTTCTGTCTAATAGAATAAAAGACAGGAGCAATAATAAGAGTTATTAAGACGTTCCAAATAATGTAAGCTGAAATTTCCATATTATCTAAATTTTGGACCTTCTATCCAAGCTACAAGACTTTTTCTTGTGCCTTTAGTTACTGGTAATACACGATGTCCTATAACAGAAGGGAATGCAAGAATAGTTCCTCTTTGTCTTAATTTATCTGCATCTGGTTGTTCGTACTGATGGTCAAATTCAAAATCTCCACCTTCATAATCTTCGGAATCTGATAGCTGTATAGTAAGACTTATTTTTCTATCGTATTGTGTTGGGTTTGCCCAAAAAGTATCAACGTGCCAATTATAAAAGTCTTCGTTTTCTCCATCATATATGGTGTATTGTATTTGATGCAAAGAAGATATATCAAAACCAAAAGCTAATCTGTTAGCTTGTTGTGCATGTTCAAATAAAAGGTCGTGAATAAATTTAGAGTTTTCAGTTATAGGTTCTATCCATCTAATAGTTGAACTTCGTACGTCTTTGTTGTCTATGTTTTCGCCTACCGTTGCATCACTTGTTTGGTATTGCTCACACTCTGTAATTATTTTATCGCAAACTTCATTAGATAAACCTGCTTCCCACATTTGCCAAATAGCGTTCATGTATTACCCTTCTAGTGTTGTTATTCTTGCTTTTGCAGAATCTAACTCTGTTTTTAATTCTTTTACTGCTTCGACTAGTACAGCAACTATGTGTCCATAATCTACACTTTTAATAGGGGCATTACCATCTTCATCATTTGGTAAATCAGATTCACTTACAAATTCAGGGTAAACTGCTTCAAGTTCTTGTGCTAGGAATCCAATATGACTACCCGTACCTCTTGTTGAGTCTTTCCAATTAAAACTAACACCCCTTAATTGATTTACCTTATCTAAAGAGCCTGTTAAGGTTTGCACATTTTCTTTTAATCTTGAATCTGAAGCATTCAATTGAGCAGAACTGTTTATGCTGCCAATGTAATTCCCACCAAGAACAAGATAAATATTATTAGCAGTTGAACCAATAGAACCATAACTAATAGTAGGATAGCCCGGAAGACCCGGTGCTAAGAATGTACTGTTAAATCCATTAGGTTCAGTACCCCCTTGACATTTAATTCTACCACCTGCTGTTACAAACTTATCGCCTGATGTAAGTGAACTTGTATTAACTTTTAAAGAAGCTACCTGTGCATTTGAGTTTGTACTAAAGCCACCTGTAGGTCCTGTAGGTCCTGTCGGTCCAGTTGGTCCAGTTGGTCCGGTAGAACCATTAGAACCGTTGTTTCCAGCTGAGCCTGTAGAGCCCGTAGGTCCTGTAGGTCCTGTAGGTCCTGTAGGTCCTGTACCACCATTGTTACCAGCAGGTCCAGCAGGTCCAGCAGGTCCAGTAGGTCCAGTACTACCATTACTACCATCATCTCCAGCAGCACCGGCAGGTCCTGTAGGTCCTGTAGGTCCTGTTCCACCTGCACTTCCAGTTGGTCCCGTAGGACCAGTTGGTCCAGTAGGTCCTGTAGGTCCATTTGCACCTAAGTTAGCTATGGTAGATTTTTCCCACGCACTAGCACTTACATCGTAGTAAGGAACTAAGTCGGCACTGGCTGCGTCTGTTGCTGTACTAAAAGCTGTTAAAGCAGCTC
>Ga0307488_10004412_pt1 | contig 11734 bp, 6 predicted proteins | sample SB02metaG_FD_202248 | JGI IMG/M metagenome (GOLD analysis project Ga0307488, IMG submission 202248) | Sea-ice brine microbial communities from Beaufort Sea near Barrow, Alaska, United States - SB 0.2 | ecosystem: Environmental > Aquatic > Marine > Coastal | place: USA: Alaska | collected 2017-05-06
TTCAGCTGGAAACGAAAATGCTCGTCTGCGCGACCTCGCGCGTCCATACTGACGCCCTCGATGCTCGCCTTAACTTCTCCCGCCAATCTCGGCGCGAGCAAAAGCTGGTTCATGCGCAAACCTTCCAGCGACACCTCGCCGCTAAACCTCGGGTCGTACACGCCATCCGGAGAGGGCACATAAGGCGATTTGGAGTTGCTGTCGATGCCGTGGATGGCGAATTGCCTCGCCGCCTCACGTGCGGTGGCGATCGTCGCGGGCGTCGCCGTCGGCAGAGATGCCGCGGACGCGCCGCCCGCGCCCTCGACCTTGCCGTTCACTTTGGCGCTTCCCGAGAGACGCAAACGAAGACGATCGGGAGGCGCGAGACGCGCGAGGTCGTCCTCCGACACGACGAGCGCCGCGAGATCCAAAGAGCGAAGTGTCATGTCCACGGAAGCCTCAGTGAACGTGGGACGACCAGCTGCGAGCGAGTCATCGATAGTACGCCCGGCGAGAGCAACTTCCAGGGGAGGATAGCTCGTCTCCGCCGCGCCGCTAAATTCAATCGCGGGTGCGCGCACGTCCGCGCTCACGCGATTCCGCGTGATTTTTAAATCACCAGCCACCCCCGCGTCTTTAATCTCCCAGGACGCGACCACGGTGGGCGCCGCGTGCGGACCGGTGATGGTCGCCCTCGCGGAGCCGGGAGATGCCGGAACGATCTTGTCGTACATCGCCTGAGGCAACCCGAAAGTCGCGCTCGGCGTTGACGCGGACAAAGACGCGTCGGGCTGGTCGGGTCGCTCGGACGCGGCGTTTTTCACCACAGCTTCCAACGCGGGGTTGCTCGACAAGAGCTGCTGTAGCCCGCTGGGAAGAGCACGGGAAAGGAACCCTCCTTGCGTCTCTTCGAGATTCTCCACCTCACCACTTGATGTCGACAAATCGTCCATGGAGAAGGTTTGAGGCGTCGGGCGCGCGTGAATCGTCGCGGCTTCTTTCAACGCGAGCGACGCAACGACGCTTCTCGGATCGAAACCTTCCGCTTCGAGCTCGATGTCCACCGCTTCCGGATGCGACAGCGCGCCGGCGTCGACGCGAATCGTGCCTGAGGCGCGTGCCACACCACCAGCAGCAGGCGAAGCTTCCGCTTCGTGAAGGGTCATTTTTTGACTCCACGTGTCCACCGTGAACACCGCCCTCGCGTCCTTCACGGCGAGGCAGTCGTACGCCGCAACGGCGCCGTCCGCGGCGCCCATGCGCACAGCGTCTTCCGCGAGCGCTGCTTCCGTGCCGGGAACCCCGCGGTTCAGGTCCTCGGGTTTCGGCGGAATCGTTTCCGCGGATCCAGTGAAAATGGGATACTCAAGAGGACCGCCTATGTACAAAAATCCGCGAATAGCTCCCGCGAGGGGGCGCGGGGGCGGTCGTACGCCCAGCGTTTCGCGCAAGTCGTGCAAGTCCACCCCCGCGATTTGCGCGGAAATACGGTACTCACCGCACCGCCCCGAGCCGGGTTGAACCACTTGCGGCCGGGAAACGTTCCCTCGGTCCCTCGCTTCTTTCAGCTCGCGAGTATTTTTCTCACCCGGCGCGAGGTCCATGTCCCCAGACGCTTTCAGCGGTATGGACCCGTAGAAGCCTTTGCCTCCGTGCAGGTACATCCGTGTCCCCTCAAACACCAGATCCACGTCCGTGTCCGCGAAGTCGTCCGGCCCGTCCCAAAAGTGGAAGCTCACGCCGCGACACCGAATCTGGCCTCCGAAATCAGGAAACGCCCAGGACTCTTTGGTGTTGCACCTTAAACGCAGTTCGCCGTCGACCCTGCCGGTGGTGATGTCGATGGGTAAACCCGGGATCGTGCGCTCCACGACCGCCGCGCTCGTGTTGTTTAGTTGCACGCGAACTTTCAAATCCGCCAGGCTCGCGTCTCGAACGGCGCCGGCTTTCTTCGCCTTGCCGGTTCCCACCGACGCGGTGTTGTTCGCGGGAAGAAGACTTAGGAAACAACGAATGTGACCGCCGTCCTCGCCTCGAGCCAGCTCTTTCGCCAGCGACCGCTTTTCCGCCAAAGTGCGCTCCGCGCGAAGATGCCGCGGCAAAACGTCGCTCTTCATCGTCACGGGTCGCTCGCTGGGTGAAACCCCGCGGCTCACCGGGTTCACCTGCATGTCGAGCTCCAGTCTACCGCGGGGGGAAATGTTCACGGTACCGTTCATGCGCTTCAGCAGTCGAGGATCAGAATCGCCCGCAAGGTGAAGTGACGCGGTGCCGTTCACGATGCGCACGGATTCGAGCGCGAGTTTCGCGCCGCCCCCGGCGTCGTCGCCGACGCCCGCGCCTCCCCGCTTTGGAATACTAATCGTCGGCCGCGCCGATAGCGGCAACGTATCTTCGGGGTATCCCAGCCAAGAGCCATTTTCGCCTTGGCGAAGCGTAGCCTGAACCCCTTCCAGGTGCGCGGAGACGACGATTTTGAACTGAAGCAGCGACGCAATCGGCCGCAGGCTGAGTCGCACCTTCGCCACCTCCACGATACTTCGCTCGGATTCCGCGGGTCCGATGACGAGCGGCCCTACGTCCAGGAAAGATCCACAGCCCAGCAGTCCAGCGGGCCAAAGACCTTTACACCGACCGATGCGAATCGGCCGGTTCGCAGCTTGAGACACCGTGGCTGACATCCACGGTAACGCGTTGTTCACGAAGTGCCGTCCAACGTAGTGTGAAAGTCCGGTGGACGCGAAGAGGATGCCGCCCAGCCACAACGCGTAAATGCCCATGCGCTGTAGCACGAACCGACGCCATTCGCGCCAAGCACCCGCTAACGCTTCAGCGGTTAGTCTCGGCCAGTCGTCTTCCATCACCGCATCCAGCTGCGCTTCTTCGACGGTTCGGTTCTTCAAAGCCTCCGCCTCGGCGAAGCTCTCGAAAGCGTCAAAGTCGTCGGAATCGAGCGGCCCTCCGGTCATCTCCTCGTCTCGCGCGGCATCCTTGCCGCTCTTGCGCTTATCCTTTTGATTTCGGTCCGACAAAGGTTCGAACCCCCCGAATTTTCCAGTCCACCCGCTCACCACCCCGTTCACGTCGTCGCCCCGGTTGTCTCCCCCTTTCCCGCCGCCGCGAGGCTGGAAAATCTTCGCCACGACTCCCAGCGAGCGATGCGTACCCGCGCCGCGTCGCCTGAGGGAGTAAAACGCAGGGAAAGACCTCCCGACAACCCCGTGTACCGCGGACCCCCGGAGAACCTGTGTGTGGTGGGTGAATCGCATCGCCGCGCGTCAGGGACGAGGTCAGTGACGTTGGTTGCAAAAAAGGGATTAGGTCGAAACGTCGTTGTTTGGTACGGGTCGGGGGTGACCGGGGCTGGTTGACGTTGTTCACGCACCGTCTTCATAGTTCCACACAGGGATACGACCCGTCGGGCTCGTGTTACCGCGCATGTGGACCAGGGTAACGCGCCAGTCCTGCCTCGGGTCGCTCTCGGGGCTAGCCGCGATCTGGATGCCACCCGGTTTCCAAGAGGGGCGGCAGCCAAAAGACAACTCATCTTCCCTTCCCGATAACACGCCACGCACCCGACCCTCTATGTCGGGTACCCCTTTCCCGCCCTCCGCGGGAGTTCACCCCGACCACCAAAATATACGACGCGCGCCTGGTCGAAGGTCGCGACGACGTGCGCGCCCGCGCGCGCTAGTATGCCCTTCCGAGAATTTCGAAATGTGCAAGAGGGTTCAAACGACGTTTTATTTAGTTGATGAGCGGTCCGAGGGAGGCGACAGGAGGCGAAAACGGGCATGGGTCGTCAGGAGGCCAAGCGCGCTAGCCCTGCGAGGGCGGGCGAAGTAAAGGGCGACAGACTCCTCGCGATGGGTCTTTTCGAGCTGGTGTTCCCCTCGGGACTTCCAGACGCGAGGTGGACGCAAGGCTTCGTCCTCGCCCAAGGCACCGCATTGCTCTCCGCATCGTCGGCGGTGGCCAGCACCGCGCTCGTGGAGCGCGGCGCGAACCTTCCCGCGTGGCAGTCCTTCCTCATATACATCCTCCTCGCGGCTTTCTATGTGCCATCGCACTGGCGAGCGCTGGCGCGCGACCACGACAGACGCGCGCGCGCCGAGGCGTTCGCGTCGGGTGCAACCTCGGGGGAGTTTGATGACGACGCACCGTCATCGGCGGTTGCGAGATCTTCTTTTTCGGCGTCCTTCCGTCCGTGGCGAAAAAGGCAGGAGACTCCTGTGACCCGTTCCACGGCACGATACGCCGCGCTGGCGCTGATTGACACGCAGGCGAACTATTTCATCGTCAAGGCGTTCCAATACACCTCGCTGACCAGCGTCACGCTGTTGGACTGCGCGGCCATCCCGTTTTCGATGGCGTTGTCTCGCGCCGCGCTCGGCGGGGCGTACTTGCGAAGACACGTGTTCGGTGGTTCTATCTCAGTTGCGGGTCTGGCGTTACTCGTACTGACGGACGCGTACGTACGTGGTGCGAACGACTCTGGGTCCAACCCCGCTTTGGGGGATTTCATGGTTCTCCTCGCCGCGTTTGGGTACGCGGCGTCCAACGTGCTTCAAGAAGCGGCGCTTTTGGACGGCGCGTCGACGGTGGAGGTTCTCGCGCACGTCGGCGGGTTCGGCACAGTTTTCAGCGGTATACAGTGTATTATCCTCGAACGAGAAAGCCTAGGGCGACTTCACGCCACAGCGGGCGTCGCGGGTATCGCGGAGCTCGTGGTTTTCGCCGTGTCGTTGTTCGCCATGTACTCACTGGTTCCGGAAGTGCTTCGACGATGCGGCGCGGCGGCGTTCAACGTCGGGATGCTGAGCAGCGACGTGTGGGCGTTCATCGCGCGAGTGTTGTTTTTCGGGGGGTTCGGGGATGTACGAGCCGTGGTGGCGTTCTTCGCGTCGTTTATCATCGTATCCCTCGGGCTCGTGGTGTTCGCGGCGGCGGGCGATCCGCTGCCGCCCGAGCGGAAAAACCAATCAGCGTCGTCGAGGTACGTCGAACTTGGCGAGGAAGAAGCAATCATCGCTGACATCGAAGATCGTGGGGGAGATGGGTCGAGATGACGAAAAACACCGCCTTTTGTGGCGGTGAATAGACGCGCGAGTCGTGCGTATCAGACGCGATAGATGTTTAGGATTGAAACGTAAACTAGTTTTCGATTTTGTTGGCACCCGTCTTTTCAGTTTTTCCTGGTTTTCGAATATATCCTAGCTAGGGGTCCGCATAGTTGCGCGCGCCACGTTCGGTATGGGTGGAAGGAAGCGTTCCGGTGGGACCGCGAATATCGGCGAAGCCACGGGAAGTGGCGGCGGCGCGCACGAGGGTGACGCCTTCGTGGGCAGAGCGAGCGCCGGAGGAGTTCGTGCCGGTACTTCGCGAGATCTGGGCGCGACGTCGCGACTTCTTGGCACCTCGGAAGCCCCGACAGAGCACAACCCACGAGCTGGCGGGATGCCGCCACCAAGCTCAGTTGAAGCTGGTCGAGGGTTGGTAGCATCGCACTCACCAAACACAGGCTCTGGAAACGACGTGTTGGCGCCACCATACGCCAAGCTCAAGCGTTTATCCACCGAAGTGCCGAGCACCCCGTCACTTCCTGACGAGATCTCGTTGCCTGAGCCAGGTTCGTTGAACGCTTTGACCTTCGGTCGTCACGCGCATCAGAACGACGTGATGCTCGAGTGCCAGCGTGTCCCGAGTTTGCTGTCGCGCCAGCACGCGGAAATTCACTGCGACGCCGAGGGCGTCCACTACGTCATGGACAAGAACACGCTGAATGGGACCTACTTGAATGGAAATCTCATTCCCACGGGACCGGTTGCGCTGAAGGACGGCGACGTGGTCGCCTTCGGCGGGCCCGCGAACGTTCTTAGGGATAAAAAGACGTTGAAAAATTCTTTCCGATTCAAGTATCGATGTCCCCAAAGCGCGGAACAATGGAGAGCCACAAATCAGGCGATGGCGGAAGCGGCGGCAGCCGCGGAGGAGCAGGACGCGGCGGCGGCGCCTGCAAAACGCGCGAGGGTTGGGGAAAGCAGCGGACGACCGGAATCCTCATCGCGCGGCAAGCCAACAACAAACACGAACGCGTCTGAGCAAACAGCGCGAACCGCCCCAGACCCTGCGGCGTTCATGGGTTTGGCGCCCGAGGGATACCGCTCCACCGGAAGGGCAGTCACGAAGCTTTCGCGTCGCGACGTCGTGACTACTCGCCGCGTGGCGACGAAGATGGTGTCGCGTTCGGTGCATTTTTTAAGTCAAGCGCTGAGCGAAGTGGGCACCGCGCTTGGAGAAAGCGTGATCCCCTTGCACGCGAGCGACGAAAACGTGCTGCAGGGCATCATCGCCGACCAAGGGAACTTGTTTTCGAATATTCAAGAGGCGCTTTCCAGAAACGCCGGCGCTTTGCAGAATTCCGGAAGCGACGTTGATATGAACGTGATGACGCAAGCGACGCAGGAGTACGCGTGCGACTCCCCGACAAAGGGATTGGAATCTGAATTGTCAGCGGTGGATTTCGCAGGAAAAACGTGCCGCGACGCGCTGGAGCTTCGCATGTCTCCCGGGGGTGTCGTTACCTTTGCGCTGAACCTTCGCAACGCGAGCGCGGTTTGGAACTCTGAAAACTTTCTCGCCGCGGAACAGCGCGCGCAGTTCAAGCGCGGAGACGTCGCCGCGGAAGCCGCGGCGCTCGCGCTTTGGCCGTTACCCCAGCTGGGCTGGGACGACGCGCCGCAAAACGAAAACGGCAAAGAAACTGTCGCCTGGGCGTCGCAAAAGAAGCCTGGGCCGGGGATCACGAAAAGCGGGTTCGCGTTGAACGACTGCGTTTTCGCCGCGTCGGTTAGCGAAATCGACGCCGCCGGGTGCGACGTCGGACCCGAAGGCGCCGCCGCTCTCGCGGAAAGTGTCCTCGCGCCCAGGCAAAAAACCGACGGTGTGTGGGCGTATAACGAGTGCTTGCTCGGTTTATCGCTGGGTAACAATCCGCGAATCGGCGACCGGGGTTGCGCCGCCGTCGCGACGACTTTACAGCCCAAGCCCGTGGTCAACGGATCGCGCACGCGGCAATTCACCACGATGTTCAACACTTACCTCACCGCGTTGGATCTGTCGGGATGCGGCATCGGACCGAAGGGAGCCGCGGCGCTCGCGGGAGCGCTGCGTCCGGTTTCAAACGATAACGGCGACCGGTGTTTTCCTTCGGGTCTCAGGACCTTGAACTTGTCCGGTAACCGCCTCGAAACTGAAGGTTGCCGCTCGATCGCGCGGCTGTTGGGGCCCGATCAAAACGTACAGACTGGAAAGTGGTTTTTCAACGCCTCGCTCTCCGCGCTGGACGTTTCAAACAATCCCGGTATGGACGACGCGGTGGCTGAAGCGTTCGCATACGCGCTTCGGCCCAAAGCGATGAAACGCGTTCCCGGTGGGAACGTGGAAAAGGATGAAACCGACGAGAAGTTCTCTGTCAACACCGCACTCCAGGAGCTCAACTTGTGCGGACACGCTTTCTCCTCCGCCGGCGAGAACGCCGTTTCAAAGGCTCTCGCTTGCGAGACAAACGGTTCGGACGGGACTTTGGGTGCGACAGTCTCGGTCATTCTGTCGCGTTCCTCCCCGTCCCCGTCGTGTTCGTCGCAAACCACACGTGTTGTCGACGCAAACGGTCACGATTACGAACTGGTGCTTCCACTTGTCACGGGATGCGCCGCGGAACGTCGACCGTTGTCCCGCGGGCACTGGAGAGCGTGGAGGACTCCTACGTTTTCAACTTCCCGGAACGATCCGTCTGTTCACGGTAAGGCAGCCGGGGAGGAGACGAGCGTAGCGCCGCTCCCGTGGCTTCAACAGCTTTCCGAGGACCACGATACGAGCGGGTCAACTAAACCTTGGAGCACTGGTTTCGCGCTTCGCAATACCCTGCTCCAGCGTTTTGAAGGTGGAGACTCCATCCTCCCGGTCGATTCGACGGAAGCGAGCGCCGGGTTGCCGCAATGGCTGGATGACGAGATGCGTTGCGTCATTTGCACCGACGTCTTCATCAATCCGTACGCCGTTAACGGCTGTGGACACGTGTTTTGCCACGAGTGCGTGTCGCACTGGTTAACGACACAGTCAAGTCAGTGTCCTATCTGCCGGCACAGGCTTACGTTACCAATCTCGCTGGCTCTCACGCCGTGTGTCATGGCCCAAGGCTTACTGGATCACTACGTGTTGCCGTACCTTCCACCTGAAGACGTGGAGGCTCGTCGGGAACGCGCGCGCGAAGTGCGTGACAAGGCGGCAAAACGGGCTGCTGACGCCCGTCGACCTCCACCGTCCTTCCCAGGACCTCCCGGTTTCCCACCTGGTTTCCCAGGCCCAGGACCCCCTGGGAGCGGAATGATGGGTGGCATGGGTGGCATGGCTGCGGCGTCCGCGGCGCTCGCGCACGTTTTCGGTCGTGGATCTGGAATCAGCAGCGTCCGTGTTTCAGGCGCGGCAAACGTAAACGCTTTGCAGCACTTGCTTGAGTCACACGGGCGGCGGGTAACGCGTGTTAGTACAGACGCGCCTTCCAGCGAACCCGGGAACCCCGCAGGCGAAGGATTCGGTGCCTCCGTGGATGGTTCGGACCAGGCAGATCCCGTAGGGGCGATGGTGAACTCACTGCGTGCTACCAATGATTTGCTTCGTGGGTTAACGGACAGCAATCAACGCCGCGAAGAACAGGTGGATGATATTCAGCGGCAAACGAGAGAAGCTGAAGCGGCTGTTGTCGCATCTCAAGCACGGCTCGCAGAACTTCAGCGCGCGCATGCTAGAGAACAGGGCGTGGTCACTAGGTTGACTCAGACAAGTAGCAGGGGTACGGCTGGCCAGTCTCAAAGTGACCGCGCGCGTGTCAGTTGGACGGCGGTTTCGTCTGAAGTGAACTTCCCGACGCCTTGTGCGCACTGCACTGCGTTGATCCCACCTTGTTTCCTTCGCCTGCGCCGCAGTGAGGTCCTGGAATCCGAGCCAAGCTTATTTGCCACAGACATTGCTATGGCAAGCACCACGGAGATGACGGATTACTTCCATCCCAACTTTGACTGCTTGCGCGCGCATCACTCCGAGCTCCGAGGAATGGCAGCGGTCGAAGGACTGTCTGACCTTTCAGAACAGGAACGCCGGGTCATCACCGCCCTTCGTGTCGTGCTTCGGCAAGACCCCGCTGTAGGACGATAGATAATGTCGACAACCCATGTGTGTTTGAGAGTGAAAACGCTACGATTAATGTGTTTGAATGACTAAAACGTAGAGCCAATGACTCACCTTTCACCTTCACTCCCGTCAACTCGCTCCTCCTCAAATCTCCTCAAAACTGCGGCGAGAAAATAACTCGAACAACTTTACGAAATCTCCCAGTTCCCTCAGTGTTCACGCGCGCCCGGCGGCGCGGGTGGCACGCACGCCCGATGTACGAGCCGGATGACGACGACCTTGCCGCGGAGGAGCAGGCAAGGTCTTTGCGGGCATGGGAGAAGCATTATCAAGATGAAAACACGTGGGAGGATCTCGAAGAGGACGAGAGTGGGCGTCTGAGAATGACGACGGGCGACAAGGGGCATCGCGAGAAGCGGCGGCGAGAGATCGCGCAGGTGGCTGCAAACTCTCACGTCTGCAAAGGCATGATCCGTTTCTTGTACGTCGTTCTCGACCTCTCGTACGCCGTAAACGAGGAAGACATGCGGCCGTCACGCCTTGCAGTGATCTCTGCTCTGATGTACAAGTTTTTCCGAGAATACTTCAGCCAAAACCCGCTCAGTCAGCTTGGTCTCGTGGTCACCCGCAATGGGATCGCGGAGCGCCTCACCGAGCTGAGTGGCAATCCAGAGACGCACATCGCCGCGCTTAAGGAACACCTGGATGCTGCAGGAGATATGTCGATTCAAAACTCGCTCGAGCTGGTGAACATTTCGCTCGCTCAACTTCCGTTGTACGGATCCCGAGAAGTTCTGTTCGTCGTTTCTGGTCTGTCCACGTGCGACCCAGGAAACGTACACACCGCTATTGCCGCTGCAAAAAGTGCGAAAATAAGGGTGAGTGTCGTCTCCGTTGCTGCAGAAATGTACTTGTGTCGTCGCATGAGCGAGGAAACCGGTGGGATGTTCGGCGTCTCAACTTCACAACATCATCTGGAAGAACTTCTCATGGCGCACGCCCCACCACCTCCTCTAAACGAAGAAGCGACCAAGGCTAGTCTAGTGCACATGGGATTCCCTCAAAAACGAGCGCTAGACCAAGGCGCTTTCTTCTCTGGCAGAGGAGGTGAGTACGTCTGCCCGCGCTGTTCGTCAAGAGTCGAAGAGCTTCCTTCGCAGTGCAACGTGTGTTCTCTCACGCTTGTATCTTCACCGCACTTAGCGCGCTCGTATCACCATCTGTTTCCGGTAGCACCTTTCGAAGATTTAGGGGAAGGAGGAAGCGCAGCGGAGCGCTGCTTTGCTTGCAGAAGAAAACTTGACATCCGGGCAAACCAGGGAAATGACAACAATGACCAGGCTCCGTCCGTTTGTGGCAAGTGCACGCAAGTGTTCTGCTTTCCGTGCGACGCTTACATACACGAGCGCTTGCATAATTGCCCAGGATGCGAGAACGGCTTTAAAAGGGGTGATTGACGGGAGGGGTGGTTAGCTTTACTTTGAAATTCAAATCGATATAGAATAGAAAGAGACAGGACGGCGACGATGACGCGCGAAGGAGTGCTACATTTCACGAAGAGCGGCCAAACTAAAAAAAACTCAAGACCTTTCTCAAAAAAAAATAAAACCGCAAAAGAATCCGGTTAGGGGATCTCTGCGTTCCCTGGTTCGGGACAAGCGGAAACTTTTAGGAAGACGGAACCCCGGCTCGCGGCTTCGCCGCTCCCGCCGGGGAGTTGGACGTGGTGTAGTCTCGGTAGGAGAGCACAGGAGGAGGAAGACTAGGATGAAGAGCGCGGTGGTGAGGAGGAGGAGGAAGAGGAAGAAGAAGAGGTGGAAGGAGGAGAAAGAAGAGAAACAGGAGAAGAAAAGTGAGCACCTTCAGAAACATCGCGTCGTTCAGCGGAAAGCACGAGAAACACCTATCAACATCAAAACCCACCGCACCGCTTGATCGATGATATTCTGAGCACTCGGTCAACGGCGCGTCCGCCACCGCCATGTCGTTGACGAGCAGCTCCTGAAAAAGAAAACGCAAAAAAGAAAAATCGCCAAAAGAATCAAAACAGAAATCAGACAAAAATAAATCAAACAGTCACCCCCCGACCCCCTTTGTGAAGGCTTTCCGATACGTGAAAGAACGCCAAAAATGATTCAGAGGTAGAAGGCACGATTATCTAGCAAGCGCGAGAAACGACAAACAAATTAAAGTGCTGAATCGAATAAATATAGTCCGAAATCGAAACTTCACTGCTCGCTTCAAAACTGACGATTCCGGCGGTTTCGTTCTCGGTGGACCGCGTTTTTGGTATGAGCGCGGTATAATAGGGTGAAGTAAAATACCTAGACCGATGTCATTACTCGTTGTTGACTTTGCGAAGAGGGATTGGAACGTGACTAAAAAAGGAGCGTTTGCGTTGAACAACGGAATCCAAATCATTTCCAAGGGTCACTTGCGTGCTGCACTAGAGAAGATTCAACGCGCTTAGAAAAGAAGCGTTTCTGTGCGTGATAGAGCTTTAATATTGAATATTTTGAATTATTTTCCACATTCTTAGTGTTTTTTGTCACTGCGCTCG
>Ga0307488_10004413_pt1 | contig 11733 bp, 17 predicted proteins | sample SB02metaG_FD_202248 | JGI IMG/M metagenome (GOLD analysis project Ga0307488, IMG submission 202248) | Sea-ice brine microbial communities from Beaufort Sea near Barrow, Alaska, United States - SB 0.2 | ecosystem: Environmental > Aquatic > Marine > Coastal | place: USA: Alaska | collected...
ATCATCTCTAAAACGACCTTTATATTGATGGTCTCCAACATGAGTAATATAGTCATCTATGTAACCATATACTTTGCCACCTATATCTGCCCATCTTTGACAGAAACCAAAGTCTTCTCCAAAATAACGTTTAGTTTTAGTATCATGCAAAGTGTCAAAAAGATTATACATATTGTCTTTCTTGACTTCTTTACCGTTAATGATAGTAGGTTGGAAAATTTCTAGTTCAGGATAAGCTTTAATCATCTTATCAAACACTTCTCTCTTAATTAACATGCATCCCGTAGGAGCATGAGTAAGTTCAACAACTCCTTTATCTACTGTTATTGAGTGAGGATCTTTTACTTTAACTGGAAAAGTGTGCCCTGCTGTAGCTAATTCTTCGGCGTTTGTAACAGCGTTTTCTTTAATAGTAGTTCTTCTCCACATCTTGTCCCAATTTAAATCTTTCATAGGGTAAGGACATGATATAATATCTTTATCTTTTTCAAGCATTTTAAAAATAGTGTTTGCTTTAAAATCTATGTCAGAATCTATAAACAATAAATGAGTGTAATTCTCAGGACCATTCAACATTTCTGCTACACATAAATTTCTTCCTTGTGTTACTAGTGAGGATTTTAATAAAGTAAAACTTACCATTATTTTTTTTTGCCAACACTCCATTTGAAACTTTAAAACCGCTTGAGTGTAATGCATACTTACATCGCTATGACAGGGAGTACATACCATAATTTTATGGGGAGAACGTCCTAAATTTATTTCTACAACCTCTGTACCTGAGTCTACTTTGTTTGTTTTTATCGTTTGATAAGTGTCTGCATTAAGTGTAGTGACTTTGTTTTCGTTAAACCATATAGGTTCGTTAGGCTTTCCCATGCTGTATTGCTCCTTCTAAAAATTTAGTCCAAGAAGATGCTTGCTTAGGCCACCCGTAATAAATTTTTGCATAACTCGATTGAGAATCGAGATGATTAATAATACTTTTGTCATGTATAGTTTTAGCTGCTGCTTCTATGCCATAAGCAAATTTCTCAGCTAATCCTCTGTAATTTTCATCATAAGGTATGTACATTGGAAATTCTGCACCGGTCTCAAATAGAGCTCCATAGTTGGTAGTAATACAATATAGGCCCGCGGCCATAGATTCTAATAAAGATATACAAGAAGTTTCTTCAAAGATACTCGGGTAAACATACATGTTATAGTTATGTAAATTGTCTAAAATATAATCATTGGGTTTATATCCAATGTAATTAACATTAGGTAAGTTTCTTGCTTGTTCGTATAAAGATTCATAGTCCTTCTCATTTTTTTCATAAAAACTCTTACCATATACTTCTGTTGATGAATAAACATCTAAAGTAATTAAAGGGTTTTTAACAAGTTGCATTGCACCTAGTAAAACTGAAAGTCCTCTCCAGGGTGTGTTTTGATGTATAATTTTAAGAGGCTGTCCTTGTTTGTAAGGAGCAGCTTGTTTTATATCTTTGCCTAAACCATTTTTTATCACAATGCATTTATGATTAGGTATATTATACATCATTCTAAATTTTTCATGACTCCAATGAGAATTGAATACATACCAATCATATTTATGATGATTGGATTTATCACTCATCCAAGGGGCTATATTAGGTTGATCGTATGAATTTTTTTGCCAAAGTATATTTAACTTTGTGGGATGTAATGGAATTTTCTCAGGGACAGATGTACAAATTTCAACTTGATCCAATAACTTAGGATCAACGTATTTTTTTAAATATTCAAACTGTATCTCTGTTCCGCCTTTAGGATTTTGGTTTGTCATTATTTTGATTCATTACTTTCTGTAAAACGTTTAGTCCTTTCGGTGACACTTGTATTTCAACATCTTGAGCAATATCTGCTGCAGTTGTTATAGTGTTTGGATTTACTATATCCGCATCTCTTTCTGCTTCGTCTTTATATACCTTATTGGTTTTAGTATTTCTAATAATCACTGTAGTTGTACAATTTATTTTTAATATATCTTTATCCATTTTGCTGTGACCTGTCTATTAAAGCATAACTAACAATACCTGATATTTCATTTGCTGTTCCTGCTTGCATTTTTATAACATCTCCTGCTTCTAAATTCAAGGTGTTTTTTAACATGTTAACTGTTTCTTTATTTAATGACTCATGGCTAATTTGAACATCTGCACCTGCTCCATTTTTTCTAATAAATAAATCAGTATCGACAGCACTAGCCGTGTCATGCACTGCTTGAACTGTTTTAACTATTGCAACAGAAGACGTAGTAACAGTCAACACTGTGGTCACATTAGTAGTAGTCAGATCAAAAGTTTCGTTTCTATATTGTATAGTCATTAGGATAAAAAATAATTATAGGTATCTTGTTCTTCTTTTAAATCATTTTGAAATGAAAAATTTAATTCATCTTTTAAAGTATTTAAAGACTGTAGAATTTGTCTTTGATTTTCTACTTCATAATCTTGTTTTGGTTCAGGTATGTATGCAGTTATTTTAGCCATTATCTTCTTCCATCAGGTCTTGCATCAAGTCTCAGTGTACCATAACGCCAAGTTTCACCCACAGCGTCATTAGCTATTTGAATCGATACAAATCTTGCTCGTGCACGTGTGTCTATTTTATCAGTAGTAGTGCTGATTGTAAAGGGTCCTAAAGAAGAGCTCACTGCTGTTTCACTTGGGTAATCATTTAAATATAAAGTAATTTTTGAATTACCGGTTAATATTTTAAAATCGGGTATAAATCTTTTAACGGACATTATATATTCTCCGTCACCTGTAAAATCCGCTATATTATTATTATTAGTTATCTCAAAATCTCCAGATAAAATAAAAGCATCTATAGAAGTTGTACCGCTACTATTAATTTGATCGGTTCCGGTTTCTTGAGCATAGTAGGTTGATGCACCGTACTTATTAGTTATTCCTTGTATTGGAAAATTAGGGGTTGTAGTGCTACCATAATCGGTTGCATAGGGTAGGTTAAACACACCTTGATCAGCGTAAGAACTTCTAGCTAAAGATGATGTTGTCCAACAATCCTCACCATAATTATAAGTAACCAATCGGTCAATTTGAGTTGATCCTGCTTTTGGATAAAACCAATTTATCTCATTATATAAAGTATTGTGTTCACAGTAAACTAATTGACTAGAACTATAATTAACTCCTAAGTTATTTCCTGTGTTTGTGAATACAAAGTCTTCAACAAGACAAGGTAACATTTTAACCGTACCGTCATACATAAAAAATCCACCTTCACCCGACATCCAAAAGACAACACCGTTAGAATAACTTAAAGCGTTTTGACCAATTAAACCACAATTCGTACCTACTTGTCTTACAGAAAAAGTAAAGGGTGGACCCACATATTGAATAACGTATGCGGATGAATCGGTCAATACTAATGTATAATCTTTACCGGATACAGCTCCTACAATCACATTACCTTTATCCAATCTAAACGTTCCTGCGGTATTGGTTGCTGTTGGTTGATAAGTATTAAAGTTTTCTTGATCTGAAAATCTTATAAACATTGGGTCTTGTGTCGTTGGATCTCCAATAGTTGTTTCTGTACCAAAATGAAATACGTGTCTATCTCTATCTGAAACTTGAGTTAATCTAGTTTTAGTGGGTGCATTAGCCATAACTGTTGCTCTAGTGTCTCTTGCACCAACGGCTCCGGCGTCCCAAGTAAATGTTTTACCATTTATAATAGTTGCAGTAAGTATTTGACCAAAATTATCTAGTGACCATAAACCTGGATCTAATACTACACTTGTTGTAGTTCTTGCTGTTCCCCAAGTTGAATCTCCCCAGTAAGAAGTACCCCAACCAAAGTTAGCAGTTTGAAAAGTTGGACCCACAATAACATAAGGATCAATTTGTGCTGAACCTGTGCCTGATGTTGTAGCCGCTGAATTTGAGGGCATCGTAATATCAAATGCATTAACTGTAACATTTGTAATTTCAAAGGTGTTATCGGTAAAATCAGTTGTTGCATAACCCGATCCTGTTGGAACGGTTACACTAGAGAATTTTACATATCGTCCATCTTCTAGACCATGAGCTGTTTTATTAACAGTAACCGTTGCTGAACCTGATGTAGCATCAAAAGTTGCTCCTGTGATGGCTGTATCTAAGGGAGTGATGTCATAAAATTGTTGGTTATAATATAAAAATAAACCTTGCGACGTACCAATTGCTGCGTACTTTTCGCCCGCTAATGATAGGAAAGTGTGTTGTGAACGTGCTGCACCTGGTAACGTTCTATTAGAACCGGTAAGTTGTGACCAACCCCCTATTTTTTCAGGTAGACCATATCTAAATCTAACAAAATCACCATCAACCCATTGAGATTCTGCACCTGATTCGGTGGCTTGTTTATTGAAACCCGGTTTGAAATTAAGTTTTTGTAGCATAATATGCCTTTATAAACCGTTTTGACTCTAAGATAAAGTTAAATATCTAGAGGGTTTTGGGTGCTAGGAAGTATTATCCTATGTATGTATTGCCAGATTGAATAGCTGAATTAACTGCTGTCATATCTTCATTTGTCCAAAAATCTTTAGCAACCATTAATTCTAGGTGTTCAACATTTCTGTCAACAGCTGATTGTTTATCTTCTGCTTCATAATCTGCCATTTTAGAACCATCAATAATACCATTGATTAATTCAACTGAATGACCCATAGCTGTGTAATCTTGTAAAATTTCTTCTGCTGTTTTTACTTCTTCACTCATATTTATCTCCTATTTAGTTGCACACGCAACTGGTTTTGTTTTATCAAGTTTTTTAAATTCATCAAGTATTAATTTAGGCTCTACCATAACATTTCTAGGATCACTTTCAAGATATTTTGTTTCATCCCAATTATTTTTCATGTGAAATTGTAGGTTTTTATTGTGTGAATAACCAAATTGTGTCCACCTTGTTGAACCCCAAATAACTACTCCATGTTTATTTGATGATGGCGAAAAATGATTTAAGCAACTATCTATAGCTACAAAGCCTTCTGCGTCTTTCAACATTTCATGTAGCTGTGTCCAATGTAAATCACATCTAATAGTATCATTATAGTGTGGCTCATTAGGTAATACACAATTAATTATTGTTGTGTCTTTATATTCTTCTCTCAACATATTAACGACTTGCTGTGCTAAGAAAGGTTGGTAATTTCTATTGGGATTTATGTTTGTGTATTGGTTGTTAGCATTAAAACCCATTTGAGGTTGTCCACCAGAGAATTGAATCATGATGTATTTACCAATCTCATTTTTAGTCAGCCATTCTTTAACACTATCTTTATGATGTGTCGTATATAATTTAGGCAACATAGATTTATCATATTCAACACCATGATGTTCACAGTAGCTTTCAATAATATGTTGCTTACCAAATTGAAAATTTGATTTGTAAGGCTCACAGTAAAAGATATTATCTGATGCCATTATCCTTGCGTCTTGCAAAGGAAGTGTTTGTTCTAAAACTAATTTAACATCTGGATTACTTGCAAAGCAACCAATGTAAGGTGTGTATATTTGTATTTCTGATTTCTCTTTTAACTTAGGAATTAATGAAGTAAATGCAGTACACTTACCAACACCCCCCTCTACAACATATGTGTTTAACATTTAACCTTCTAAAGTTTCTATTCTAGTTTTTAAATCTTCTATGATTGTTTGTTGTTCTTTGATTGCATTAACTAATACAGGAACTAAATAAGCACCTGTTAATTTTAAATTATCTGTATCTTCATTATTAACAAGAACTGGATTTTCTCCTTCAAGTGCAAGAATTTCTTGTGCTTTAAATCCATATCTAGTTACTCCACTTGGAGTGTCGTTTTCTCTTGAAGTTTTAAATCTATATTTAATTGGTGTTATTTGATTAACAAAATTTAATCCATGAGGAACAGATTCTATTTCTGTTTTATCTCTTAAATCAGAAGTTACTGTCCAATCAATTTTTATTTTAGCACTTGCAGAATAATTATTACCTATAACAATATTGCCATTACTTGCTACTACATTAGCCACAGCATCAGTTCCAGCTTCATGTCCAAGTAATGTATTATTAGTACCTGTTGTAATATTACAACCAGCACCATTTCCTATTGTTGTATTTTCTCCACCTGTTGTATTACTTCTTAAAGAATTTCTTCCTACTGCAGTATTATAACTACCTGTTGTAGATAAAAGCATTGCCGCTGAACCTAAAGAAGTATTACACTCACCTGTTGTGTTAGTATATAAAGAACTATTACCTACAGCAATATTCATACAACCTGTTGTGGTTGAATAACCAGTAAAATTACCTAAACCAACATTAAAACAACCTTCTGTGTTAGAACTTAAAGATTCTGCACCTACTGCTGTATTATAGCAGGCTGTTGTGTTAAGTTTTAAAGCACTTCTACCAACTGCAACATTACAAGTACCTGTTGTATTTGTTGTTAATGCAGCATTTCCAACTGCTACATTATCATTTGCTGTTGTGTTAGATAATAAAGCATTAACTCCCAATGCTACGTTAGCAGAACCACTTGAGTTTGTACATAATGCTCTTCTACCAAATGCTGAATTACTATCTCCTGTATTAAGTTTTAATGCGTCACTACCTACAGCAGTTCCATTTACTCCTGTTGTATTAGTTGTTAAAGCACCACTACCAACTGCTACGTTTTCTATACCTGTTGTGTTAGCTAATAAAGATTCTCTACCAATAGCTGTATTGTTTCCACCAGTTAAACTTCCACTAGATAATGCGGCATCTCCTAAAGCAACGTTATTTGTGCCTACAGGATAATTACCATCTAGTTTGATAGTTGCTCCACTACCTAATGTAACGACATCCCCACTCGCACCAATAGTTAAAGTGGTTCCTGATTGAGGTTCTATTGCATCGACTTCTAGTTTACTCATTATTCAGTTTCCTTTGGGTTATCTGTTTTAATCTGTGTGATCCTTGCCTTCCAGCTATCTATACCATTATCGTAAATTTCTTCAAGCTGCTTGTCCCAAGGGCCATAAGCTGATTTTCTAGTAGCAATTATTTTTTGATTATTTTCATAAGTAGTAGCTTGTGCCTCATAAGCGTCTAATTGTGCTATTGTAGGTTTAGCAATAGATAAATTCCATTCTTTAATGTAAGCACCTTTACCATCACTATCGTCTTGAAGTAAAACATCTTTTGTGAAATCTACTTCTGAACCTACATATAATTTTATTTTAGTTGAAAGTTGTGTCATAATTAATCTCCTATTCTATAATTTTGTATGCTCCCCAAAAACTGTCTGTTGCTCCAAATCGCATACCAGCACCATCACTAGCATTAACATTACCAAATAATTCAACATAATCTGTGGAACCATTCATGTCTACAATTACACTTACTGATACAACCACTTCTCTACCAGCAGTATTTCTAAAATCTATTGTTGTTGCTTTAACTTGTGAGCCATTCTTATAAAGATATGCTCTCCCATATACTAAATCACTTGCAGTTTGTGGATCGCAAAATACACTTCCAAAAACAAAATATTTTCCTGCTGTCTGTGGTGTAAATCTATAATTAGTTGAATTATCATAAGCACTATCTGTATCAAAAAGTACTGTATTTGCTGATACTTTAGTATTAGTATTGTCAGAAACATTTTGTGCTGAACTTAATGTAGCCATAAAAGCTGGAGTGTTAGTTCCACCAACAGCAGCACCATTGTTTTGTAATGTCCCTACAACATTAATCGTATCCCCTGATGCCCCAATCGTGATCGTATCAGCATTTTCATTAATAATGTTATTGCCGCTTTGATCTTGGATCGTGTCTACTTTTAATATTGATGCCATTATTCGCCACCCCCATTATCTATTACTGTTCCACCATCTGCTATCCATTCTTGAATTGCTTGGTAATCTGTGTTTGCTTCGTCTAGTGGTACAAAAGATGTAACACCATTTTCAAAAACTTTATAAGTAACAAATTTATTACTTATAATATCATAGTATTTAGTAACTGATGTAAAATTTCTAATCATAATTATAACTCCGCACTTGCTGTAAACCCACCACCTACCAAATAAGACCTACCAATAGTATAACTATCTGTTATATTAAGTTGAACAGTACCATTTCTTACTTCATCTGCTGCAGTTGCTCCTGAAGATTCTGTCCAGCTACCACCATCATATAATTGCCATTTTCCAGCAGTTGTTCCAGCACCTAATCCTGTTAAGTTAAATAAAGTGATAGTTGGAGTGGCTCTTTTTGTAACTTTGAAAGGAACAGTTATTCTAGCCTGTGTTGCTGTAAAAGCAGTTAAATCACTATAAAAATCTGTGAATGTATAACTTACACCATTAGCAGGTGCAGTACCTATAGCAAAATTAGTTTCAAAATATCTTCGGCATCTAGCTAAATTAACATCAACAGGCAAGAACTCAAAATCAGATGCAGTTGTTCCAGCTTCAAATTGTACTCCTGTAATGTAAAAATCGTTTGATGTGCTATCTGCAAGATTGACTTGACCTACTGCTCTATCAGTTGCTGTTAAAGTTCCCCAAGATGTTTGTAAAGTACCTGATGTATAATCAGTTCCAGCATATAACCAATTTGCTAATCTTAAACTTGTACTGTTATCATTATCAAAAGCACCAGATGTATCTCCAGCAAAAGTTAAAGTTTTCTTTTCCCAAGTATCAGCAACATCTATAGTGTAAGATTTACTTATTGCTCTTGCGTTATCCATATCTCTTAATTCAGAAATATAAGTTCCTGTTTTATTTGATTTTACCCAAAATGAAAGAGTTGTACTTTCAGCGTTTGCTGTTCCTTTTTTTAAATATTGTAAATTTTGACCTTCAATATATTGACTTATTCTTAATGCATCTGAACTACCTAAACTTGCATCAGCAGTTGTACAATCCATTTTTAATGATGTTGCAAAACCTTGACCAGTTGGTACATCAGTATCTTGTGACATTGTAAATGTACCACCAGATGAACCTGCACTACCTATTTGAAATCTATCAACTGTATAATAACCACTTCCAGTAATCCCAGTAACAGAAGTTGATCTTTGAGCCAAACTCATATCACCATTGATGATGATGTTCTTCATACCAACTGTATTTAAAGAAACATAAGTACCACTTCTTGGACTTACTTTATCTACTTTTATTTCACTCATTATACAATTACCAAAGTTCCTGTTACGGTTACGGTTTCTGTGAATGTTACTGGTCCTGCTAGAACTGCAGACTCAATTGTTAAAATATTATCTATTGTCTCTGCATGAGTATAGAGATCTTGTGACCCAGGTTTGTTACCAATGTAAGTAGTACTATATAAACTATCCATTTATTTTCCTTATCCACTTATTGAATCAACAACGCTAACATAAACATCAGCTGACGTTGCAGTATCACTTTGTACTTTTAATACATCTGTATTCTGCACTACAAATTTAGCGCCACCTGTTACAAGCTCAATGGAACTTGCTGGTGGAATACTTAAATCTTTTGCAACGTATCTGTCTGTCGATCCTGTTACTGAAACCCATACATCAATTGTAATTGCTGCAGCTGTTGTGTTTGTAACTCTTACTCCAATAACAGCATCATTTGAATCTGCTGTAAATACAGTTACCGCACTATTGGTCGCTTGTGCGCTATATCTTGTAAAATCTTGTGCCATATTTTTTCTCCTAAAGGGCTATTGCCATAGCAACAGCAAAACCGTTGCTTGCGACGTTTGATAAATTATCACTGTATTCTATAATATCAGTTCCATCAGAATATACAAGTTTATTAGACTTGTCTGTGGCTGCAAAAGTAGGGCCTGTTCCAGAGGTTGTTTTAACAGTCACTGTAAAAGCACCTGTAGTTGCATTTTGTATAACGTAGGTTTTTTCAATTCCATCCGGTACTATTACATTTACATTTCCAGCGATAGTTCCAGTTAATTTTAAAACTTTATTTTTACCATTAGATAGGGCACCATTTGTAAAAGCTAAAGTTGCTCCAGTTGTAACTCCAACTGCATCATAACCACCAATTGCTTGTTCTAAAATAAGTAAGTTTGTATTTGTAATTTGACCCCAAGTTCCAGAGTTTTCACCTGTCGCCTGAACCGTTAGTTTTAAATTTGCTGATGTTGAATTTGCCATATTTTATATTCCTTAAAGTGTTAGATAGTAATAAACTTAGACATTATTGTCAAGCAACCTCTTTCCAAGGTGAAGTTGTACCTGTGTTGACTTCTGCCCAACTGCTAGCTGTACCTGTATTTATATTGGTATAAGTTGTCCCTGAGCCCGTATTTACGGGGTTCCAAATAATTGTTTTAAATATTCCTTCTGCAACTGTCAAATTAATTCCAGTTACAAAAACATCTGCATTTCCTGTAACCTCTACGTCATTTTCTTGAACCGTTAATTCTTGACCGGTTACATTTACTTCAGCACCTGCAGTAGTTGTAACATTTCCTTCTGTAGCAGTTAAATTAATTCCAGTTAAGTTAACATCAGCGTTCGCTGTAATTGAAACTGTTCCTATATTTAAATCAAGTTCATGCTCTCCACCTGAAATAATATTAACACTACCACCTGCTGAAACAGAGTAAGTACCAAATGTCCAACTTAACTGTTGTCCAGTTAAATTAACATTTACATCTGTAATAATGTTTGGAGTATTTTCTTGAACCGTTAATTCTTGACCAGTTAGATTAACGTTTGCATCTGCGGTAATCGATACATCATCTAAGTTTGCAGATAATAATTGACCTGTTACATTAACGTCTACACCTAGGGCTACTGTTGGATCACCTTCGTTAGTAGTTAAATTAAAACCTGTAAGATTTACAGATACATCAACTTGTCCTAATCCCCAGGCACCTGTGCCCCAAGTATAATTACCATTCCATCCTGCCATTTAAAACCTCCTTGTTAGCCAGAGATTCTTAATATAGCTGCTGACGTAGTAAATGCTGGAAAAACAATTGTAAAAGTTCCGCTCGTGCTAATTTTATCTGTTGAAAAATCTAAAACTGCAACAGCTGCATTTGTTGTAGCTGAAGAAGTATTATAAATTAAAGCTCCTCTTGCAGTAATTGTTGCACCGGTAAATGATAAATCATTAAAATCAACAATCGCAACACCTGACGCAACTGACGTACTTGGATTTGGTTGTACCAATGCTCCGCCGCCTGAAGCGTATGTTCCACTATTAGGAACTTGTGCAGTACTTGTAAAAGAAGTCGTTGCTGAGTTTAAAACTGCTGAAGAAGTATAGAGAGCTAATTTAAATTTATCACCACCAAATTGAAACTCCATGTCTCCTTCTAGTAATTGTTTTTTAAATGTGTTTGCAATCGCTTGTGTTATAGCCATACTTTATCTCCTATTGTTTTCCTATTCGAGGAACGCCTGCTTGGTATTCATCCCGTCTCCGTCTTCCCATTTGTTCAATTGAGAATCCTTTAACCGCCTCTATATATTTATTATCATATAGCTGAAGCATGTCAACAGGACCTTTTAAAAACCCATAAGCCTCTGCAAGGCAAGCATATAAAAGTCCATTGGGAAAATTTTGACTTAGATATGTAGTCGTATTTGTAGCAGACAAACCAGGGTCTTTCAAGATATAATTTAACTGAATTTCATAAGTAGCATCTGGAGGAGGGGCTAGTACAATTTCTTCTTCATCCCACATACTGTAATATT
>Ga0307488_10004414_pt1 | contig 11731 bp, 14 predicted proteins | sample SB02metaG_FD_202248 | JGI IMG/M metagenome (GOLD analysis project Ga0307488, IMG submission 202248) | Sea-ice brine microbial communities from Beaufort Sea near Barrow, Alaska, United States - SB 0.2 | ecosystem: Environmental > Aquatic > Marine > Coastal | place: USA: Alaska | collected...
ATGATGATACTGATTTATTGCGTAAGAATATTTACGAGGATTTGACTTATAAAATGTATAATAATAGTAAGAAATTGAATATAAAAATATGAAGAATATTTTTATATTAATTTATAGTTTTTATACTAATTTATATTAATTTAGATTTTTTATACTAATTTATATTAATCATATTTAATAATTATATATTAAAAAAATGTTTTTTCACAGGACTTTGAGAATTCTCATCTACGCGCCTAGAAATTTTTTTTAGGAAAGTTAATTCCCCCTCACACAATGTTTTTATACTTTATTTTTATTGTATTAGTTTACTCTTTTTTTTTATTTTATTAATTTTAAATCAAAATAATTGTCATTTCCAGTAATAGACAGTTAATGACAATTATTTTGATTTAAAATTAATATAGAATATATATATATAATATATAATATATAATATGGTTTTATATGAATGTTATAATTGTGGTTATACAAATATTAATAAATTAAAAATGCAACATCATTTAGATAGAAAAAAAATATGTAAAAAAATGCGGGAAAATATAAATTTAAATGAATTAAAAGAAACTATTTTACAAGGTCTTTCTTATCAGGAATATTTAAATTTGGGAGAAAATATTATATATCCCAAATACAACATAGATACAACAAAAATACAACATTTATGCATACAAAATACAACATCTAGTCCCAAAAGCTATAAATGTAAATATTGTGCGAAAGAATACAAATTTAGTCAGTCATTATATAGACATCATAAATCATGTAAAGAGAAAATACAATTATATAAACCAGATATACACGTAGGAACAGATATTATAAATATGTATAAAACACAATTAAAAATAAAAGATCAACAATTTAACAAACTATTAATCGATACAAATAAACAAATTAGAATTCGAGACAAACACTGTAACAAACTGTTAACCAATGTAACTACACAAATTAATGTGAAGGATACACAAATAGAAATACTTAAATATATGAACAAAAAAGCTAATGCTCATCTTAATTATTGATTATGTGTTTCTATTTTTTATACTAATTTATATTAATTAATTATATTTTACTAATTATATATTAAAAAAAAGTTAATACATATTTTTTTGCAAGTCTTTAAATATATTTTTTATTTTATTATGTAAAAGTATGTAATATAAAATTGAATATAAAAGTTTAAATTATTACACAATATCAATAATTTTAAGATTATAATTATTAATAAAATAGTTTTCTACATTTTTGCGTAGATTTTGGCTTGTGACGAGATAACTAGAGAATTTGTCACATGATAATGTACCATTAGTGTTGTCACAATTATCTTCTATATTAACTTGTTTACAAATATATGTATTAATATTACCAATACATTTAGCAGAGTAACATAAGTGCATATCTTCTCCAGTATCGTACGTGAAAGGTTTAATAGAGAACATATAATATAACCAATCTTTTTTGAAGCACCAAAGATGTCCGACGAAATCAACTAAATTAGTATCTTTTCTGAACCCATATTCTGGGAACGGTCCCATTTTATTATGTGTTTTATATGGATTTGTAGTATTATATCCCATACGTCCATTCCCTCCAATGATACCATTATGTGTAATACATTCGTTAATATAATTTTTGATACAATTATTACCTGGAATGATATCGTCGTCCATTACAATACATATATCAACTGGGAAATTGAAACATGCTGCGAATCTTCCAAAATATTTAGTATTATAATCATTTTGAATATGTATGAAATTAAATTTTTTTTGTAATTTAGAAATATCGACATGATGTTCATTTTGGAATACAACAATATAAGTAGGTATATGAGTTTGATTATATATACTTATTAATTGTTGTTCAAGATGTTGTCGTTTATATTGAGTTAATACAATTAAAGATTTCATATATACCATAATATTAATCTAATTTTAAATAAGAAAAAGATTATATTTTTTGAAAATTATTATAATTATTAATATTATGTCCATCGAGTCCGAAGTTATTTAATTTAGGCATGAGAGTTGTAAATAATTCATTATTTTTATTAATAGGAGTTTTTGTGATATTCTTACTACCCCCTGTGATTGATTTATTATCTGTAATTGAAATAGCATTGTATACACATAACGAACTGACCGCTCCAATAATAATTCCCATTGCGATTGCAATTAATATATATAAATAGAACATTATAATATATAATATAAAATAAAATATTTTTCGTAATAATATTTGTTAAATGATAACCGTGAAAAATAAAGTAGTTTATTTAATATAATTATTTTCTATATATTATATAATTGAAGATGTCTTCCAATTTAAATTTGAAAAAATTTAATATGGATTTAATAAGTCAAGATAAAGTAGTGTTGTTTATTGGTAAACGCAACACAGGTAAATCATTTTTAGTGAAAGATTTATTATATCATAATAAGGATATACCAGTAGGGACAGTAATATCTGGTACAGAAAGTGCGAATGAATTTTATACAAAAATAGTGCCTCCAATATTTATACATGATGATTATAATGATGATATAGTGGGTAATTTATTGCGTCGTCAAAAGAAGACCAAGAAGAAGCTGAATTCAGAGATAAAGACGAGTAGTTATAGTAATATAAAGCCCCATGCATTTTTAATATTAGATGATTTAATGGATTCAGCGAAACAATGGGTTAAAAGTCAATATATAAAGTATTGTTTTATGAATGGTCGTCATGTTCATTTATTATTTATTTTAACGATGCAGTTTGCATTAGGAATTCCTCCAGAATTGAGAGCAAATGTAGATTATATATTTATATTACGTGAGAATATAGTTTCGAATCGTAAAAGATTATATGATCATTATGCAGGTATGTTTCCAACATTTGATATATTTCAACAAGTAATGGATAATTGTACAGAAGATTATCAATGTATAGTAATTGATAATTGTTCTCAAAGTAACAAAATAGAAGATCAAGTTTTTTGGTATAAAGCAGAATCGCATGAACCATTTAAGATCGGTTCATCTCAATTATGGAACTATAATAATAAATTATATAATAATAAATATGATTCAGATAGTGATGAACGATGTTTAGGGAAAAAATCTGGTAAAAATTCATGTAGATTAAATGTGAAAAAAATGAAATAATTATATCAAATTTTATAATGTATTAAACAGTATAGCATGTTTAATTCTATTATTCAAAAATATATTGTAATGTTTACTACCACCTAAATTATATATTTATATAATATAATTATATAAATATATTATATATGATAATTAAAAGGAAATCTGTAAATAATCATATTCATAAATTAGAGATAGATGACTTTGTGAAATGGGCAAATCACAATAAAAAAAATAAACATATATATTATAAAAAATTTTATCATGAATTTTTTATTGAAAATAATAATATAAAATTAGATGGAATTAATACATATATAAATAATAATAATAAAATATCTGAAGAATTTAATGGGGGAATATATATAAATGATATAAAAAAAATATCATTAACAACTTTAAAAGAATATAATAAAATATTAGATAAAATATTAAATTATACTAAAAATTTATAATTTATTAAACTATATATTAATATTTAGCTTTTTTGAATACAATATTAAATAAATATATTAAAAATTTTAAATCTGATACTATAATTATTCCTAATATATATTCATATGACTTAAAAATCCTATTATACTTTTAGCATAATTATATCAATAAATATACCAACATGAATATATGTTAATAATGTAATAAAAATAGGTTAATAATGCGTTGTATTGTGTAATATTATTAAAAATTTTAATTCCATCTAATTAATCATATTATATCATAAAATTTTTGATTGCTTCATATGAATTTTCAAATATATCATTAAATGTAAATGAATTGTTTAAATATATTTTATCAATTTCATAATCTGTTGATAATATTAAGAAATCATCTGAAGATATATCTGAACAGAAGCTTTTAGTCTGAATATTATTTTTATTTGTATTTTTATTATTTTCATATTCAATATTAATAATCCATTTATGACCAAATAATTCTTCCCAACTTATACGTGTTTCTATATTTTTATCTAATAAAGATAATAATATATTTTTACAATCGCCACTAATAGATTCAATGACTGGTGTATCAACCGTATTTATTTTTTTGACTAATTCTCCAATATTTTTACTAACTAAATAATTATATCCTGTTAACATTTCAAATAATACTAATCCTAATGACCATAAATCAGACTTAATATCAAATTTCATATGTCCAAATATTTCAGGACTCATAAATAATGGAGACCCAACAATAGATTGATTCATATTATTAATATTATCTGGTTTAATTACTTTTGCTAACCCGAAATCACACAAATATATTCTATCAGATTCAATTAATATATTTGACGGTTTTATATCGCGATGGAAAATATTTAGTTTATATAATATTTTTAATGCATTAACAATTTGAGAAAAATATTGTTGACAATGTTCTTCTTGTATATATGTATGTTGTTTAATATATATATCTAAACTAATCGAACAATAATTAGTTATTAAATATATTATATTATCAATATTATAATAATTTATTAAATTAATAATATTTTCAGACTTCTGTAATTGAGTTAAAATATTAATCTCATTTAATATATATTTATTACCAGATTTATAATTAGTTATTTTTTTTATAGCAACAATTTCATTAGTTTTAATATTTATACCTTTATATACTATAGCAAACGAACCTTTACCAATTATATCATCTTCATTATATTTAATTTCATCACATATATTCATACATATTATAATATATTAAAAAAAATTATATAATATATTAAAAAAATTTATATAATATATTTATTATTTTTTTTTCGATGAAATTATAACCTTGATGAATACTTTATAATATCTAAAAATTTATTATATTTAATATATTATATTATGGAGACTGGGTTATTATATTTAGGTGGAGAGATGGTATTAAATGCTTTAAGTTATGGTTTAGTATCAGTAGCAATATCCGATACAAGTCATTCAATTTTAAATATATTAAAAGGAACAGTATTTGATGAGACTAATTATCCAGGTTTATCAAAATTTTTAAATGAACATGATTTAAAAAATACGATAAAGATTATAGAATCAATTATTAATGATATAGACAAAGATATACAAGCGAAGAATTCAGTGCATTTATCACTAGAAGGAGTGCTTGAAATTATTAATAAAATTAAAGATGAATTAAATAATATAGAACAAGAAATTTCATATCATACAACAGAACGTTATTTTTCAGAATATAGAACCCCACATTATTATCAATATTTGAAAACTATAACCGATTATCATAAAATTTTAGAAAATCGGATAGGTCTATTAATAAATATATTAAAATTACATAAATAAATATATTAAAATTACATAAATAAATATATTAAAATTACATAAATAAATATATTAAAATTACATAAATAAATATATTAAAATTACATAAATAAATATATTAAAATTACATAAATAAATATATACTAGATAAGTATAAATTGATTTAAATAATTAAAAATAATATACACGATTATGTTATTAAAATTATATAATGAACATATAATACAAGTATTTAATATAAATAAAACAATTCATAATTTTCACACATATTTATTTATCTGTAAATATATTAATAAATTAATATTACATGATTATATAAGATTAACTGAACAATTTATTACAATCGTTCCAATATTAGAATTATGGCAATTTTCAGCACATAATTCTACAATAATGTGTAATATTACACAGAAATTATATAATAATGATGTAATTACATATAATTATTATAAAAATATAAATACAAATTCGTTAAGAGAATTTGATATTTCAATCGGATGGGGTAATAATAAATTCCAAGATGATCTCTGGATTGATATATTTTCATTTAATAATATAGCATGGACAGAAGAAGAAAATGTATTTTTAAGTTTTAATTATGGCATACAGTTTAATGAATTTTCAAATATTGATTTAACATATTAAACTTGATTAAATTAATATTCATACATTATTTATGATATATTTACAAACTACATATATAAAAGTACAATATTCAAATAGACTATACAAAAAAAAAATATTTATAGAAATTTTCCACAACTTTGATAATCGTAATTATATCTTATATCCATTCATATATATATAAATCATTTAGTGAGTATTTAATATTTTTATTTAATTTTCGTCACTCGAATAATTTATTCTAGTTCTTTTATATAATAATGTAGGATATTGTATGAAAAAGTTATCCATTATATCGTGTTTATCATTTAATGTATAATTGGAATATCGTGCAACTTTTAATATAATATTAATAATAAATTCTTTGTAATTTGAAATATTATTATATAATTTGATATAATTAATATTATCAGCATTTCTATAATATATGTCTGTAAATTTGGTTAATATAATATATATTTCGTAACAATTACATGAAATGAGATGTTTATTATAAATATAATTATTTATAAAATTAAAATGAATATAACTAAAATTATAGATATTATAATTTGAATTTTTAAATAATTGAATAATAATTGGTATATTATTATATTTTTGTAAAAAATTATATATTACTGCAATATGTTGAATTTCGAATTCTACAAAAGTATATGGATTTCTCGGATATTTTATACATAATTCTAGATATTCTGAACAATTTGTTAAATTATTAATACATATATTAGTAATATCTATATATGTAAATTTCCATTTTTGATTAAGATGATATAATTCTAAAATATTAACATTATCATTTTCATCAATTTCATTATAGTATAAATCTAATTTATTAATACTATATTTATTTTTATTTATTTTTAATTTTAATTTAAATAAAAATTTTTTTAATAACCAAATAATTTTATTATTTTTAAAAACAATATTTAATAATGTAATAGTTTCTAATGTTTGTTTATGATATTTTAAATTATTAATATATCTAAATCTACATATAATATTATATTTTGCAATTTTATTTAATTCTGTATTAATATTTTCAGATACATTTGGTTTATAAAAAAAATGCATATTAATTATTATTTATTATATTGATTTATATTTTAAATAATAATTAATTAGTTAAATCAATAAAATATAGACAGAATGCTATAAAAATAAATATAACACCAATATAAAATGCTCTTTCAGGCATAAATAAAATATTAATAATTTTTTCGAATAATTTAATATATTTTTGCCACCATTTTGTATTTGGTGTATCATAATTATTTAATTCTGCGAAATTAATAACAGATATATCATTTATAATATCATATAATACTTTATATAAATTATCAAATAATTCTTTTAATGTAAAATTTTCTAATTTAGACTTAGTATGTAATTTAGCTTCTTTTTTTATAATATATTTATCAACTTTTTTAAGAAATTCATCTTCATCATTTTTTGTTAATGGTACACTAGAATAATTATTATTTTCTGCAAATTTAGTATTAATACTAATCGGTTTTATAGGATTAATTGTGTAGCTCATGTAATATATACTATATTAATATAATATTTTCGTCATTATTTTTATTATCAATATTAATAGATAATAAATTTTCAAGATCATTTGTAATCGTATTTATATTATTATTATTTTCTAACACAGTACATTGATTATATATTTCGTCATGGAAAGAACTTTTTTTATTACTTATTGTACAATTTTTCTGTTTTTTTGTGCCCTCCAACATGACTGTTATATCTTGATTATATAATTCATTATGAAATGAACTTATTTTAGTTGTATTAGTAGAATTCGTAGAATTTAATTTCACAACTTTCATTGTATTTCTTTTACGTTTTTTATAAGTTTCATGATATTCGTCAAGATGTTCTCTATAATATATGATTTTATCCCACATAGTAGTAATTTCACATAGTTTTTCTGAAAACCATTCTGTATTTCTATATACTGGAACGCACGAATATTGTTTTAAAAACCAATAGCAAGGTTCAATATAATGATATTTACCGTTGTTTTCAAAAATTATGTTATCACGCCATTCAAATAATAATTTATCATCACCTAACATATATGATTTTGGATAAATATATAAAGGTTCGTTATTTCCATAATTACCTAATTTAATTAAAATTCCTTTCTCCAAACCATTATTATTATGTTCTAAATAATCTTCCTCAGTATCATATTCATCGACTTTAATTTCACAAAAATCACACACATCTAATTCACATACTTCTAGTTGAATTTGCATTTGAATTTCATAATTTGCAGGTGGAATACCATTAATTTCACGTGTTGAAGGACATTTAATTTCTAACATAATTCCATCAGTAGTAATTCCATCAGGAGATGCTCCAATATAAGAATATTTTGGATGCTGAATTAATCCAAATTCTAACACAGTTTTTTTATTACGTTTTTCATATACTATTGATGCAATATCTTCATATTTTTGTCCCCATCTTGTAAATTTATTTCCTTTAAAAGTACTATTATTTAATACTTTTTTCTCCATTAACTGTTTTTGTGTATTATATCCAATACCAAATACTGCAGCCATATCAGACGCAGAAATCATTTTTTCTCGCTGAGAAAACCACTCAGGACTTCGTTGTTTATATTGTTTCATTCGTGCAATTGTTTGTACATTTTGTTGAATATCATATGTAGTTGATATATAATTAAAAATTTTATTTATATTATATTTTTTATTATATTCATCTTTAATAAGTTTTTGAATATTTGTCAAATATTCATCAGTTAAATTACATTCTAAATTTAGTTTTTTAAGAATTTGTAATGCCATTATTATAAATATTATGTTTCTATATAAATAATTATAGATTATAAATTTTATATAGAAAAATTATATATAAATTAAATTTATTCTAATAATTTATTATTTTTATATATACCTTGTTTATAAATAGTACCATCAATATTATATTCAATCCCTTCTCCTTCAGATATACCATTATTAAATTCACCAATAAATAATATATTTTTACCATCTTTATAATAATATGTTCCTTTGCCATTTTTACAATCATTTATAAAATTGCCTGAAAATATTAATATTTCATTTGTATCATATATATATACAGCACCACATTTTAATCCATTTTTAAAATATCCTTTATATACAATATCAGTATTATACATTGTATCATTATAACTATATAATATACCATATCCATCATACTGATTGTTTATAAAATGACCATCATATAAAATATTATTATCAATATATTCAACTCCGTTAGAATGTTTTAAATTATTCAAAAAAATACCCTTATAAATTAATTTATTATTCAAATATATCATACCTAAGCCATTCAGTTTGTTATCTTGAAAATTACATATATATTTATATTCACCAGTAAATAATGTTCCGTCTCCATTATATTTATTATGGTCAAATTTACCAATATATTTTATTGTCGCATCATCATTATATAATGTTCCTTGTTTATATTTACCCATTTTAATATTACCTTCAAAATTTATATTATTATTTTTAAAATATAATTTACAATATTCACTATTATATACACCATCTTTAAATTTGCCAGAATATTTTATCAAACCATTATTATAATATTCTGTTCCCTCTAATATACTATGATTTATAAATAATCCTTCTACAAATTTAAAATTACTATTATCATCATGATACAATATTCCTTCCCCACTAAATAATCCAGATTTAAATATACCAATATACCTTTTATTACTATTTAAGTAAAATAATTCTCCATAACCATTATATTTATTTTGAAGAAACTGTCCTTTATATATCTGTATGTGATTTGCAAATTCTTGTCCATCTCCATGTAAATAATTATTTTTAAATATACCGGTTTTTAATATATCTCCGTTTATTCTATATAATATACCTTTACCATGTTTCAGATTATTTTTCCATAATCCTTCATAATATTTTATATTATTTTTATATTCTATTCCAAATCCAGTTCTTATATCTTTCCTACATATAGCACCTTCATATATTATATTATTATTAGTATCATATATTTGTTTTGATTTATTATCTTTACTAATACAAATTCCCATTAACTTTTCATATATATATATATATATAAATATATATTTACTTATTATATATATATAAATATAATACTAAATGAACAATATAGATAAAATGAATAATATATATAATACTATAACATTGTTATGTCCATCTTGTTGTGAATCTGTTCAATTTAATATTATAACAAATACAGATAATATACAAATTATCTCATGTGTCAAATGTACATATACAAATAAAATATATAAAAATAATTTTTTTGAGATTATAAATTTATATTAAAAAATATTCAAATCAAATTACAGATATTATATATGAAGCTGTTAGTTTTTGTTAAAAAATAATAAATACTGGCTTTGAATTATATATACATCGATAAGTTCGTATCAGACATAGAAAACACATTATTTATTAAAATTGATTTTATTTTCTTATTATTCATAAATTTAATGAATATATTAAACATAGACAAATATATTTTAGAAATTATATTAAATTATAATATAAAAAAACATATAGTATATTTCTATGATGATAAATCACATTATAGATTTATTATAGATTTATTATATTTAACTTGTACGGGATTTAATATACAAAGTAATATTCAAATATTAAATTTATGTAATACTAATATTAAAAAAATATTATATATTAAAAATTTAACACATTTATATTTATATAATTGTTATAATATTAATGATTTTACACAATTACATACATTAATAAATTTAAATGAGTTAATATTATCACACACAAAAATTACAGACTTATCATTAATTCCAAAAACAATACAATATTTATCATTGGAATATTGCCATAATATTTTCGATTTTTCAGAGTTATCTAAATTTATTAATTTAACATATATTGATTTAAGCTTTACTAATATTAATAATTTATCTATTTTACCAAATAATTTAGAAAGTATTGAATTAGTTTATTGTCGTAATCTTATCGATTTTACATATTTATATAAATTAAAGAAATTAAAGAAATTAAATTTACAAAATGTTAATATATATAATTATAATGAATTAATATTAAATTTATCGAATTGTAATATAAAATTGATTTAAATATATTTGTTTAATACTAATTATGAATTATTTACAAACAGATATTACTTATATTATACAAAATCATTTATATAAATTTTATTATAATCCTGAATCATCGCAAGAAATTTCTAAAATATATAGAATAAATAAAATGTTTAAAAATAGTATTGATGAAAATAACAAGTATTTAAAATCGTTATATTTTATACCTAAAACTAAACAAGAATTACAAACTGCTGTTAATGAATGGTGTGATAATCGAGAAGGAGCATTGTTAAAATATGGTAATATATCATTGTGGATAACAGTGAATATAATAGATATGAGTGAATTATTTAATAATAAAATACACTTTAATGATTGTATAAAAGATTGGGATACATCATCAGTCATTAATATGTACCGTATGTTTAATAATGCGACATCATTTAATCAATGTTTGAATGATTGGGATACATCATCTGTCACTAATATGGAAGGTATGTTTTCTGGTACAACATTATTTAACCAATGTTTGAATAATTGGAATACATCATCTGTCACTAATATGAAATTAATGTTTTGTTTTGCAAGAGAGT
>Ga0307488_10004415_pt1 | contig 11731 bp, 10 predicted proteins | sample SB02metaG_FD_202248 | JGI IMG/M metagenome (GOLD analysis project Ga0307488, IMG submission 202248) | Sea-ice brine microbial communities from Beaufort Sea near Barrow, Alaska, United States - SB 0.2 | ecosystem: Environmental > Aquatic > Marine > Coastal | place: USA: Alaska | collected...
CGCGGCGGCGTCCAACGCTACTCGTACGGCACTGACGCCGGGGCCGGGGTTGGGGCCGGGGTTGGGGCAGGGGCCGGGGCAGGGGCCGGGGCAACCATCCACTCTCGACAACCAAACGTCGCACTGTCAGAGCTGAGCGTCGCCAAGCTGGTGAAGGCGCAGGTGGCGGTTCCTCCGGCGGCGGCGAGCCGGGGGATGGTCACCGTGACCGGCGTGGTCGGCGGCTGGCACCTGGTCGGCGCGCTGCTGCTCGCGTCCATCACCTCCGTCGCCGCCGCCGGCACCGCCTTCGTCGTCGTTATGGCCCCTGCGCTCAAATCAATGGAGCGAGCCTCCCTCGCCGCCGAGAAAGCAGCGGCGAACACCGAGAAGGCCATGGAGGAGTTTGAGAAGCTGAACCGGCAGACGCAGACGGACCTGCCCAAGACGCTGGCGGAGATGGAGGCGGCGGGGAAGGAGTGGGACGAGCTGGGCGCGGAGCTGCGGGTGCTGCTGCAGAAGGTGGAGGGGTGGGGACAGTGGGGGTCCGCCGAGGAGGCGCTGACCAAGATCACCGCCGCGGCGCTGGAGGAGCCCACGCGCGCCATCGCCGAGTTCGGTAAGGTGGGTGACGAGGCCGGCGACTACCTGAAGCGGGTATCTGACGACCTGCTGCAGGCCATGACGCAGCTGACCAGCTGGGACCGCGACCTGAAGGCGTCCGTGGAGGCGGCGGCGTGGAGTGAGGCGTGGGAGGAAAAGAAGGACGGCAGCCGGGGCGCCGGGGGGAAGCTGTTGGGCGGCAGCGCTCGACAGCAGCTCGAGGGCGGCGTGGGCGTGAAGGGGGGCGCGAGGCGGCCGGCTGAGAGGCAGCAGCTCACCGAGGACCAGGCCGTGAAGGGTCCGCCGGGGCTTGACCTGCGGGGGTTGACCTCCGGGTTGCGGGGGGCGGGGGCGCCCGCGCCCCACCCGAGGGGGGGCGGCTCCGATGACCTAGCGAAAGAGACTGGACGGACGGACCTAGACGACGAGGCTGATCGGACGGCGGCGGAAGCGCGGCGGGGGCGGGTCATTGAGGCACAGCAGCGCAAGGCAGGGGGATTGTTGAGAACGAGCGCTCGGCCGACGGTGAATCTCCTCCTCTTCCTGCGTGCGTCTACATAAGCATTCATCCTGAAGGTACCCGGTATAAAGTCATGCTCCGATCTCGGTTCGAGTGCTTGTTCTCAGAGACCCTTTTACCAGGCGGTGGTGGAGGCCATCGCGGTGGCGGAGGCGGCGACGGGGCGCGCGCGGTGGGGCCTGCCACATATTGCTCTCGACATCATCGGACGCATATTGAACCCTCATTTCTTCAGTTTGATAGCATCCTATGACGTGGCGAGCATTAAATTCCAGGCCCTAGCGCGCGAGTGGCGTCCCGAGCACTGCTGGAGCAAGGGAGCTTGGGGAGCCGTTCGGCGGTGGCGCGGGCGATGGAGTCGCAGGCGGACAACGTGAGCCAGTCGCTGCGGGGCGCGCTGGCGGCGGTGCTGGCGGCGTCGGCGGCCAAGGAGGAGCAGAAGGCGGCCGGGGCCCGCGGGGGCGGGGGACTCGACGACCTGGGCTCGTGGTGGGGCCCGGGGCCCGCCGTAGTGCCACCACACTTTGCCGCCGTGTCCCACCACATGCCCGTGTGTGACATTCGCTGGTCGATACACGTGCTACTACTACGGGCACTCGGAGTCATCGCCGGTGTGCCTGACGCGAATACATTGAATGAGATCGTTGCTGGTCTTGACACGTGCTGTGAATGTTGTTTCGTGTTCCTTACCCCGTGGGACGAGAACGACGAGGTCAGCGAGGATAACGATGACGGCGAGGTCGACGAGGTCAACTACGAGGACAACGAGGACACTACCGCGCTGGTATCGGAGGTGGAGTCGCGCGAGACGGGCACGGGCAAGAGCGGCGATTAGACTATGCGGCGGTGCAAGCATCACGCAACGTCATCAGTACCTCAATTTAGCAAACTAGCGCCTCTAGCTCGCCTCTAGTTGGCTGCAGTGTGTGCACTTGTACGCTAAGTTTACGCTGCATCACGCTCATGGCACGTCGTCACACACCGCTGCATTCTAGATAGTTCTACAGAACGAAAGTTTCCGCCTTTCACCAAACAGAGACGTGGCATATATGGTCACCTGTCCGAAACAGTGCAACGTCTGGAAGTGGGCGGGCCACGCGTTTCTGGGCACCACTACTTGCTAGCTCGCTCTAGAAACTGGCGGGCCACGCTTGTCTGAGGGGGTCCGGGAAGGAGTATGCATACCCGGCGTGGTCAAGGGCTATCCTTGCGGGGTTCATCATGCGCAGGTCGGAGTTGAAGCCCGCCGGCGCCGCCTCGCCCTTGCGTGCCACCACCGCTGTGTGGTCCGCCTCGATCCACACCAGGGCTCCCGCGTGTGCATAGTCCACCCGGTACTGCCCGCCGTTGCCGCCGGGCAGCCAGAACCCGCTGGTGGGGACCCGGGCGAAGACATCCCCATAGGTTAGGGCCGGACGGAACATCACTCATTCGACTGAGTGGTGAACACTGGATTGACAGTGTGGTGGATGACGAGTCGAGCACTATCCGCATGACGTGGCGAGAACAAGCCGTGCAACCCGGATCCCACCGCCGCTAACCACGCGCAGGTATTTCAGGTGCGGCGAGTGGTCGTCCACGCCGGCGCGGAAGTTGGTATCGCCCACGCGGGGCTGGCCGAAGGTGACGCACTCCACGGCGGATGGAATGGTGAGGGCGCCAGTTGAGACGGGTAGATGTGATCCGGCGGCAAGGGCAAGGACGTCAAGGTCATGCGCCAGGCGCGCGGAGCACAGCGCGGCGAGAGCGCCGCCCAGACTGTGGCCTACCACCACCACCCTCGGCGCCGCCGTGCCATTGCCGCTGCCGCCGCTGCCGGCACCCCCCAAGACGACATCTCCCGCCGCCGCCGCCGCCGCCGCCGCCGCCGCGTTTGCCTCCGCTTCTTTCCGCGCCCATGCCGTGACGGCTCCCTCCACCTCCGCTAGCACCGTCCGGTACGCCGCCGAGTACCCCTGGTGCACCCGAGCGCCTTGCATCGCCGCGGGCGCCTCGCTCCAGTCCTCCTGCCCCGCCATGCTGTTCACCTGCCCCTCTCGCACACCACCCCGCATGGGCGACGGAGTCGTGCCCCGGAAGATCACCACGATCCAATTGGGCTGTTCCAGCCTGAGCACGGCGACGCGGCTGACAGGCGCCGGCGGCTGCCGAGTCCGGCTCGGCGCCAACCTCGCCTCGGCCACCGACGCGAAAGTGGGGAAGTTTGGACCCGCGCCGGGGTCCGGGCATAGCCACAGCGGCGGCTGGGCCGGCACGCACAGCTCCAGCACCTCGCGGCGAAGCGCAGCCGGATCGCTGGCGATGAACGGCTCGAACCCGAACGGCGTTGCCAGGTCGAGCGCGGCGCCGTCGTATTCGGGGTCCCAGAACCCGTCCTGCCCCGCGTTCCAGTACACCAGCATCGCCAGCTTCGCCAGCAGCCGCGAGCCCTCGAACGAGGACGGGGAGAGGCTGGCGTCGGGCGGAGGCTCAGCGACGGCGGGACCCGAGGCGGATTGCGTGGCGAGGCTCCTGCGGAGCGGCGCTGGGGCTGCGAGCCAGCGCGGCGCGGCGCCGGGGATGCGCGCGGCGCTGAGGAGGAACGCCCGGCTAAACGTTGTCAATGGTGTGGAGGCTGCCATGCATGCGTGGACGTGGGGCGCAGCCGCGCGCGCGGGGGGGCGAAGGCCGAGGCGGGAGACCCCCGCGGCGCCCACGGCAGCCCGCAGTGCCGCACCATTTGACATTAACGCCCAACCCCCACCTTGCAGGCTCCGGAACAAGGCGCGAAGCGCGAGGTGCGTGTCTCTCTACAACGTTGCTGGCAGTCACACTGTACGAGCGATGAGTCAAGTGCCTGAATTTTGGCGCCCACGCGCGGCAGTTGCTGAAAAATGGGAAAACGCCATTTCCGCCTGCGCCTCCCACTTCCGTCTCCGCCGCCGCACGCGCCCGCCGCACTCCTCTTCCTTCGCAGCACACCGAAAGTCAGACAAAATGGCGTTCTGGGGCCTTAAGGTGGAGCCGGGCACGTGGACTCCCTTCGTGCCGCCCCCCGAGGAGCAGCTGCGCCTGCACATCTCGCAGGTGCGATCCTTTCCTCCCAGACTCCCAACCGCCGCCGCCTGCCACCGCCGCCGCTGCAATCCGAAATCTCGCAGCGCCGCCGCCCCCCCGCCTCATCCCTCCACGCAACCCCCGACGCTTCCGCCTTCAACCGTCGCCACCGGTCGTGTCGCGCCGACTCCCTGACCCCGCGAGTGGTACCCTCGTCGCCCCTCCGCTCCTCCGCTCCTCCGCTCCTCGCTTTACACTGACGACTGACTACTGTTATTTCGCGTCTCCCAACCCACAGGCGACCTTGGGCGGCGGCATCCCCAAGGACAAGGAGCGCATCGTGGTGAAGTGCCGCGCGGAGGCGGAGGACGACTCGGCGCGCCAGGAGTTCAACATCTGCACGCTCATCGGCGGCGTCGTGGAGAGCGCCAGCATGGACCTGATGTTCAGCGGGTACGCCGAGTTCTGCGTTGAGGGCAAGCACTCCGTGCACCTCACCGGCTACCTCATGCCCGAGGACTTTGACGACGACTCCATGGATGGCGACGGGATGCGCGGCGCGGACGGCGACCAGAACGACGACGACGACGATGACGACGACGAGGAGGGCGACGAGGACGACTCGGAGGATGACCCGGATGAGTTCGGCGTGCTGGAGGACTTCGACGACGACTCGGAGGAGGACGAGGACGACGCGCCGGCGGCCAACAAGGTGACCAAGAAGGGCGGCGTCGTCATCTCGGAGGTGGAGGAGGAAAAGAAGCCCGTCAAGAAGGCAGGGACGAGACCACAACGCCCGCCACGTCATCCATTGCGTTGCACACCCAGTCTATTGAGTTACACGGCATCCCGTGACATTCACTCCTGTGATTTGCTCGGCTCTGGACGACGGAGGATTCCAAGAAGCGCGCCGCGGCCGAGCAGCCCAAGAAGGAGCCCCCCGCCAAGAAGGCCGCCACGGAGGAGAAGAAGGCAACGCCCGCCGCCGCCGCCGCACCCGCTGCTGACCTGCTGGGAGGCAAGAAGGAGGGCCTGAAGCGGGAGTTCAAGAACGGCATGGAGATCGTGAACGTGGGCATGGGGAAGGCGGACGGCAAGCAGGCCAAGCCGGGCAAGCGTGTCACCATGAAGTACGTGGGCAAGCTGCAGAGCGGGAAGATCTTCGACCAGACCAAGGGGGCGGCATCGTTCCAGTTCCGGCTGGGCGTGGGGGAGGTGATCAAGGGGTGGGACGTGGGTGTGGACGGCATGCGGGTCGGGGACAAGCGCCGCCTCACCGTGCCGCCCGCCATGGCGTACGGCAAGAAGGGCGTCAAGGGCGCCATCCCCGCCAACGCCACGCTCGTCTTCGACGTCGAGCTCGTCAACGTGCAGTAGAAAAAATCAAACTAAACACAAACAACCAATTAATACCTCAACCACCATTTATTATCCACGCGCCTGCACTCGCACGAACGACGAACGCCTCTGCCATTTAGCATCCACCCGCGCGCGCTTGCGTCCGCGAGAGGGAACGTCCAGTGCTTTTCCTTTCCGACGTCAAACAGTACATCTTTTTTTAAATCATCAACATTCGCCTGCCATCAAATCATCAAAGGCAGTATGGTACCCGATGGTGTGTTTAATGTCGCTCCCGACGCGCGCCGGTGCGGTTTGCATGTGCAAAGAATCTTCATTTCATGATGAAGGATATGATGTAGCAATTTTGCAGACATCGCGATAACGATGCCGTGCATTCCTGCCGCGCCGATGTTGACGCGCCACCCCTCCTGAGATGTCTCCCCAGCGCGGCGGCAGCGCCCCTTGTACGGGTCCGTCGCGCGATTCCAGTGCGCCCTTGGGCACGCGGCGTCGCGGTAGTGCACCTTCGCCCTGGCCCTCGGGTAGTACACAATGACTTAAAAGAACGCAAGCAGCAGCAGCAATAACCATGCGATATAGTATGACAAAGTGCCGGAAGCTATAAATTTTCGGGCCCCTGCGCCAAAAATTCAATTCAGGATTATTGAGTTAGACGACGCCATATCACGCCGGCACATTGATGTGGCGTCTTTTAACTGGAAAATCTTGAGTTGAATATTTTCAGCAAGGACCCTGAGATTTATAGCTTCAGGCACTTTGTCATACGAGCATGATATGTAATCATTGAGCTGTTGTTCAAACAGAAAGCAGCAAATCACAAGCGCAAGACCTGGCCGAAAGCAGCAAAATCACAATTGTGCAACACCTGGCCGAAAATCGGTCCGTGCGCCCGCCCCAGCATTCCTCAACTGTAACTCACACATGCCCCACCACCCTTTCCCTGCCCTTCATCAGTCAGACATACGCATTCCCCTTCTCTGCCTTCACTGATTCACGATGAAATTCGCGGCTTGATCGATAAACTCCCGCGGGGCTTCGAACGGTAGCCCGTGAGAGTACGGCCCGGTTCGAGGGTCATTGAGAGCAAGCACTCGAAGCGAGATCGGCGCATGACTTACCTTCAGCTTCAGTGGGGGACGCTCACACATATGTGCGGAGGATGAGGAGGAGACTCAACGTTGGTGGAGTGCTTGTCCCCGATAACCCCCCTACCCGGGCACCACCACCAGCCGTCCGTTGCGCAGTGCAGTGCAGTCAGCTCGCTTCTTCTCCTGCGTGTGGTCGGCGCGGTCGTCGCCCTCGGGGCAGGGGGGCGACTCGACGGGGATTCGGGGTGTTTGCTCACAGTGTACCAGTGTTCAAGTGTACCCCGCGGGACGCTGTCGTTGCCCGCAGCGCAGGGGGGCGACCGACCGTGTGTCAGGGTGTTCAACGCAGGGTGATGGATGCTGCATGGTATATCGACCAAAGCACACCCTGCCTCGGCGTGCACGTGCAGCACCGGCACAGTGACCAATGGCAGCGAGGCTGTGACGTTGAGACCGCACCGAGGGTCACGCGCATCAAGCGTCCACGTCATAACCCAAAGAAGTGCGTCATAACCCAAAGAAGTGTGATTGAGGCATGTACATGCGTCAACGCTTGGCATGTAACGAAACGATGAGGAGAGTGCACGATGTGACGGATGACGTGGCTCCGCATTAATCAGCTCCCCATGCCTGTGCCAGCTGCCCACGGTCCACGCGTACCCGTCGATCCCGTTCCGAGCCTGCAGCCGGCCCAACATTTCGAGGTCGAGCCCCTCGGATATTGGGTTGGTGTTGATGGCTTGAAAGTTGAAGCGCAGGTGTGCGGCGAGCATGTTGCCGAATCCGCGCACGCCGAGGGTGCGTACGAAGTGCTCATTGGTCACGGCATAGGGACGAGTGAAGAATGCTAATGCCCGGCCCATCATCCACCGCATTGCATTTGCCCCGATGCGCGATGTTGAGCATTATGTTCGAAACATATATTGTGTCGGTGTGAGGTTGGGTGATCTTGTGTACAAGGGATAGGGTGTCCTTGCGAAATGTGTCTTGGATCATGAACTCCAACGTTGCTTGAATTACATAACATCCTATGACGTGGCGAGCGTTGCTTACCTGTCCCCACGATGACGCGTGTTACGAGGCGTTGCATCGGTGTCTTGCCAGCCACGGGGTAGGGACCACTGCAATGAATCAAGACACCAGGGTCTGGTACGAGGTGCATGACGTGGCAGGCTCACATCTCCAGTGGTAGCACGCAATAAGATGACTGACCATCACGGGGTTCACCCAGGCATGTGGTCCGATGATCACCCACAACGTTCTATCCCCTGACACCACACCACATACATCAGTAGCACGTGATAAGATCACCGAACCGATCATCGCCGGGTTCACACAGGCGTTGATATAGACGCATGAACGATGTCTAGTTCCCTGCCATGTAGTTAGAGGTGAACCCAAAGACCACGACGCTCTTGACCAGCGGGACCTCCTCCCCGAAAGTGGTGGCGTCCAGCACCACCAGCCAGGGCCCGCGCCCGCCGGACTGCGCTCTTGAGACCTGGAGATCACCGTTGATCTCCCAAGCCAATTAATTGCAGAAATGAAATGATGACGTGGCGAGCAAAAACGACCTAGCCTCACCGCCATCTGCATTGCTACCCCGCCGCCGAGCGAATAACCTGCAACGTGGGGCCCTTTGCATCGTGCATGCCACGTCACATGATGGCACTTAACACAATCAACGACGGTATACAACGTGGTGGATGATGTGGTTTCCGGCGAAATATGCTCGCCACGTCACGGGGGGGTGGGCGGGTGGCATGGCACTTCACTCAAGACACGCGGGTTCACAACGCAGCACTCCTGCCTATGACGTGCACGGGCTCTGGCCGGTCGAGGGAGCGCACGAGAGCGGCAACGTCTAGCGCCAGCATCCGTACGGTGTAGGGCCCGGGGCCGGGCGCGCCGCTGCGGCCCTGGTCAGAGGGCCCGCCACGCCGCCGGATCATGCTCGCCGCCTCGTCGGATGCGATTTACCTTAATACATACACACAGGCGTAAGACGTTGTGGATGACGTGGTGAGCACCAGTGCACCATGCGTTGGGCGACGTGGCAAGCAACGGTGCACCGCGTGGAGGGTGACGTGGCGAGCAGCGGTAGACGATGGTACAGTGTGGCGCCCCACCTGGCCGCGCAGGTCGCAGAGCAGGACGTTGAAGCCGCGGGAGCGCAGGCGGGCCACGCTGCCGCTCATGCGCCAGTCTATGTGCAGGGCGGTGGGAGCGTGACTGCCAGAGACCGTCAGAGAGTCAACGTTTGTTGAATGTGTGCAAGCGAGAGGGTGAGATGGTGAGAGCGTGTGATCGTGAGAGAGTGTTGCGAGCGTCAGAGTGAGAGAGCGAGAGAGTGACACAGTAAGAGAGTGCGACCGTGGTTTGTGAATCAGGCGGGGGTTGACATCCGCCGCTCCCGGGCGGCTCCCTCTCACAGGCTGTTTACTCATGCAGGGAGTCAACGTACTGTCAGTGCATCCCCCAGTCCCGTTGAGCAGGATCGCGGTGGGCGCGGCCGCGGCGGCAGCGGCATCGTCGCCGCCGTCGAGTGCAAGCGCGGGGTACGTCTCGTAATGCATGTCGAACGTGGCCTCGCCCTCCTCCTCCTGCGTGTTTCTCGGTTCAAGCTTTCAGTTTGCGACAGATGTGCTGAATACGCAACAGCTAGCGATCGAGTGCGATAGAGAGAGAGAGGGACATCGATAACAAGTAGAGATGTACGCTTTGGTGGTGGCGCTCACCGGGCGCGCAGCGGGCCACCCGGTGGGTGCAACGGGAAGCGTCACCGCGCCGCTCGCGCCACGCGCCAGCCGCACACCAGGGCCGAGGCGAGTCCACTCGTTCCCTTCGCACCCGACATCAGTCACAACTGCGGTTTCTTTCCTCGAATTTGAGAAGTCATGCCCCCGGAGCCACTCAAGTTTCCCAGGGGTGTCCCAGCGACTTCATAAGACTCGCCTCGAGCTTGACGCTTAGCGTTGAGCCATGATACCCGGTGTCCCTTTCAGCTCAACTTCAGCCGTCATTGCTGGGGCTGTGGGTTTGTCCCTGAAACGACTCGACCACTCGAGGTATCCCCACTTTGACACTATCTTGGTACCTCGAAGCTGCTCAAGTTATGAAGTTAGGCCGACCACGGGAACGAGCATACGGCCCTGTCCCCAGTCCACGGATATAGATGGAGAGAGAGCGAGAGTCTGACGGTACCGCGTGTATAATATGGAGGCACCAGGCTTTCGCCCCGGTCCCCGCGTTGTGACCCGCGCGCAAGCACGCAGGGACCGGGCCGTGTCATTCACCGCATACCTTCCCTGCTCCTCCCTCTGTACTCACTCTTCTGTCCGCGACCACCACTCCACCACTCGTACGTGCTGACCCCGGTCGCTCAACGGAAGACGACACGAGTCTGTAATATGACACAGAACGCGCGCCCTGACCCTGCCGCTGGCGGAACACGCTCTTGGCCGCCGCCGTACTGGTCGTCAGTACCTCGCCTTCGTCGTCGTCGTCCGCCGCCCCCGCCGCCGCCGCCGCCGCCGCGTCTGTCTTCCTGTGCCGCGCGGGCAAGAGGCGCCTCGCGACGGGTAAGGCGCGCTCGACGTGGTCCGCGAAGTTGCGAAGCCCACTGACGAGAAAGCGTGCGAGTGCCGCCGTGCGCGCGTAGGCGTATATTGCGGCGAGGAGGGACATCGTGAAGAGGGCGGCGGCGGCGTCGAGCAGCCGCGGCGTGGCGTGCCACGGGAGCGACGCGAGGGGGGGACGGGGCGCCATTGGGGGTGTGGCTGTTTGTTCCGCGCGTCGCAAGTATGAGGCGACGGGAGGGAGCGAGCGCCAGGTGTCCTTTGGTTCCCAGGAGGGGTCTCAAAGCGTGCCACGCAGGATTCGAGGCGAGCATATGCTGACTCACACTGCGTCCACTTTCTACAAAGAGATCAAAACAAGACAAACTCGAAGGTCGTGTCCAACAACGTTTCGCAGTCGGCGAAGTGAGGTGCACCCCCCTTGTCCCAGCTCAGCTTCACGCGAACTCCACGCACGCGCGGCGCCACGCTTCTATATCCATGGCGGCGGCTGGATATGGGGCGTGTGTAAATGCTGGAAGGCGTCGTGACGGTGCGCGTTGTTGTGATGGGACACGCGAGATAGGTGTTAGCTACGGCCGGTCGGACAACCCTCAATGTCTCTGACTCACCGGCGAGCACTACGAGCAATACACCATCACTCAGCGCGTCAGCCGCCTCAACTCGACGGTGCAAATGCCTTATGACGACATGTTTGTTGTGATCGTGGAAGACCCGACAAGCCCCCGTCAGCCCGGCCCCGGACGAATGGAAATCCTGCACCCACAGCAAAAGCTGCACCCCAAAACGGTAAAACTTTTCACATGTGTGAGAGCCTTTACCGTCGTGCGCAAGTGCCCGCGTTTCAGCTCAACTTGAACCGTCTCGTCCCATGAGCCACTTGACACATATCCCTCGTCATGCCACAAACATGCTCAAGTTGAGCTGAACGCCTCATACGCTCTGTTGAGTGCCCGCCTTTCAGCTAAACTTGAGCCATGTTGTCCCATATGACACTTGACAGTTCCCATATGACAGATGCCAGTTATCCCACCCCATGCCTTGAGGATGCTCAAATTGAGCTGAAACGCCCTCTGCGCTATGGACCACGCTGTGGAGCATTCCAAGGCAGAGCGTGCATGCGGACGTGGTGCCCGGCGCCGACGCACGGGCACGTGCATGTACGTCTACCGGCCGGGAGTGGGGCACGCGCCGCGCCGACGGCTTCAGCGGCCGCGTCGGCCCCGAAGTGTACAACCGCTTCTTTCGGTTGGGTCACGCGGTTGGGATCAGAAAAACAGATAAATGAATGGAACGCGGCGCGTGGCGTCCACCAGTCCTGAAATTGCATTTCGCTGCACTACCACCGGGGCGCATATTATTCGATTGCTCGTGACGACCGACGCCCCGTGGCACTGGATGATCAGCCCTCGCGGCATCTACCACCTTATGCAGCCTGGTTTAATGTGTCAGATGATCGTCTGACGTGGCGAGCACGATCCATCGAGCCCTGTTTGCCGCATGCATCAGCACAACCCGAGCCACGAGTTTGTCATGAGGCAGGGCACGATGAATAACCTTCTCAC
>Ga0307488_10004417_pt1 | contig 11730 bp, 12 predicted proteins | sample SB02metaG_FD_202248 | JGI IMG/M metagenome (GOLD analysis project Ga0307488, IMG submission 202248) | Sea-ice brine microbial communities from Beaufort Sea near Barrow, Alaska, United States - SB 0.2 | ecosystem: Environmental > Aquatic > Marine > Coastal | place: USA: Alaska | collected...
GCCCCGAGTTGCAGATGTGAGAAATGGTATCGGGCTGAACGGAACAAATGTTGATGACGTTGTTGTATTCTGTGATGACCAAGTCTTGTCGGATTTTCCAACTGAAGAAAGTCACGGAGAAATTTCTTGGAATTTCTCAGACGACGATAAACTCCAAGAAGAAACTCACGACTCGACTCACGACTCGACTCACGACTCGACTCACGATTCTGGAGAAATCGCTATATGAAGCACAAAAAAAGCGATGGCTTGAAGGAGGCAGTCGCACACATCATCTTTTTTTTTAGTTTCGGCTAAATGCATTAATCGATTCCAACGAATGTCGCTTCTATCTGAGTTTGAAGGCGCAGCCGCGTCACTCATAAAACGTGCTAACAAAATATCTTTTGCTCTTTCGACAGCCCACTTTTTTCTCGATGGTTTGTCTACGGCCTTGTACTTGAAACCGCCCCTTTTCACTACCTTGTTCTTTTTAGCACCTAGAACTTGGGTTTTGTGGTATGCTGGAAACTCTACAACATTAGCCAGGCGCCCGTATCGAATGAAAAAATAACTCATTACATGATGTGAAAGGTGAATAGCCTTTGGATTTCGAAACTTGCCAAATGCCATTTGTTTTTCGACTACAAAGTAGTCGCACGTATCAAACACGTGGGAATGCGAATCAAGGAGCTCGGTCAGCGCGCACAAAGTGCTGCGTTCGACTTTTGCATTTTTCTCCTCCGTCAAGGCGTTGTTTTCAAAAAGTATACAAGTTCCAGCTGTGTAGATTGTTTCGAGCAAGGCCTGAGTTTCCTCACACGCCGTTCCGTCGGGAGAATAAGTTAGTTTTTTTGTGTGCATCTTTCTAATGTGATCGACATTTTCACTTGAGTACTTTTCAACCCAAAAAGCAAAATTTTTGATTCCTATGTCGAAAGAAGCGATCCACACATCGCCTTTTTCCTTCGCGTTTTTTTTCATTGTGTTTTATTTGTTTGAATGACCTGAACATTCATAAATCACTTTTGGGCTTTACTCGTAAATTTAAAAGAATATAAGTCAAAATATAAAATGCAAAATGAAATGCAAAATGAAATGCAAGATTCCATCAATAGCTTTAATTCTTTTGTTGAACAATACTACACGTTTAACGAAGAAAACGGTTACATAGTAAAATCAAACTTAAGCGGGTCTTTTGCGACGGCTCTCGAAGAAAGCTACCTTCTTCCCGTTGACGTTTTGTCTTACGCAAAATTGATAGCATCGTTGTTGGCTAAACTGCGGACTGAACGACCCCTCCCCGCGTTTGGAGTGGAGGAGGAAAAGGAAGAACGTGGACGTCCACAACAGGAATACGCGGCAGGGCGAGGTTGGTTCGATAGAACTGCGGCCCTGGACAACCAAGTTAAAAAAGGAGATAGCAAGCTTAGCGCCCTACAAAAAAATGTTCAACATTTAATGTCTGATCTGAACGCAAACGAGTTTGAGAAAAGAGATGTGGGAAAGATTGTGACCATATCTGATGATCGCGTTCAGCATCTTAAACCTATGGGAGTGTACCTTGGGTCGAAATTTGTAGGTATTTTTCGTGATTCAACGTCTACTACCGATGCAATTGGAGATGGGGAAGAAAAGGAAGAAAAGGAAGAAAAGGAAGAAAAGGAAGAAGGAGATGATATGAGTATCGAAGCCCAGTTCAGACAAGCCGAACGAGCGCGCATTGTGGCAGAACGAGCGCGCGAGCAGTCTGAAAGAACACAAAGTGGAGAGGAAAAACTTGAATCAAAAGATGAGTCAAGTACACAATGGAGCACTGATGAATTGAGAAACAGAGCGGAAGCGGTCGGGTGGATTATACGATTTTCGAGGACACAGCAGCGGATGTACTATTTTAATACCCGCACCGGGGAATCTACGTTTGAAGAGCCCGACATTTAGTTTTGTACTTTTCCCATCTGTCCTTCAGCAACTTTTTCTTCTTCACAAATATTTCCGATTTTGGCAATATGTAACTATCGTTTTTTTTAATGGTCCACGCGCCATCGGACAGTTTCAAATTTCGTATTGTCAAAATTTTTCCCTTTTTGAAATCGACGTCGTCGTTGACTATTTTTTTGAAAATAAATAGAACAAACACTGTGGCGAGTAAGTATCGAGTTGCCGCGACAGTCAAATTGTACTTTTTACTCTCGTTAATGATGTAGAATTCCAACATTATGTCCTTCCACTTTTTACGTTTTATGTTGGCCCATTTTTCGCCGTTCACACTTTCTCTGAGCCGCTTTTTTACATCGTCAAACCTTTGCAATTTTGCAATCTTGTCCGACTGGGAGAGAATGTTCATTTTCTGCGAGAGCAGATTGAAAACTTCTTCTCCAATCGTTTCAAGGTCTTTACTCGTGCTGTTCAAGTAATAATTGAAGGATTTTGATTTTGTGTTGCAAACCAGAAAGTCGCTCGACGTTATGTAACAACCGTGTGGGGCTTTACCATACGCGAGATTCTCGAAAATATTAACCCAAAACGTTTTCTCCTCGCGCAGTGCTAACTCTAAAAAAACTGGATATTTAAGTCTTTTTTTGAACATGTAGTTATTATTACAGACCGTCAAACTTTAAAACTGTAATAATAAATGGAAAGAATATATTGCGGAAATCAACCCAATGTTCCGAACGAGTATGGAAGACACGGAACAACCTACGAATGTCTACAGTGCGGGTACGGCGCCGCCACAATGCGATACAAATGGGCACCGGCGAGCCTAAGTCCAAAACCAAAGCGTAAACATAAAAAAAAAGGATGCTGGAGAAAGAAAAAAAGGAGGCGGTCCAAACGAAGATCACCCAAACGAAGATCCAAACGAAGATCCAAACGGAGATCCAAACGGAGATCTAAACGGAGATCCAAACGGAGATCCAAACGGAGATCTAAACGAAGATCGCCCAAGCGAAGATCCAAACGGAGATCTAAACGAAGATCTAAACGAAGATCGCCCAAGCGGAAATCGCCCAAGCGGAAATCGCCAACTAGAAGTCAAGTAAACAGATGGATTGAGGAAGAACGGAGAGAACGATTTGATTGATTTTATTTTATCTCGCGCCCTCCTCGATTTGAGATGGTTCAAAAGTTATGTGAATGTGGGATTCTTCGCTTGCATAATAATTGGAAATCGAATCGTCGCCTTCATCATCATAAACCTCAGCCTCAAGTGGCTCATCGTCCAACCACGCTGTAACAAATCTAAAAAGCACACTTTCGTCCGCGAGACTTGGAAAGGGGTTTTTTCGACAAGTCGGGCAGCTGTGTTTTTTTTCGAGCCATTTGTCAATACACGCTTTATGGAAAGGGTGGCAACACGGTAACCACTCAACGTTTTTGTCGCACACCCGTTCCAAACATATTGCACATATTCTTTTTTGGCTCATTTGATTGATAAAAAAATTTACATTTTTTATCATTTTTGCAATAACGAACGGGTTATACTCGAAATGACCTCATTTTTTCCACATACTTTCTAAAGTTTCCTCGAACAAAACAAAATTAGAAGCTCGTTGAAGATAAGGTCCCTTGGAGAAATTGACCCACTTGGCGCGGATTTTGTCAATTTTTTTTTTCCGCCCGTTTGTTCGGACAATATGAGTAACAATGGCTTTGCGTCCTTGATGCTTTCCGGAAATTTTGATCACTGTGTCGCCTACTTCCAATTGAGTCGAGTTGTCGGAGCGAGTGAACCATCGGGGAGCGTTGCTCTCCGACCGGTTCCATTTCAGAGTCCACTTTTCGGTAGGTTTAGTTTTGTAATAATTGCGGTACGTCTTGACTCCGTGCAAACGGCCGTGTTTGTCGTGAACCGCGCATTTGTCGAAAACCTCGTCGTTGATGGCGCAATAAAAGTACTTGCATCCTTGAGGAACTCCGACGGTTGCTGTTTTGCGACAGGGCAATTCTTGTTTGCGAGGATCGACAAAAGAACTTTTGGGCTTAGGAAACCCTAGAGTTGAAAGTCTGTCAATGTGCGATTGGCATTTGTGGATTTTGCCGTAGCGGCGATTGTACTCGGAGCACAACGCGTTGGCCAGTCGAAGAGCCCACGTGTAATGGTTAGGATGTTCTCGGACCCACACGGCAGACGGATGATTTTTATGAGTGCATTTGTAAGGTTTGTGCGGGCATTTGTCTATGTTGTCTGAAATTTCGAGACAGCCGGGTCGGTTAACGTGCCACGCGGAGTACAACAATTGAGTTGTTTCGAGGATCATTTTGACACAATGCTTATCGCAATGATCGATTGCAGCTTTGAGAGCGTTGATGTTGAGCAAAAAAAGATTCATTTTAAAATAAAATAAATTAGGTATCCGGCTGGATCAGTAAAAAAGAAAAAATATGGTTTGGGTAATCATTTTTTTTATTAGACAGTTACACTTTTAATTTTCCCTCACGCGGCCTTTACCCATCCGATGAGCCACCCATTTTTTCTGCACTCGTTTTCCCACCTTTGCTCCTTGCACAGAATGGCCCACGTATCAATGATTGTGCGAAAACACGTGTTGAATTCGGAAGTGGTCATCTTGTAGTGCTCGCAAAAAAAATCCAAAATTTCACTCAACTGCCAGGACCCTTCACCCACAAGCTCACAGTTTTCATCCTCTATCAATCGAAACATTTCAGGTTGAGTTGGAATCATTTTGAAAATAAATCGTGTATCCTTCTGGATCAGTAACCAATTACAAAAAAAATAAAAAAAAACATTTTTTTATTATGACGGTTACTTTTTTTGTTGAGAAATTTCCGCTCCCAAAGATGAGAGATTGTTCGCCGAGTCCAAAACGGTTTCAATTTCGTCCATATCATCACTTATTCTCCTCATTGTATCACACTTTTCTGAAATATCAATTTCGAAAAGATTCCCTCCTTTGTCTATTTCAGTCCACCCGGATGAGATAGCAACTGCATGACGAGCCGCAGAGTATCCACTGTTTAAAACAGGGACGGCGCTTGTAATGAAAAACCTCATAAATCGTATGAGGCGCGCGCAATACCCAAACAACTCTCTGTGATCAATTATGAATCTAACAGCTACATAAATATACACGATGTACATAATTTATACTTTATTTTTTATTAATTAAACAAAGTATGTCTAAATCATATTCGTCTAAATCATATTCATTGAATACAGTGGAAGATTCCCTTTTGCAAACAGAGAATCTCACAAATAAAGCTCAACAAGTTTCGAAACGCAATTTGAGAGCGCAAATATACAAAGTTACAAATTCGCTGCAGCCTTACTTTGCCAACGACCAAACGGTTAGGCAACAAATTACAGATATAGATCATCAGCCCTACACCCGGTTTTACCGCGGCGACGTAGGTTCGCAACACCCTACACTCTACGACAGAGCGGCGGGTTTCCGCCCAACTCAAAACGAGTGCTACTACTCTGAGGGAATAGTGACAGCCTCTGGAAAAAATTCAGACGGTAAAGCGGGTGATTACAATCGAGTCCCTAAAGATACGGTGGTGGGTCAAAGCGCCTATCCAACTGGGTGTTTTCAACCGGCGTGCACTACGATTTTTCCTTGCAAAAACGGCGATTCTAATACCATTCACACAACTGTTTTAAAAATATAACTTTAGTCATAAAATGAATAAAGTTAATTCCAAAGCAGAAGAGGTAAAGCCAAAATCAAGGGCGGAGCCAAAATCAAGGGCGGAGCCAAAATCAAGGGCGGAGCCAAAATCACCTCAGAACACGTCAAAAAAAAATCCGTCGAGCCCTCCGGCGAAAATTCCTCGGGACACCTTGAGAAAAAAGTTGAAGGAGAAGATTGATCAAAAACGAACAACCCGCAAAACAAAAATTGAAAAAAAGAAACTGCTTGATAAAGAGTTGGTAAAAATGGGAATAGACACCAAAAAGTTTTATGAATCGTTAACTGAGCTCAATGTTTCAAAAAAAATGATGGACTCGGTAATCAACAGAACGTAAAACTCACACCCGCGGACTGGTTACTTTTCTGTAAACTATAGTGTCGTCTTTCCTATGGATTTCAATCAAATCGCCATTTTTGAAAGCTAAGTACCGGCTTACAGGATCTGTGGTGAACATTTTAGGCAAATTATCCCCCCATTTTTTAAGAATGAGCGATGCCTCATCTCCAACAACTTTGACAAACTTTTTCGGTTGCATTGCGTGCGTCAAAATGTTGATTTCTAATTCTTTGCACGGGAAGTGCTCTACTAAGTTGAGCGCTAAATTATCAAGCACTTTACGGGCAAAGCACGTGATAACTTCTTTGTACACAATAATGGTGTGATACACTTTCTTTTCTTGGATGTAATCAATGCATATTTCGGCAGTGCGGACATTGAATTTGGGCGTAAGGTTAAACAACAAAGTGATTTTTTCCCCATCTCCGTTTACACCAGAATAAACATCCATCTTAAGATCGTCTACGTGTTTGTATTCCCGGAGAGTGTATCCGCGATTTTTAAACAGTTCTTTGAACCGTATGGACATCCGACTTTGCAAACCAGACTTCATTTTTTCATATCCAAATACTGGATATGAAATCATTTTTATTAAAACTTTAAGTGTACTTTGTTACTTTTTATATAAATCAAGTCCTCTTCCGAACCAGCCTCTTGACTGTTTTCTTCTTTCTGGCCTTTGGCTTTACCTCTTCTTCTTCCTCGCTGTCCGATCCTTTGATGCTACCCTCGTTGTCTGATGTATTATCCTCCGCCTCTGTTGGAAGAGTCTTTTCACCGTTCAACAGCCGATTCGATTGGATTGGATTAGAGAGAGACAGCATTCTGGAATTTCCCATCTGGCGTTCTTCAACCTCCGCTTCCATAACCTTGACCTGAAGACAAACCACGCGTCCAACAAAAATGCTTTCAATTTTAACAGCGGCTCGTGCGTGGCAATGCTTTCCAATAAGTGAACTCGGTTCGATTGATTCACCAGTTGTATCAAACATATTTGTCACAAATCGATCGTTCTTTCTAGAGTAAATGAGCTTGGCGTAGAGAGTAGGACCTCCAGTGCGCTTGGAGACCATCTTCTTTGTCTTTTCGTCCTTCACACGCTCGGTCTTCCAGTACATACAGCTCGCAATCTTCCTCAAATCCGATCTTTCCAAATCAAACAGTTCCAGATCCTCCTTTGTGTCGACAACGTAATCCTTGCACTTTTCAGCAATCTGTTCAAATACATCTGTAAACGCCTTCTGCGAGTCTGTAGGTCCATCACGGTCCCACATACACAGTGGAATAGACCACGAATTCACCTTTCCCGTTTCAGGAGACTTATTCTCGCTCACTCCAAACGAGTAAAGTCTGTCTGTCTCGAAAATGAGATCGCCGACGCTTCCGTTCTTGTACTTTGTAGAAATGTTAATCCTCTTGAACTCAATCTTGGGGTTGCTGTCCGGGATGCTTCCGGAAACCGGATCCGAGAAGATGAGGTCATCGGTGTTGTAGTCTGTTGCGTATGAAAGTTGGTTGCTCATTGTGTTTTGTTTGATTAAAAAGGGATCCCTTAAATCAAATCATTTTTGGAAGTATATTTTTTTTTATTGCTAAAAATATGTGGAAAAGTAGTTTTTTCATTTTTTTATGCAAACGTATGGGTATGGACAATTCATACCATTATATTTAGCATCATCTTTCACTTGCTTGGTAATTGGATTATAGCAAATACCACTTTCACAAATTTGACAATCAAATCCAGAATAACGACCCGGATTAGGTGGATCATAAGCGTGACAACTACACGGGCCATTTCCTACAGGGGTTCCTCTGTTGTTGCACCTTCCACCAGTATACATACATTTCTTTGGGGGTAAACACTGTTCGGAATCTACAATATCACCGTTATCAATGCAAGAGTACCCTCCAGCGCACTCGTCACAAAAATATCCAACGTATCCTGACTCGCAAGAGCACCCTGTGCAACCTTCTTCATTAAATCGCACACACCTACCTCGTCCATAACAGTCATCTTGGCCGGGGTAATCACCGCATTTACTCAAATCGCACAACTTACTACCGTAGCGTGAGCTGCAATCAATTTCCTTTTGCGGCTTATTTTCACGGCACTGCCAATTATCCCCGGGGCCAATTGCATTGCCCATCGGATCAGCTTGGTAGCATACAAAAGAATCCTCGGGGTCATTGCACTTTTCCATTGTGCAAACATCGGCCGGGCACGGGTCAACCGGATAGTCTACGTTACAATTATCGGCGACGCCAAATTCTGAACATACCTCTTGCGGCCAATATGGATTCAGCGACGTGTTTGCAACTACCTCATTTTCTGAAAAACAAGCTCCGTAATTTCCAGGATTCAATTCATCAACGCAAACTAAATTTGCGGGTTCTCCAAATGCATTTGTATTACACATCACATTATCCGGATCGTCTACATTGCAGCATCCCGTGCGCATACATTCATAATCGTTCAAGTCTCTAATAGTGTACATTTATTGACTGTTTTTTTTTTATAAATTATAAAAAAATACCGAACTTCGTCGGTTCTCCTTTACTCTTTGCATCTAAGTAAATTAAGATCGCCGCGATTATAATTAAAAAAACGAGAAGAGCACCGTTTCTTGCGTCATTTTTATCGTTCCATACATCTTTCAGCGGATGCATCTTAATAAGTTTCAATAATCATTTATTAAAAATGATTATTTTTTCCTACCGCAAATGAAGTCAAATGATGTTTAAACCAAAATCCGTTCACGCGCGCGATGCAGTGCACGACATTTCCAAAATCGAGTTTGGTCTTTACTCAAGAGAAGAAATATTAGCCCTCTCGGTCGCCGAGATTACATCAACAAAAAAAACGGGACCCAACAGCATTTACGATCCGCGGATGGGTGCGGAGGGAAACAAAAATTGTTTGACTTGCGGAAACGATATTATTTCGTGTCCAGGACACTTTGGTCACATCGACTTGGCGGTTCCAATTATTCACCCCTTGTATTTGAAAACGCTCACCTCTATACTGAAGTGCATTTGCTTCGAGTGTCACAACTTGAAACTGGACAAAATGCACTTGGTCATTGCGAAAAACTTCAAAGACGATGAAAGGGGTTTTAAAAAATTCAAGTGCGCAAAAGACATTCTCTCCGGGATTGACATTTGTATGAGATGCGGCGGAGACTTGAAGAGCGAACGGCAACCTCAAGTCGCTTGGCGATGCAACACCTCGGAGAACACAATAACGATGACTCTCCCGGACAAAAACAAAAAAATTACGATCGATGCCGACGAGCACCATTTGTTAGATATTTTGAAAGACTTGACCTCTGATGATCTGGACGTGCTCGGAATAAACCATAACTTGTCGCATCCCAGTAGTATGATATTGACAGCTTTACCCGTAATTCCGCCTTGCGCGCGACCTTTTGTAAAAGCTGCTGGAAACGTCTGCGACGACGATTTATCCAACCAATATGTAGAAATACTCAAAGTCAACAAAAAGCTAAAAATTACTCCAGATACAAAGCGGGCGAAAAACATTCAAACACTCAAGTTCAGAATCGCTACGACTTTCAACAACTCGTCGGGAAAAGCGAAACACACAACAAACGGGCGGCCTGTGAAGTGCATCAAAACCCGCATAAGTGGCAAAGAAGGCCAAATGAGGTCTAATATTATGGGTCGGAGAGTTGATCAAACGTCACGAACTGTAATCGGACCCGACACAACGTTAAAAAACGAAGAAATGATTATTCCGAAGTTTGTGGCCGACACTCTTACAATTCCTGTTCGAGTCACTTCTTTGAATATTGAGAAAGTGACTCAAATAGCCAACAGTGGAAAAGCTCGGTACATTATACGGAAGAATGGAAAATTCAAAAAGAGTATTAATCTGCAACACGCCCTACTCAACAAGGGGACACATCTTGTTGAAGGCGACGTTATCACAACGATGACAGGTGAAACATTTACCTTTATGGATGAAAGCAAACATACTCATCTTCGTGTTATGAGCGGGGTTCAGCCCGGAGACCGCATAGAGAGAAACGGAGTTGAAATCGAAAGTAATCCAGCTTTCAAAAAACATATAGACCTTAACGTGGGCGATATAGTAGAGAGATGTCTCCGAGACGGAGACACTGTCATTTTAAATCGGCAACCCACGCTTCACAAAGCGTCAATGATGGCCTTTCAAGTTTTGATAAAACCCGGAAGCACATTCCGATTTAACTTAGCGTGCACCAAAGCCTTCAACGCAGATTTCGACGGTGATGAAATGAACGTGCACGTGCCGCAGTCGCTAGAGGCAATTTCGGAAATTAAAAATCTTTCGACTGTCAAGAAAAATTTGGTCGGCTGTCAAAGTAGCAAAATGAATATTTGTATGGTGCAAGATGGAGTGTTAGGAGCCTACCTAATGACTAAACCGGGCAGCAGAACACTAAGAAAAGATCAGTTTTTCAACTGCACAATGCGTCTGAGTTTGCAACCGGATCGTGTTCTGGAAAGAATGGCAGAAATTGAAAAAATAATTAAAGACAGCGGATCTCTAACCTCCGGTCGGGCGTCGAAGACGCTAACAACTGTGCTGAGCGGGAGAGGGTTGGTGTCCCTGATTCTTCCTCCTGATTTTTTTTACAAAAAAAAAACGCTTGTCGGTTGTGAAGAGCCCACCTTGATCATTGAAAATGGTGTCATTCTTCAGGGCGCTCTGACCAAGGAAACAATAAGTTCAGCGCACAAGTGTATTCCGCATTACATACACAACGAGTACGGAGAGGAAAGGTGTTTGGAGTTTATCAACAATATGCAGTTTATCACAAATGCATACTTGGAAATTACATCTTTTTCTATTGGTTTGAAAGATTGTATGAGCTCAAAAAAAAATATCAAAAATTTATCATCCGTTGAGGACACGGTGTACAAATGTTTTATGCAAGCAGAGGCGCAAAAAAAGGGAACAAAAAACCCAAACATCCGCGAATCGAGAGTGAACGCTGCATTGGTAAAAGCAAAGGATATCGGTTTGAAAATTGCAAAGGACTCGCTCGATCCGTCCAACAGTTTCATTTCGACAGTAACCAGCGGATCGAAGGGGGATTTTTTCAACATTGCTCAAATCAACGGCTTGCTGGGCCAGCAAAATTTGACCGGAAAACGGCTCCCCCTTTTCATAAATAACGGTACTCGAAGTATTCCGCACTATCAGAAAAAAAAGGTTCCAAACAAAGAAAAATATGAAAGCCGTGGGTTCATCTCCTCCAGTTTTATCAAAGGGTTGAATCCCCGAGAATTTTTTTTCCACGCTTGCAGTGGAAGAGAGGGGATGTCCGACACCGCCGTTGGAACTGCTGTATCCGGGTACATTCAACGCAGAATTGTCAAACTTCAAGAAGACATACGAGTTAATTACGATGGAACAATTCGGGATGAAACGGGACGCATTTTTCAAATGACCTACGGCGAAGGGCTTGATCCTACCTCCACAATCAAAGGACCTAAAAATAATCAAACGTGTATTGATGTTGTCAGACTAGCCGAAAGATTAAATCGGCGACACTGAGACATCGGTAAAACCGCGGGCAGAGCCAAAACCGCGGGCGGAGCCAAAACCGCGGGCGGAGCCAAAGAATAAGTTTCAATTTATGAGGATACATTCTTTATAATAAATAAATTGAAATGCCAAAGATTGGAAAACGTAAAAAGTTGCAGATTGCCCGACGGCTTCCCCGCATACAGGAAAAAAAAGAGGATGAG
>Ga0307488_10004418_pt1 | contig 11730 bp, 8 predicted proteins | sample SB02metaG_FD_202248 | JGI IMG/M metagenome (GOLD analysis project Ga0307488, IMG submission 202248) | Sea-ice brine microbial communities from Beaufort Sea near Barrow, Alaska, United States - SB 0.2 | ecosystem: Environmental > Aquatic > Marine > Coastal | place: USA: Alaska | collected 2017-05-06
GTTGACTTGTGTAATCGCTCCGCCAGTAGCCACAACGGTGATGGCATCGTCGGAGTCCACCGAGCTAAGCTCGATGGAACTTCCATCGGCAAGCCTTGCAGTAACAACCAATTTCGATGCGCCCGGATCAGCGTTATATCCCGAGCCTCCGTGCTCAATCTTGAAACCATAAAGCAAACCGCCCGAAGTTTCATATGGTGTATCAGAATCGGTGTTAGCGTCACCGCTAAAATCAGTGCTCGTAGCAGTAATACTAATGTACGACGAGGTGTAAAAGCCACTAGACGTGTCAATCTTTCCGAGGTATGCCCAGACATACTCGCCCGTGCCATCAACGCCTTTGGGATTAAAGATACCCATCTGTTCGATAGGTCCGCTGTCTGTGTCAGAATCACTATCGCCCCATCCATCTGCAGTATTCGAAAGGACTAGGTTAGCAACATTTTCCGCACTCATGGGGATAGTCGTCGCCGCAGTTCCAACCGAACCATTTCTTAGGCAGAGGAATAGCTCTTGGCTAGAATTCATCGCATAGCACGGGTGGATTGAACCGGTCTGATCGAAGCAGGATGCGTCATTTGGATCATAGACCTTATACATCACCGCTGCAAGATTGTAGCGAGGAATGACACGATATGCATCGCCGCTAAGAACTTTACTCAGTGAAGATAGATTCTCCAAAGTTTCTCGTTCGTACAAAGGGCTTGGCACCGGAGCTGGCAATCCTTCAAAGGTCGCCGCATCCTCGTCCGAATCATCGGCATCAAGCCAGGGATCGGATTTTCCGATCCCGGCGTAATAGGTTCCAGTCGCATTCGCGATGTCGTCGATGAGCTGCTGGGCGCTCAAGCGCCGAAGGTCGTCTGTAATAATTGCCATAATTCTCTATGTTGTTCTACTAAGCTTTAGATTATTTATACGGGGTTTTCGTATCCCTCTGAGATTTCGCCGATAGTCTGGAATGGGAGTTCTTTCGGCGCCGCGGCGCCGGCGACGCGCCCATTAATTCGCGACAAGGGCGCATAGATCGACTCATCCGTGCGCTCGGTGATTCGCCCTAAGACTGGCCGCGGCAAGAATGATTGAAACGGATTGCCAGTAATTGGACTTTTCGTGACAGCCGGATCGTATTTCAAGAATACGTTTTTGCTCACTGCACCGAACTCATTAGCCACGGTGATCTTCCATCCTTCATAGGATGTCGCTGCTCCACTTCCAGGCAAACCATTTAACACCGTGGCAGCGGTGGCTTCTGTTGCCACAGTAAATTCACCAATCGATCCACCTGCTGTTGTTGGAATGTTATAGTAATTCCTCACACTGTCCACTTGTCCATATTCAACCGAAGTCAAGGCACCTTCGAAATGATCGTCACTGAATGTTATCCCTCTCCGTGCATCAGTCGCCTTATTGGGGAATCTTGTCTTATTCACCCACTGATACCACGCATCATTAAATCCCTCAAAATCAGGCGGGTCAACACTCAGACCATCATGCATCGTATACATGTCACTGACATATACACCGACTGAGCCGACCCGGTTCGATCTGCTGTATTTTCCATTTGTTGGCAAGAATCCAAGGATCCCACTGTGAACTCGCTCGCGATATTGTCTGCTCTTAGCAATAGGGAACTTGTTTTTCTCACCTGCCAAATTAGTGGGAACTTTTACACCGCCGGTCCCATACAGACTGATGCCATGATAACCCGGCGCAACAACATCTATGATATTACCGTCGATGTCCTCTGCACTTCGGACTGATGTTCCTGCCGCCATGAAGCGCTTCCCATAAATCGAGTACGTGAGTTCGGAAACCCCGCCCGTTCCTCTCACGGCTACATTAACTCTGGGCTTCAGGGAAACTTCGCCATTCTCGATTGAATTGAAAGGATATACGTTTCCAGACCCAAAGGCCGCTGCCCCGATGTAGCTACCGCCAATGCCAGAGAAATCAGGCTGCTCGGGATCTGGTCCGGGTGATGCATTACCTGTCCAAATCCCAATGGACTCGATCGTCACATGTTCTTTAGATCCAAGATCATTGATGTCTTCAACTCCAGTGGTAGTATTCACCACAAACTCAAGGTGACTATTTTGCCCAAAGACCGGAACGGGATTCGAGGGTAGGCCAAGATTGATCGGCTTCACATCATGAAGCAGACCATTTCTAGCCTTCGTATCAAACGCAGCAGCTGGATGCGGACCGGTCGCCTGTCTGGCACTGATGAATCGAAGCTTATTTGTTGCGACGTACGCATCCCTGATCACCTGCTGATATATTAGTTTCGACTTGTCTTCAATATTGTTAATAGCCTCCCAAGCTGCAGGTGGTGAGAGAGTTACACCGGGATATTGGATCGGAACGTAGCGTTGTTCATTGTAGACCTTGCCAATCGCGGCCTTGATCACATCCGTATTGCCGCCGACGGCATCAAGGTAAGGAATTCCTGTAGTAATTTTACCATTGACGTATAAGCGGTCGTCCGACGGCCGCCGCCAACCGCTGCGCGCATACCTGACGACTTTTGTGTAGTACGCCTCCCATTCGGCTTGAGTGATCGAAGCCCAATCACCACTGGCATATGGTGCAGTCGCGATGAAATTATATGGGAAACTTGCGCGGTCTGAACCTTGCAGAGCATACGCGCTGACAGGATAATCACCCGTCCATGTCGCGGCTTTAGTAGTCTCGTCATACGTATAGAAATCATATGTGGTGACGTCGGCCTTGCCATGTTGGCGGCCAACGCCGCCGCGCAAGGACGCCTCGTGCCAACCGTTGTTGCTAGCAAATTGACCGTTGGCCGTTCTATGTATGTTGAAACGGTCTCCATTCACCCAGGTGGGTTTCGCGAATCCATATCCGCCTGCCCCATAAAGCTCTGCCCTTGTTATCCCCGTTATGCCCCTGCCTGACCCATTAATGATTTTGATAGATCGAATCTTTGGGGCGAGCTTAGTATTGATGATTCGAACCGGGAGAGAAGCTGTGCGGCCATTCGTGGCTTTGACATGCACCGCAAAATTAATAGCATCGTCAACGAGTTTGTATGTAGTTCCCGTTTCATTAGGCTCGGCGCCATCAAAGGCTGCTTTATAAGCCTGCCGTTCTTCTTCAGTCAAAGAACCGGCTACAACCTCTCTGACTAAATTCCACTTTGTAGTGCTGAGTTTGCCCGTGGCTGTATTGAATGTCAATTTGCTCGTGATCTCAGTTGCATCTGCTTCGTCGTTAGCAGAGAACGAATAGGATGCAATCTCATGCTCTGAGTATGACGTCTGAATTTGATATTCAAAAGGCTCACCCGGCGAGAATGTGCTGAACTGTGCCGACGTGATACGAACGTCTAATACATTTCTATCTCGCCTCGTGTTGTATCCGGTAAGTTCTGCGGTGCCATCCGAATCAGAATCAAGGCTGCTTGTGATAGAAGCAGAGGCATTCCAGTTCCTAAGAAAGTTCCTTCGAGTACCAGTACCAGTAGTAATGTCCCTCCGAGTCCTATAGTTGAGATCGCCATCGGAAATCTTCACATTCGAAAAGGTGCCGATTGACGCAAGGTCAGTAAATTTGGTTTCATTCACCCATTTATTCTGGACAAGAGGGTGGCGTTGTCTTGAGCCATAAGCAAGATATTCATCGTGCGTTGCCTTGACAGAGAACGCTTTGCCGAAGTCAACCTGGTGTCTTGAATTGTTTGGTGTGTATAGTTCTAGAATCTCTGTGGGGGCAAGATCATTGCTGTAAACACGATAGTCAATAATTGAGCCGCTGGTGCCTGATGGGTTTTTGTCAGTGCCGTAGGTCGCGCCTGAATCATATCGGGTGTCTTCATCTGAATCATATCCAATCCACCCATTCAGTAGACTACTTGCCACAAAATACGCTCTGGTATTACCCGCCATGATATGCATATCATTCCGATGGGCATCTACTTCTTTCACTCCATCGACATAGAGGTCAACAGTCTCATTGGCGTGATTAACCATGGCGCAATGATGCCATTCATTATCATCAATCGAGGTGGTGGATTTGGCCTGAGGTCTTTGCGGCACGGTATACCCTACACCGCCAAGGACCGGATCTGGCGCCGCATACCGTACCCTGCTGGCAAACTGATAGGTTAGTTTGCCTTCACCAGGTGCTTCATCATCAGCAAGGACTCCGAGCTGTCCGCCATAAACGAGCCCAAGAGTTCCAGCCCAATAACCACTATCATCAGAATCATACAAATTGCCACTGCCGTTGAGCTGGTGCCCCACGAGAGTACCAAAATTATCTACTAGTGCATCGGATGTCCCGTTTGCACCGGTTCCTCTATACCAAAATGTAATACTCCAAGCTTCGTCTGTCGGGAGAATGAATGGATTGTCTTGCCCCAGATCATCATATGCTTCCTGATAGACAATGCCCATGTCGCTCTCATTCTCGTCCATCTGAATGCGAAAATCGTTCAATGCTAATGGAAAGTAGATGCCGGAGTTTTCTGCAAATTCAAAGAAGTCCCCCACGCCATCATCACCCAGAACAAATGTAGAATCACCCGGATCATGCATAGCACCGTGTCTTCTATAGCCCGAAATATCATAGGCGATGCGGGCGTCGGCGTTGTCTATGATCGGATTATCCGACTCACTCCACTGAATGTTCCAATAGCGGTCTGGTGGATTCGCGCCTCGATCGCCGATGTAGGAACCATGCAGAGGATAGTGTGCAGTCAGATCGGTGCGGCTTTCTGTCAGCCCGTTTAGCATAGGTGTCTTGCGACCGCGATCCCATTCAGCACCGAATGTATAACGTTTTCCTAAACCAATGAAACTCTCAGCAAGGTATCTGGGGATGAATGAATCAGAATCTTCGCGGTCAGCGTCGCTGTAAGCGCAAAGCACTTCGACCGCTGCAATGAAATTAAGGCCAGCAGGGTGAACCAACTGACGAAAAGCATTATGCCATACATTAACAGAGAGCGTCGCATGTGAGACCATGTAGGTCCATGGATCATCGCCATCGATTTTTAGCTCAGGCAATTCGTAATCAGGGAAGAACAACCTGAAGAACGTGTTAACGCTTTCAGGCGTCCCTTTGCTCCTATAGAAATGCACGATCCTTTTATAGAGGGTTCGGCGATCACGCCCAGCAGCCGTCGGGACGAGCTTCGCGATCTCAGCTTGGATCGAATCCAAGAAGTTGTCGCCTACAATGTCGACGTCGTTCTGATCGTAAAGATCCTGAAGAACTCGAGAAGGTCCACGCTCCTGATTTAAGTAGGTGTAATACTCTTTGATGAATGCGATTAGACTCGTGGCGGAATCTCGAGATTCTTCAGAAATTGTACGAAGAGGAAAAAGGTCGTTGACAGCACTGTGCTCGTGTCCTCTTTTTCTTACTTGTGCGACTGATTCGATCATGTTGATATTTATTGTCTGTCTATCGTGGCATATGTCTCAGCAGCATGGTTACCAAGCAGGGCGACTCGATCGACCGAAGCAGAGACTGTGCTTAGATCTGTGTCAATACTAATAATGCTATTACGCTTCGCAATTAGATTATCTGACGTCGGCTTGACGAAAAATCGGATTGTCATAGCTGCCCCGTTGAAGACATCAGCCTCAACGATAATACGACCAGTAATGTAATTTATGGTTCCGGCGTTGCCCGCATCAAGCTCTCTTACCACGGGTGTAGTGCCATCAAGAGAATACATGCGAAGCGCCTGTACGCCGCTGACGTCTACATCATCTGCCGGGTCAGCTTCAAGGTAATACTCTATCGCAGTTCCTATTTGAAACGAAGTAGTAGTTAGCGGAAAGTCAGGATCAATAGCTCCGCCAAAGAAGATGACCCCATTGGAACTAGCGGTGTTATCTGCTGCACTTCGCGTGTAATCTTTATATGCTTTCAGGTGGGCAACCGTGCTCAAGATCGCAGGATCAGACGTGTCGATGGCATTGAGAAATTTGCTGAATCGAAAGACACTGCCATAATCCTGAAGATTCGCACTATCAAATACTGACATTGCATTGCGGATCTTCGTGGCAAGAGCCGACTCGGAAAGTGATGTTAGCGCGGAATCATACTTAGCAAACACATCGAAGTAGAGGTAGATGATCACGGGATCAACGATACTGTGCGTGAGTGTGAGGACGCCCTTGTTCTCGAGCACTGCCAAGATCGCTGCCTTTTCAGCCGCGCCAAGAATTCCCGGTGTGTCTGCGGTTTTCGGTGAGATGTAAACCGTACCATTCGTGGGATTGGGATTGCCCTCTTCGTCGTGGTTATCTTCCCCGCCCCAGACTGAAATGTATGCGGTGGATGACGCGTTCTGAATAAGCGCTTTGTAGTCGGCCGCAGTGACAGCACGATCCTGCGCACCAAAGATGAGAGGAGCATTGGCACGGATATTCTCAATGGTTTCTTTCCCACCGCCGGACGCCGAGATTGTAGCAGAATCAACATTGATCGTAATCGCCGTGCCCGCTGAATTTCTCAGTGTGCTACTCAGCGCGAATGTAGTAGCACCGTTCGCGGGAAGCCCATCAGTCATGAGATATTTCAGTGTGATCTGATCGAGATTTGGCGGGCGGAGACCCAGGATATCATCACCGAATTCGATCTCATAGAATCCATCAGTGTTCTCCGAGATAAAGTAAACCTTCGTCGTCGCAGTAATCTCACTGAGCTCACTGAAGCGCACGTAATTATTCACGGCAGCAGAATTCGGAGCCGTTAGCCCAACGGTGAGATGGCTGATGTCAACGTTTTTATCAGGAATTATGAACTTCGGTCGAGTGACTCCACGGTCATACTCATATACCACGGTCTTGAGCGATCCCTGATATGCCGTGACTGTAGAGAAGCCAGCCACAGACGAATCAAATGTCCCAGAGATTGTTGTCGGAACAGTGAAAGAATATTCCGTATCACCGACGCTGGCTGAAAATATCGTACCCTCTGGGATAGAGGTTAAGGAAGCAATATCAGCACCATCCAGAGTGATGGCGGTACTTGCTGCCGTGTGAGAGCCCGGAAGATAACCTAGGGTCTTGGCGCGCGCCACAACATTCTTTCGAAGACGAGCCGAGGAAAGGAACCCCTCATTGCTTGCAAGATGAGCAAGGATCGCATTGTAATGCGTGTTGTATGTCAATACGTCCAAGAGAAGATTAAGGCCAGAACCACTAAAGTTCCAGTCCTTGAACGGCGAGTCGGTTCCCGTGAAATAGCTCGTCAAGGCTGCTTTGATCTCATCAAAATCTAATTCTGTCGTGTCTAAAGTTTGGCTCATCTTTCGTGTTTATCGGATACGTTCTAGGAAGAACGAGATTTCTGTCGATGTGTTAGTAGCTTTGATAGAGAACTCAATCGTTATGTAGTATGCATTTCTATCACCGTCATCAAATACTTCAATGAGCACGTTATTAATGCGCGGCTCATGGCGATCCAAAAGGAAAGCGATTTCTTCCTTGAGGAGCATAGCCGTGAACTGATCTACGTTCTCAAATAGCAGGCTAGTAATACCGCAGCCCAACTCAGGATGAAATGGTCTTTCATAGTGGCTTGTCAGGATCAGATGCTTAACGGCATTCTTGATCGCGTCAGTATCAGTGACCGGGCGGATATCATTGGTTCCAGGATGCAGCAGAAAATTCAAATCCAGATCAGCATAGAGATTGCCATGCGTTACGTTAATGGGACTCACGCCATCTGTGTTTTTGTCTGATAAATTTCTTGCCATAGATTAACTCCGTTTCTATTTATCGCCGGGTTCGCTCAGCGCCTTATCCGTGGCTTTCGATGAGCCCTGACCTATTAGCCAGCCGAGCCAAAAATCGCGAATCGGCCATAACTCATCGCCACCATGTGCATTCCTAGACCTGATTGAAGCATAGTCTTTCTCAAGCAGACTGACGCCGTGTGCGGGGTCGCCTATTAGCGCGCCAGCTTGAGGGGTAATTTTTTGCAAAACCGCCGAGCGAGCCGCAAGACCAAAGTAATCAGGGGACATCTTAGCATCGGTTTTGTAAAGCAGTTCTGGATTGCGGACGACGCTTAGTCGCCTTTCGATCTGGTCCGCCCATTCGGTCTTCAACTTGATTACCGCTCTCGCATTGTGTTGCAGCCTCTCATACTCCTGAATGAGATCCTTGACCTCGAGAATCTCACCTTTGATTTTATCACCGTCACCAGTATATCGCGTTTTACTCCGAACCTCTTCAAGATAGAACCTATAGCCCTCAGGCATCTTAGCAAGCTCCTCTTCGAAGATGAGCTTCCTAACACCAATGCCTTCTTTCACGTACTTCAGTAAACTAAGTAGCTCATTCTGAACTTGCTCCCAATAAGCCTTCATTCCCACCGCATTAGCGAAGGTGATATCAAGCTTGGCCGCAACCGCGCTCCTATATTCTTTAGCAAAACGTGGTGTGGCAGGAGCAGGCGCAGGAGGAATCACGGGCGGCACTGCATCAGGGACAGCGAGTGGAGGAGCCGTCGTGACTTTCTCTCCATCCGCGTCTAGTTTGACATCGCCCTTTTCGAGTATCGAACAGATGTCGAATTCCTCGATCTTTTCAAATATCCCATCAAGACCATCCACGGCTTTACCCCACTTCTCTTTGAACTTCGCCAGCGCATCCGAATTCAAACGATCCAACTTTAGGAACTCTGCGGCAAAGGATTGAAAGGCTTTGGGTGATAGCGCTTTCTCTAGGCTACCAAGAACTCCGCCAACCGCCGTGGAAATGCCACTCAGCCCTTTGCTAAATGAGCCCTTCAGTGATTTAAGCTTTTCAGCCAAGGCGCCATTGCCCAAAGAGATTTTGCATTTTGTGGGATCGAGATTCATGTAGAACTATTTATGGGATTCCTGATCCGTGTGCACAAAAAAGCGCACCAATCAAAAGATCAGTGCGCTATGTGGGAATGCCTAATCTACTTGATTTCCTCTAGCAACTCCAACCACCAACTCCAGAACTTCGGATTCTGCAATCGCACCGTAAGTATGCCCGAGGCTATCCTTGTTGCGATCTGCTCGTCAGTCATCGAATCAGTAGCATCGCATGCATAGTGGCGATTGATCGCGTGAATGATCTCATGCAATACCGTATCCACCAACATCTGAGTAGGCTGAGGCATGTAGAATATCAGAGCCGGAAGAGCTGGGTGACACAGACCATAAGCATCATTAAGGCCATGCGGCAATTCTTCTTGCCAGATCACATCATATCGAAGATTGAAGATCTGCAGGGAAGTGGGTCGTCTGTTTTTCATGCTAATATATCTTTGAGGACACGACCACTATCCACAATCGCGATGGGTCGCGCGCCCGGAGCCATAAGATGCTTGCCTGCATCAATACCCATGAGGTGATAAATGGTGTGAGCGAAATCAGCGACTGAAACCGGATTGTCTTCTGGATCAGAGCCCGTTGAACTAGATGTGCCATATGCAAGCCCTCGCTTTATGCCTCCACCCGCCAGAGCAACACTGAACACCTTGGGCCAGTGATCCCTGCCAGCCGTCTTATTGATCATGGGTGTGCGTCCGAATTCACTAGTCACCGTAACCAGCGTATCATCTAACATTCCCCTCTGATCCAAGTCCGTTATCAGAGCAGCGAATGCCTGATCGAAGGATGGCATATTGCGATCCATCCCAGCCAGGATACCATCATGCATATCCCAGCTGCCATAGGTCATAGTAACATGTCTGACACCTGCCTCGACAAGCCGCCTCGACAATAGCATTCTCTGCCCGGCTGAATTACGCCCATAGGCATCACGCATCTTCGTATCCTCCTTCGCGATATCAAACGCTGCTCTTGCTTCAGGTGAGGAGATCATAGAATAAGCGCGCTGATAGAAGGAATCCATACCAGTCAGAGCATCGGATTTCTCCAAGTTGCTGAAGTGGGAGTCAACCGTATCTCGCATTGAACGCCGCTGAGCAAACCGATCCTCAGTAATACCCGATGGAAGACTAAGATCACGAACCTTAAACCCGCTACTAGCAGGATCACTGCCCAGACTGAATGGGCCGAATGCCGAACTCAGATAACCCGTGCCCGCGAAATTATTCGGCTTATCTGGAATACACACATAGGGCGGTAGATTCTTTCTGCCACCCAGCTCATGAGATACCACACTACCAAAGCTAGGATAATTCAGAGCCGGACTTGGTTTGTATCCCGTGAACATGTTATGCGCCCCACGTTCATGAGCTGCCTCGCCATGAGTCATCGATCGAATCACCGTAATCTTATCAGCGATCCCTGCCGTCCTCTTCATGTTGCTACTGAAGTGCACGCCAGGAATCTTAGTCGGTGTAGATCCAAGGGGACCACGATACTCAATCGGCGCGCCGACCTGTGGATCCCAAGATTCTTGATGAGCCATTCCGCCCGGCAAGTAGATCTGAATCACAGACTTCGCCTTCACCGCCGCCGGCCCCTTGGCTGCTGACTCTTCGGCACGAAGGATATCAGGCATGGTAATCCCCAGGGCTCCCAGAGCACCCGCGGTCAGAAAGTTTCTACGATTCACTTTCATCCTAATACTTCCAGGTCACGCCGACGACTGATGATGCCACGATAGTCTTTGACATACCATTTGCCGCGTGCATCTTTGTAGGGTGTAGAGCGAGGGATTCCCCGGCTCGGATCATTGTCTCTTTTCGTTTCGTTTCTCATAGATTCATTTGGCATTGCTCGCCCAGAGTTTTTCAAACCAGGGTTTCAATTCCATTTCCAGGGCCGACCATTGTGCCGAGAGTTTTGCATAGGTATCTGGTGAGGGCAATTTTCTAAGTTCCGCAGAGATTTTGTTCTGCTTAGCCTGAATCTTTTTGATTTCAGCCTTGGCGTCTGTTGCTTCGTTGATGCTTCTTTGGTAAGCGTGGAGGTTTTCTTGAGCTGTATTGGGTCCGTTCATGCTCTTATTTATTATCCCCTTGGCTATGTCGTTCTCTGCAATTCTCACATTTATCCAGAAGGAGTCTGAGGTTGAGGTCCTTATCAACCTTGAATTCTCTTTGCCACTTCGGGAGATAGTCAATGGAAGGAGCTACGAAGGGCGACTTGTGATTCATCCCTCGAGTCAACATCTCATCAGCTAAATCATCATGCCTAGATTGAAGCGCCGATGCTTCTAGGCAATTATTCTGAACTCGCCCGGTCATCCGATGACCTTTCTCAAAGTTGTGCTTATGCTTGTGAATCTCACCGTGTTCACCTAGCAGATGCTGGTTACAGAGAACCTGAGGGTTAACCATCCACATCCTCATAGATTGTTGTTGTTGTTATTGATCGGTTGCGCAACACCACTCACCATGAAGCTCGTCTTCACTGCGCCAGATGCCGGATAACCCATTCGCCACGTGCCATCATCAGCCCACTTAGAGAGGGAGCCCATCCGATCGCCCGTGGCAAGATCAGTGAGGATGTACCGATGCGTGACACCACCAAAGCCATCCTCGATCTCATCGAATGAGGGATCGCGATAGCCGCCCCAAATCGTAGATTGCTCCTCATCCCAAATCTTAACCAATGGAGTCTTGGATCGAATAGCCCGCAGGATATCAAGCCGAAGATCTTTCTTCCGCGCTTTTCCAACCTTGATTCCATTATCCAAGAGAGCAGTATCCACCATGTCCAAGATATCCAGGGGTGAGGGACCTCGCGGATTTCGTTGCTCGGGCGGACCAGCAAACTCATCACGATCAATGGTGTCA
>Ga0307488_10004420_pt1 | contig 11727 bp, 11 predicted proteins | sample SB02metaG_FD_202248 | JGI IMG/M metagenome (GOLD analysis project Ga0307488, IMG submission 202248) | Sea-ice brine microbial communities from Beaufort Sea near Barrow, Alaska, United States - SB 0.2 | ecosystem: Environmental > Aquatic > Marine > Coastal | place: USA: Alaska | collected...
GTATTGCTGTTAGTATCGGTCTACTTGCTGGACCGTTTGGTGATCAGATGTTTTATCAAAGAGCATTTAGTATTAAAAAAGAAAAGTTGAAAAAATCATTCTTCTTGGGTGCTGCGATTTTTGCTATTGTGCCTATCAGTATGGGTATTCTAGGATTTATTGCTACTGGTCTGGATATGAAGGTTCCCGCTGGTTTAGTCAACTACGAGGTAATAAAAGAACTGTTGCCTGTATGGGCAGTATATCCATTCTTGTTTGCAGTTATGTGTGGACTTCTATCTACATGTGATTCTGCAATGTGCGCTGCAAGTAGTCTTGCAGCTAAAGATTGGTTTCCTACTTCAGAAATAACTGGTGCTAGAGTTGCTATGGTTGTTCTTGCTGTTATTTCGGTTGGAATTGCAAACACGCCTGGTCTTGCAGTAGTACATCTGTTTTTATTCCATTCTACATTTAGAGCATGTACACTTCTTCCTACAGTGCAGGCTGTTCTTTATGATGATATTCATGAACCATCAATGTTCTGGGGAATTATTGCATCTCTTGTATTAGGATTTCCATTGTTCTGTTATGGAATGTTGTTCGGTGGTGGTTGGATGTTTATTGCGCCTGGCGCAATTATTACAGCTGGTGCAAGTGGTCTGATTGTTTATGCAGGGAGGAAACTTGCGAATGACCGCACTAACGTTGCCCGTCAATCATAAACTTGTAATTGAAGAATTACCAGAGAGCTCCCGACATTTAATTTCATTTGATAAAAAATATTTACAACTGATGAAAGACATGTCGGGAATCCTCATTGACAGAACTAAGACGATTGATTTCTATAATGGGGCGTTTGATTTTCCAAATATAACTCCTATTCCTAAAATAACTACACCGTTATCCACAGAGGAATGTATAGAGGAGAGTGTGTTTCAATTATCTGTAATTGCTAAACATAAGAAAATCTATATTCTTTGGAGTGGTGGCATTGATAGTTCCGTTGCTCTTTTAGGTATTTGGAAATATGGAAAGAGATTATTTAATAATAATGAAGTGACCGTATTACATAGTCCCAGCAGTGTGCGAGAAAGTCCTTTTTTATATGATTGGATTGTAAAAAATAAAATATTAACTGAAGAAGTTGGGTCAGTAACAAAGTATCTTAAAGACCAACCCCAAGGTTCTTCTGGCACTAGTGATGAAAAAAATATCTATGTCACAGGAGAACTCGGCGATCAAATTATGGGCAATTTTCATAATTTATCAACTTTTCCACTTTTGAACGATGAGGAAAACTTTTTAAGTAAGGATATATTTTCTTTTCTAAAACCAATTCATGACAAAGAAAAAAAAGATGCTTGGGGTGAAGCTGCTCATTTATTGTATGATAATCGTAAAACAGATATTGAAACAGTATTTGACATGTTATCATGGATCACCTTTACCTGTAAATACGAACATCCAAAATATAGACTTTGGTTGTCAGCTGAAAGAAGGATACCCACATACAATTTTTTTGATACAGACGAATTTCAAAATTGGTCTTTAAATAATAATTGGCGAGAAAAATGTAATGGTAATTGGTGGACACAATATAAGATGACATGGAAAAAATTTATATATGATATCACTGGAAATGAACATGCACTAACAATGTATAAACAATCAAGTCTAGTGATAGATCATATTGATGAGATAATGCAAGATCGTAGAACTCGTTACATTGATCAAAACTTTGAAGTGAGGAGCATCTTTGAATGAAAGTTAAATATTTTAGGCCCGATATTTTTGAATTAGACAACCTCAACATAACCCCTTCTGTCATTCAAACAGGACAATTGGTACAGGCATATATGCCTGTAGACAGAACTGGTAATTTTAATCCATTTGACATGACATATGACCCTATTCCAAAGGTTGTAAAATTTAATAAATCTTGGGAAGAGTGTTGCATGGATGCAGCCAAAGAACTATGGAAATTAGGAAACCCCATAGAACTATTTTGGAGTGGCGGTATTGATAGCAGTGGAGCCTTGATTGCTTTACTGGAAACCAAGTCTGATTCAGATGTATTGAATATTCGATATACCCAAGATTCTATAGATGAGTTTCCTCTAATGTGGGAGAAAATGGTAAAGGATAAAAACAATCCTCTTTCACATAAAGAAATATTGAGTGATACTTTATTTGAGAATCATGACATTATCAAAATAACTGGAGAATGTGGAGATCAGTGTTTTGGTAGTGATGCTCTACATGCAAACTTAGATAAACATGCAGATGATTGGGAAACTATTCTTACTTGGCCTAATGGACAGTTATTTGCCGCAAAATCAGATGTTCCTAAAGACACACAAGAAACTTATGAATATAAGAGAGCTCAATTAGCTGAATTGCTGTTTGAACATGTGGACTATTGTCCATTTGAAATAAAAACAATATTTGATTTATTTTGGTGGTGTAATTTTTGTTTTAAGTGGCAAGATGTGGATAGTCGTATGATTTTTACATTTAGTGGTACATCAGAGTGGAAATCTACAATGAGTTTTTTTAACACAGAGGATTTTCAAAAATGGTCAATAGTCAACCATGATGTAAAACATGGAGGCACTTGGGAGTCATATAAACAACCAGCTAAAGAGTACATAAACAAGTACATTAAAGACGAAACTTACAGAAAAAATAAGACAAAAGAACCATCACTAATTAAGGTTTTGGCAGGGGCAGTTGAAGGTAAGTATGATTATAAACATCGACAAAAAAGAAGAGATAACCCTAGTCAATTAAAACTTGTGTTAGATGATGGTAGGTTTTGGCGAAGAAACGAAAAAGTACCAGATGAAATTTACTCTGATATTTTAACCTAAATATTATTATGGAACAGAATTATTTAGGAAATCCAAACCTCAAAAAATCCAATGTTGCTCAGGAATGGACAAAAGAGGAACTTCAAGAGTATAAGAGGTGTATGGATGATCCACAACATTTTGTAGAAAACTACATTATGATTGTGTCTCTTGATGAAGGTCTAGTGCCGTTTAAGCTCTATGACTTTCAAAAGGATATGATAGGAACGTTTCATAAAAACCGTTTTACGATATGTAAGTTGCCTAGACAGTCTGGTAAGTCAACAACAATAATTGCATATCTTCTTCATTATGTTTTGTTTAATCCAAGTGTGAATGTGGCAATCCTTGCAAATAAGGCTGCTACTGCAAGGGACTTGCTTGGGAGACTTCAACTAGCATACGAACATTTACCCAAGTGGTTACAACAAGGCGTCATGTCTTGGAACAAAGGCAGTTTGGAGTTAGAAAATGGTAGTAAAATACTCGCATCTTCTACTTCTGCAAGCGCTGTTCGTGGTGGTTCTTACAACATTATATTTTTGGATGAGTTTGCCTACGTCCCAGCAAACGTTGCGGAACAATTCTTTAGTTCAGTATATCCTACAATATCCTCTGGTAAAACCACAAAAGTAATGATCGTTTCAACTCCACATGGTATGAACATGTTTTATAAATTGTGGACGGATGCAGAAGAAAACAGAAATGAATACATTCCAATTGAGGTGCATTGGAGCGAAGTTCCAGGCCGAGATGAGGAGTGGAAGAAACAAACAATTAAAAATACCTCAGAGGCACAGTTCAATACAGAGTTTGAGTGCGAGTTCTTAGGGTCAATTGATACACTAGTTACGCCTGGCAAACTAAGACAACTGACATATCGAGCTCCAAAAACATCTAATGCTGGATTGGATGTTCATCAACATCCCGAAGAAGGACACACATATTTCCTAACTGCTGACGTTGCTAGAGGTACACAAAACGACTATTCAGCATTTGTAGTGGTTGATGTAACTGAAATCCCATATAAAGTAGTTGCAAAGTTTAGAGACAATGAAATCAAACCTCTCATATTTCCATCCAAGATTTATGATGTTGCGAGAGCATACAATCAAGCATTTGTTATGGTAGAGGTTAATGACATTGGAGAACAGGTTGCTAGTGCTTTACAGTTTGACTTGGAGTATGACAACCTTATTATGGCTTCCATGCGTGGCCGTGCGGGACAAGTCCTTGGAGGGGGGTTCTCAGGTGGTCGAGCACAATTGGGGGTAAGAACCACTAAAGCTGTAAAACGTATTGGATGTTCCAACCTAAAACAGATGGTTGAAGATAATAAATTAATCGTAGAAGATTTAGAGATTATCACAGAATTAACAACTTTTATTATTAAAGGACAATCGTTTGAGGCTGACGAAGGATGTAACGATGATTTGGTAGCATGTCTGTTTATGTTTGCATGGGCCACAGATCAGCAATACTTTAAAGAACTATCGGATCAAGACATTCGGGCAACCATGATGAAAGAACAACAAGACATGTTGGATCAAGACATGGCGCCATTTGGATTTATCCTTGATGGTCTTGAAGATGAAAATATTGGTAATATGGTAGATGATTATGGAACTAAGTGGTCAGCTGTTGTAAGAGACAACGCTACAGATTGGTAAATACCTATATAAATTCTATAAGATCATGGTCTAGTTTGATGAAACAATTTGAACAAACGATAGAAGATTCTTTGATTAACTCTAATGCTTCTTTACGGCTTTGACTGTTCATACCTTTGCGTTGAGTTAATTTTTTAATTTTATTATGATGTGGATGAAATTTAAGACAAACTGTTTCACTTTCACCACAATGAGAACATGACTTCTCAGCAAGGTATTCATTTAACCATACAAGACGTTGACGATAGTTTCGTCTGGATACACTTTTAATCGTTTCTTTGTATTTTTCGTAATGCTCATTCATATGTTTATTTATAAGAATCCTAGCATATAAAAAGAGTGTTTTAGGAATCTGTTTTTTATAAATAATTCTAATGAAAAGAATACCTCTAACGTAGAGTGCATTCTCTACATAGAAAAGGAGTAAGGAAAATGGGTTTTTTAGTGTCGCCGGGCGTACATGTAAGAGAAATCGACTTAACGAATATCGTTCCTGCTCTTCAAACCAATATTGGTTCTGTTGCTGGTCCTTTTGAAAAAGGCCCAGTTTCCTCAGTTACAAATGTTAGTTCGGAGGCAGAGTTGGTTGCTATTTTCGGTAAACCGAATTCAAGTAACTTTGAATATTTTTATACTGCTGCAAACTTTTTGCAGTATTCCAATGCACTCAAGGTAGTGCGTTGTGAGTCTGCTGTTGTGAACGCTTGTTCAAACCTTGGACTTTTAATCAGAGATGCAGATCACTATACTAACTCATTTAGAGATGGTCAGGGTAGCGTTGGTCCTTGGGCCGCACGAAGTGCTGGTGAATGGGGTAACTCACTCGCTGTTTCGATTTGTGCAACAGCTACGGCATTCTCCCAAGATATTACGGGTGCAAACCAAGTTAATGGTGCGGTTGCAAGTGGTGCTACATCAATCACAGTTGATGATGTTGATCTTGCAAGTAACGTTATCAACGTTGGTGACGTACTATCATTTTTTACAGACAGTGGTTTTGGAACCCCTGCTACGGGTCATGCTGGTAGAGAATATGAAGTAACCTTTAGGGATACTGCAAATGATACTCTAACAATTCGTGAATTGGATAATCCTAATGGTGGAGGACTTGTCGCTACTCTTGCTGATAACTCCTTCATTCGCAGACGTTGGAAGTTCTACGATCTCTTTGATGCAGCGCCGGGAACGTCTGATTGGACAACTCAAGAAAGCCGTGGAACAGCTGACGAAATGCATATTGTGGTCTACGATACAACAGGTAAGATTTCTGGTTTCGCAGAACCCGTTGCTGGTCAACGGACACTTGCAGTTTTGGAAACATATACTGCTTTGTCTAAAAATCCAAATGCAAAAACTTCTCAGGGTGGAACAAACTACTATGCTGAAGTTCTTTACACTCGTTCAGCCTTTATTTACTGGATGGATCATCTTGGTGCTGGTACTAACTGGGGAACAGACCTTGATGCGTCAAATGCCGTTATTTTGAACGGAACCGATGCAACTGGATCAGATGAAGGTGATAACATCATTGATGAAACTGATGGAGAAAACATCATCTTGAATACAAATGCTGGTTCGTTTACTGCTGTAGACGCTCCAACACTTGACTCTCTTACAGGTGGTACAGACGATTATGCTGTAACAGCTGGTGAAAAGAGAACTGCATATGACTTGTTCGCAAATGCTGAACTCCATGACATTAACTTTGTTCTTGCTGGACCTTCTGTTACAGAATCAGGAAGTTCATTTGGTGTAGCCGGTGATGAGTTCGACACTCACGGTACAATGATTACTGATCTTGTTGAACTTCGTAAAGATTGCGTAGCGTTTATTTCTCCTGCTCGTCAGGCAGTTGTTAACGTTCAAAGTTCAAACACACAAACAACAAACGTCAAAAATTCTTTTGACACTCTACCGTCATCTTCTTATGTGGTGTATGACAGTGGATACAAGTACATGTATGACAAATACAATGATGTGTATCGTTATGTTCCGCTTAATGGTGATATTGCTGGTCTTTGTGCAAACACAGACAGAGTTGCTGATCCGTGGTTCTCGCCAGGTGGTTATAACCGTGGTAACATTCGTGGTGCAATTAAACTTGCATTTAATCCACAACAGGCAGAAAGAGATATTCTCTACAAGGCTCGGATCAACCCAGTAGTTGACTTTCCAGGCCAAGGCGTGGTTCTCTTTGGTGACAAAACTGCTCTCACAAAACCAAGTGCATTTGACCGCATTAACGTGCGCCGTTTGTTCCTTGTTCTTGAGAAGGCAATTGCTACTGCTGCTAAATTCCAACTCTTTGAGTTCAACGATGAGTTTACACGGGCACAGTTCCGTAATTTGGTTGAACCTTTCTTGCGGGATGTGCAGGGTCGTAGAGGTATTACTGATTTCCAAGTTGTTGCTGATGGCACAAACAACAGTGGCGAAGTCATTGACCGAAACGAATTTATTGCAGATATCTATATTAAACCAGCACGATCAATCAACTTCATTACGCTTAACTTTGTTGCGGTTCGCACAGGTGTTGAGTTCTCTGAAGTTGTTGGCAAATTTTAGGAGGTAACGTAAAATGGTTGGAACAATAGACGAATTTAGAGCCCAACTAATTGGTGGCGGTGCCAGAGCCAACCAATTTAAAGTTGAGATCAATAATCCTAGAAATGCTGGAAACCCCGGCATTGATTTGAGGAATGCAGCATTTCTGTGTAGTGCAACAACTCTGCCGGGAATGTCGGTTGAAGAAATTGAAGTTCCGTTCCGTGGAAGAACTATTCGGATTGCGGGCGACAGAGACTTTGCCGATCCTTGGACAGCTACATTCCTTAACGATACGGACTTTAGAATTCGTAATGGTATGGAAAGATGGCAGAATGCAATTAATGATTTGGCCAGTGGTCGAGGAGTTAATAATACATTAGACTACTGTGCTGATTTAACAGTATCTCAACTTGATAGAGATGATAAAGTTATTAAGGTATACAAGTTTGTCAACGCATGGCCACAGGCTATTGCAGCGATTGATTTGTCATCTGCATCTGCAACAGAAATTGAGAGTTTTGAAGTTACATTCAGATATCAACATTTCCTAGCTAGTGATGTTAATAGTGGTGGTGAATTTGCAGTTGAAGTCAGTCTCTCGATTTAATTGACTTTATAAACCTACTAAATAAAGGAGTAGGGAGATATGAGATATTATGGCTGAACTTTTCGGATTTACAATTAATCGTTCTAAAAAGGATACGGGTGGTGAGCAAGTTTTCACCACCCCAACTCCTGATGACGGCGCTATAGACGTTGCTGGAGGCGGTTTCTTTGGCCAAATTTTAGACACGGATGGGCGAGAGAAAACAGAACTTGACCTCATTCGTAGGTATAGAGATATTGCACAACAACCAGAGTGTGATAGCGCAATTGAAGATATCATCAATGAAGCAATTACTGCTGACCAAGTTTCCCAATCAGTTACGTTGAGAACTGATAGACTACCATATTCAGATAAAATCAAAAGAGAAATGAGAAAAGAGTTCAATAAGATATTGTCTCTTTTGGAATTTGAGCAAAAAGGTCATGACATACTTCGGCGTTGGTATGTTGATGGTCGTATTTTTTACCATAAGGTAATCGACACTAAAAATCCTAGAAAGGGTATTGTTGATTTAAGGTACATTGACTGTACTAAAATTAAGAAGGCTCGACAAGTTAAGAAAGATAAAGACGTTAAAACTGGCGTGGATATGATTACGAAGATTGATGAGTATTATATCTACAACGAAAAAGGTCTTTTCTCTGCTGGATACGGTGGAGCAAATCAAGGTTTAAAAATTGCAGCAGATTCTATTGCATATTGTCCGTCTGGTGTAATTGATCAGAATGGTGGAAAGGTTCTGTCTTATTTGCATAAGGCAATCAAACCTGTCAATCAGTTAAGGATGATTGAAGATGCAGTAGTTATCTATCGCATTTCAAGGGCTCCAGAACGTAGGATTTTCTACATTGATGTTGGTAATTTGCCTAAGGTGAAAGCGGAACAGTATCTAAAAGATGTTATGAACCGTTACCGTAACAAATTAGTTTATGATGCTAGCACTGGAGAAATCCGTGATGACCGTAATCATATGTCAATGTTGGAAGATTTTTGGTTACCTCGCCGTGAAGGTGGACGGGGAACAGAGATTACTACTCTCGCTGGTGGTTCAAATCTAGGAGAGATTGACGATATTGAGTATTTCAGACAGAAATTATATCGCTCTCTAAACGTTCCTATCTCAAGACTTGAATCAGAAAATTCTTTTAGTCTTGGACGGGCAAATGAAATCACACGGGATGAATTAAAGTTTACTAAGTTCATTCAGAAAATTAGAAAGAAATTTACACCACTCTTCACTGACCTTTTGAAGACGCAACTTATATTGAAAGGTATTATCTCATTAGAAGATTGGGATACTATGAAAGAACACATTCAATATGACTTCTTGAAAGATGGTCACTTTGCAGAGTTGAAGGAAGCAGAGCTTCTTAATGATCGTATTCAAACACTCGATTCAATTCAATCATATATTGGAACATTCTTCAGTAAGGAATATGTCCTTAAACATGTATTACGAATGAATGATACAGAGGTTGATGAGATGAGAGATCAGATTGCTCGTGAAATGGAGATGGACCCAATGGATGGTGGTATAACTATCCCAGTTGGTGGCGATGGTGTTACTCGTTATCCAGAAGTTGGTGGAGCGCCTATTCCTGCTGATGATTATAGTAAGTTCTCAGGTGAAGAAGACCCAGAGGATGAGTTAAAGGCAGCACAAGCAGATCAAGCAAAATCAGATGCAAAGTTAAAAGATGCTGATGCAGCTGAAAAGAAAAACGGAAATGGAGATAAATAATGAGTAGAGAAATTGTAGACGCATTATCAAATGGCGATAATATTGGAGCAGAGAGTAACTTTAATGATGCATTGTCACAAAAAGTTGGTGATGCACTGGAAGTTCGCAGAAAAGAAATTGCAACCACATTTGTCAAAACAATGAGTGGAGAAAATGAAAAGAATTGAGGAAATCTATGAATCTACAGTTGTAGAGAAGGATGAACACAGGAAATCCAAATTGTATAAGAAGCTTTCGCCTAAGTTTAAAGACGCTGTAGACGATATTTTTACACAAATGGACGCTAAACCTTCAGATTTCCTAAATACTTTTGAGAAAACTATTTCTGATATCTCAAAGAAATATAGAGTTCCAGAGAAAGAACTTATGAGATATTTTGAAAAAGAAATGTTATCGATTTAAGGAGTTAGAGAATGGCTTTTGCAACAAGAACATTGAGAGACACACCTGTAAATGCAGCTGGAGCTGGTGGATTTGTCACCATCTTGGTTGATATCGAAGATGATACAACTGCAAATAACGCTATTCTAGATGCAAGCGCATTGGCTGGACACGCAAATGGTGCAAAACTACATTTAAACCGTATTTGGTGGTCATTAGTAGAGGGTACAGCAGATGACGATACAGGTCATGTAGAAATCATAGAAGTGGGTGCTGCGGCAAACAATTCACAAGATTCTACACAGTTTAGATGCGCTGGTACAGGACGCTATGATGGTACAGCTGGTAAAATTGCAGGGGTAGCCGTAAACACTACTGCAACTTCTGGTGATCATGAAGCTAGTTGTTTCGGTACATCTGGTACGATCATCATCGAATTTAAGAAAGACGAAAACTATACGTCATAGGGGATATGAGATGCAGACCGTAAAATTATTTTCAGAAGCCGTAGAAGAAGTAGAGTATATCACCGAAGCAAAAGAAGATGGTGGTAAGACCTACAAGATCAAAGGCATATTCATGCAGGCTGACGTTAAAAACCGTAACGGCCGTGTGTATCCTATGGAAGTGTTACAGAAAGAAGTTTCAAAGTATAATAAGAATTTTATCAGAGAGAGTCGTGCATTTGGTGAACTGGGCCATCCAGACGGGCCAACCGTCAATTTGGAAAGAGTGTCCCACATGATTACTTCTCTGACTCCTGATGGTAAAAATTTCATTGGTGAGGCAAAGATTATGGCCACACCGATGGGAGAAATTGTTAAGAACCTTATGGATGAGGGTGCCAAGTTAGGCGTTTCATCTAGGGGCATGGGAAGTTTGGATCAGAGGAATGGTGCAAACTATGTGAGAGATGATTTTTACCTAGCAACAGCTGCTGATATTGTAGCAGACCCTTCCGCACCCAACGCTTTTGTTGAGGGTATTATGGAGGGTAAAGAGTGGGTTTGGAACCAAGGCGCATTGGTCGAAGCTCATGTTGCAGAGTTAAAAACAAAGTTTGATGTTAAAAAGCGTCATAGACAGGCGAACGTTGAGGCGTTAGAGTTCGCTAAATTCCTCAAAATGTTATAAAGTATAAATAATATAATTGCAATAAAGGAGACATTCCATGTCCGAATTAGAAAAAACTATTGAGGAACTTGAAGCTGAGGTATTGGCAGAACTTGAAGAAGCCAGTCAACCAGATTCGTCTGGTGGAAAAGCGGAAAGTCCGAAAAAAGTAAAAGGTAATAGTGAAGACGGTTCTGAAGAAGACCTTGGTGGGGCAACCCCCGAAGCTAAAGTTGAAAAAGGTGCAAACGAAGATCGTCCAGAAAAAGCTATTGGTAAGAAGGCAGCTGCTGAAGGTGATGAAGTTAGCGGTGACGCTCAACAGAAATCCGAAGGTAAACCTCAGAAGATGCTTAAGGGCGCCGGTAAACCTGATGGTACACCAACCCCTAACAAATCACAGGCTATGGCCGCAGGGTACGAACCCGAAGGTGAAGAAGTTCTGGGAGAAGCAAAAATGACAAAAGCTCAAGCACTTGAGCAAATCGGTAAGATGAAGAAGTCAGACATTGAAGAAATGCTTGCTTCTCATTCATCTAAACTTGCTGAAGCTGATAATGCAAAGTCCGAAGAGGAACTTGCTAAACTTCAGGCCGAGAAAGAAGCTATCGAAGAGAAAATTGCATCAATCAACGTCAAGGAAGATGTTGACGCATTGGTTGCTGGTGAAGACCTCTCCGAAGAGTTCAAAGACAAGGCAGCGACAATCTTTGAAGCTGCTGTTAAATCGAAAATCCGTAGTGAAGTTGTGCGAATGGAAGAAGGCTACGCAGTTTCTCTTGAGGAAGCTACAGATACAATCAAAGAAGAGTTGTCAGTGAAAGTTGATGACTATTT
>Ga0307488_10004422_pt1 | contig 11726 bp, 18 predicted proteins | sample SB02metaG_FD_202248 | JGI IMG/M metagenome (GOLD analysis project Ga0307488, IMG submission 202248) | Sea-ice brine microbial communities from Beaufort Sea near Barrow, Alaska, United States - SB 0.2 | ecosystem: Environmental > Aquatic > Marine > Coastal | place: USA: Alaska | collected...
TCCGTCCACCGTATAACCCAACTTAACTCATGAATGCGTCCTGGAGTTGCTCAAGTTGAGCTCTAACGTGAACGAGTGTAAGCCCCTGCAAGAAGGCGGCGGCGTCGGACATGGACGCCAGCCGCCGCGCGGGGGAAACCAGCCTGCCGACCGACTACGTGGCCGGCACGGGGAAGATGATGCAGGTGGTCACGCTGCTGCGCCGCCACGGCAGGGGCTTACACTCGTCCACTTCTCAGCTCAACTTCAGCAGTTTCTGACACAAAATACACCCTAGACACCCCCTAATACCCCTCGATACCTCCTAAACACCCCCTAAACAACCTCTACATACACCCCCTATACCACAGAAAGCGCTTACGTTGAGCCGTAAAGTGGACGAGTGTAAGCCCCTGCGCCACGGCCTCATCACCGTGCGCGACCCCACGCTATACATCGGTGGGCAGCTGCTACTTCAAACCCGTGTTGATACTTGAAACCCTCAGATTCCAGCGCTTGAAACTACAATGTGATGAACTGCATTCAAGTTTTGCTTTCAATGTCGAGTTGCGGCCGTACGCATGGGGCGGTGCGTGATGTTCCTGAATGCGTGCATCTTTTTCGCCATCATCTACGTCAAGGTAAGGCGGTACAGCTTGAACCGATGCGATGAAATCCGTGTTGAAACCGCCTGGATTAATGCGCTTGAAACTTAATTGTGATAAACTGCTTTCAACTTCTGCTTTCAAATTCAACTTGCGCCGCTACATGAAGGCGCGCGACCGCGTGCAGACCCAGATCCTGGCGCGCGTGTGGCTCTGCCTCTGGCACATGGTCGGGCGGTGCAGGTTGACCCTATCAAACCCAAGTCGACACCGCCTAGAAGTAAGCGCTTGAAACTAAAATATGATAAACTGCTTTCAATTTTGCTCCAATTTTGCTCTCAAATTCAACTTGTGCCGCTACAACATGGGCGTGCCGACCAACCTCGCCGTCGTCGCCGTGTACGCGTACAACGAGGCAGGGCCCAATCACCAACCCTCAACCCTCCACCTGTCAGCCTGTCAGCACGCAGAGCCAATCACCAACCCTGAACCCTCCACCTGTCAGCCTGTCAGCACGCGGAGCCAATCACCGACCCTCAACCCTCCACCTGTCAAGCCTGACAGCACGCGGAGCCAATCACCGACCCTCAACCCTCCACATGTCATCACACCACTGGCCGTACAACGAGGAGTACTTCGCGATCCGGCGCGAGGTGAAGAACGGAATGCTGTCGCCCGTGAGCTACATGATCGCCAACTTCGCGATCCAGATTCCGCTGATGTTCATCATGTCGGTGTGCGCGCTGTCCGTCAGCGTGTACGGCATCATCGACTTCAACGGAGACAACTACTTCACCGTGCTCGCCGTGTTCGCCATCAACCTGTGGGTGGGGCCGGGGCCGGGGGGGGCGCCCTAAGCCTTAAACCCTAAACCCTAAACCCTAAACCCTAAACCCTAATCCACCGCCAGCAGAGAGACGCTTCTGCGTCCTCAAGGGTTCATGTCTTGAATATAACTTGCATCATTATGACGCGGCGAGCCTTTGTCGTTCTTGTGGCCCTGGGCGCGGGTGTACGAGCGCATCGCGCAGCTGCTGTCGATATCCTTCGACAACCCGCTGATGGGCATGCTCATGTTCCTCAACACCTGGTTCGCCAGCTTCCTGTTCAACGGCATCCTCGTCGCCGCGGACGACGTGGTGTGGCCCTTCAGGTAGGGCCGCCCGCACGCTGCTCGCCACGTCGCTCAACGCATTATAAACCCTCGTTCGTCGAGTTCAACGGCATCCTATGACGCGGCAGTACCGGCCGCAATGTGCTCGCCACGTCACCCAACGCATGCTGAACCCTCGTTCGTCGAGTCAAATAGCATCCTATGACGTGGCGAGCAACATCTGGCGGGCCCTATCTGTTGGGCCATGTACTACACGCTGCCGATGCAGTGGTCCCTGCGCTCCTTCCTGTACCTCGAGTTCATCGACTCCTCCTTCAAGGTACGGCCCTAAACCCTTAAACCTAAACCATAAACGGCCGTACGAGTTGAAACGTGATGACAGCCGTGTTGAAAGCGCCTGGATTCAGCGCTTGGAACTAACGTATGATAAACTGCTTTCAAGTTTTGCTTCACTTTCCACTTTGTGCCTGTACATGGAGGGCGCCGTTGAGGACGATAGCGCCAAGGGGTACACGTGCGAGTCGGACAACAAGTTCCAGTGCTACGGCGTGACGGGCAAGCAGGTGCTGGACAGCATCGGGAACAACTACAAGAGCGTCAGCAGCACGGACACCGTGGCGCTGGACTGCGGCATCCTGCTCGCCATCGGCGGGGCCCAACCCTAAACCCTGAACCCTTAACCCTAAATTATAAACCCCAAACCCTAATTCGGCCCGGGGCCGCCGCGCCGCATGCGACCACCCGTGTGCAACTTGCAAGCGCCTGATTCCAGCGCTTGAAACTAGAAAAAGACGGACTGCATTCAAGTTTTGCTTCCAATTTCAACTTGCGCGGGGTAGTGCACGTTGAAACCCGTGTGGAATTTGCAGCCGCCTGGCTCCAACGCTTTAAAGTGACACATGAGGCGACTGCCTTCATATTTTGTGACTTGCGCTCCTCCCACTTGAGCGCTTGAAACTGAAATGTGAGGCGTCTGCTTTCAATTCCAATTTGCACCCCTACACTTTGGCGGCTTCTTCTTGATCTGCTACATCATCATGCTTCAAATCAAGACCACCTCAGCCAAGGTGGGGCGCTGCAGCTTGACCCCGGGTTCACCGCGCTTGGTTTCAGCGGCTTAAATATTGCAGCTGCAATGTCATGAATCGCCTCCAAGCTTTACTTTCAAATTGAACTTGCGCCCCTGCACCAAGGTGGTCAAGCTGCCAGCCGCGGCCAAGTAAACAACAACAACGCCTGATATTGTCATTAATTTATTTCTTATTTCCAAGGGCGACGCCCTGTCGACCCGATGGGGCGTACTCTAGTACACTGCTTTGCCCTTCAGTGCATTTAGTTTAATATAATATGAACGTATATAAACGTTAAGTTTAAAGAATCTTGGAGCGTGCGTGCCGTGGCCTAATCATTCCGACACTTCGCTAGGTTCTAACCCTAGTGACTAATGCACCTCCAAATTATACATACAGTCATCAACCATCGGCCATCTCGACCATTCACACGTCGCGAGCCTTGAAGGCATGCCTGAGCAGCCCAGGAATGTGCACTGCGCTCAAGTATTCCTCCCAGTCCAGTCCCTCTAGCTCAAACTCAAACGCCTTCCTTTCCTCTGTCGACAACGACGCCCGCAACGCCCGCACATTGTCGCTGCGGAACCGTGCCGCGTTGCAGCGGCGCAAGCTGAATTTGAAACCAAAGTTTGAAAGCAGTCCATCATATTCCAGTTTCAAGCGCTTAGTTCCAAGCGGTTTCAACGTGGGTTTCATATGGTCAACCTGCCCCACCCTACCGCGTACGATGTGTATGGAGCATACAGCGCACCCATCTTGCGAAGGTTTTCCCACTTGCGGCGCGTCACGGCACCGCGGCGTCTGTCAGCAGAGGGGATGGTGCCGGGTGCGACCGCCTCCCGCAGCGATGTGAGCGCTGCCGCTATGCCGCCCTGACGCAGCCAAGTGTCGAGCTCGAACATGTACCGATTGGGGAAGACTTGAATCCTGGCCTCGGCCGCGATAGGTTGCCCACTCCGCCGGTCAATGAGCGGCGAGCTGAGGAAGTGACGCCTCACGATGTGCAGGAATTCAGCGAAGTTGAGTGGGTTGAGAGTGGAAGTGGCGACGTGGTACACCACGACACCATTCCCATCAGTCTCCCCCACTGTACCCTTGAAGTTCGCCTCCAGCGCATCGAGCGATTCCGCCGCCGTCGCCGCCGCCCCCACCGTCACCGCCGCCACCGTCCCAGCCACCGCCGTTACCTCCTCCTCCACCCAGCCCTCCCCCCCCTTCGCCCCCGCCCAGCTCCCCTCCTCCTTCGCCCCCACCCAGCCCGCCGCCGCCGAGCCCGCCGCCGCCGTTGTCCTGGTCTCTCGTCGTACATCTTCTCTCCCACCGCTCGCTCCATTGTGTGCCCCATCCTTTGCTCCCACCCTTGCGCCCCCCCTTGCCGCCGCTGCCTCGGGCAGTGACGCGAGCATGACGCTGACCACCGCATCAACTGGGACCAAATCAAGTACCCCTGCGCTATCCCCGACAAAGCCACTGATGAGACCCTTGGCGTAACGGCGCAAGCTGATATTGAAAGCAAATTTTGAAAGCGGTTCATCACATTTCAGTTTCAAGCGCTGAAACCAGGCGTGCTTTCGACCCGAATAACTTTGACACAGGCAGCCTGCACCGCCCAACCTTGGCGTACGCAAGTATGAGCGGATCCGCCATACGCACGCCCTCAATCCATCCAGGAAAGGGCTCCTGCCACGCCCCCTCCACGATCGATGGACGGATAATGGCCAGCGGAACGTCACCACGCTCCGCCGTCAGAATCTGCTCCCCCATTGCCTTCGTGAACACGTACGTATCCTGCCAACCATGGTGTAGCGGCGCAAGTTGAATTTGAAAGCAATTTCTTAGAGCAGTTTACCACATTTTAGTTTCCAGCGCTTAGTTCCCGGCGCTTTTAAAGTGAGTTTAATAGGGTCAAGCTGCACCGGCCTACCATGGAGCCGGGCGCGCTGAGAACCGAGCCGCACCAGCTGAGCCTGGGCATCCAAGTCCAAGGTAGAAGAGGAAGGGGGCTCGCCGGTTTCACCTGGCCTACCTACGTCGCCTTCATTGCCTCTATTGCCCCAGCCTGAAGTTCCGCCGGAAGATACCGCGCCAACCCTCGAAGCGCGTGCACCGGCTGCGACAGCTGAGGTCACCCCCGCATGCACTTCTGCGGACACCTCTCCTGCCGCTACCCTGCCCGTGGTGAGCGCCAACGCGACCTCTGCGTACGGGTTGAGCACGGGCCCCTCCCCGTCGGGGCTGAGCTCCCGCGCGATGCAATCCCCCATGCTGAATGCCCGCTCCTGGACGGGCCCGCGGCGTAGCCCGTTGACAAAGGCAGTGGACACGTGACACATGAGCATCAGGTTTGGGCACTTGCGCGACAGGCGCAGCAGTCGCCGTGGCCCCAGCGTGTTGACATTTACCGCCGTGTCAAACCGCTCGTCAAATGCCGTCGTCGCCGCCGAGTTGACAACCACCTCAGCCTCCGCCACGATCGACGCCTCGTCTTCGGGCGACAGTCCCAGCCCCTCCGCGCCGAGGTCTCCCGCGATGGGCACAAGGCGCTGATCCACAAACACCTGAAAGCCATCGCCGTGGCGCTCCCTCAGTCGGTCGAAGAGCGGACTGCCGATGACCAGGGGCTTACACTCGTCCAACTTTCAGCTCAACATGAGCCGTTTCTAACACAGAGGGCGCCCTAGACACCCCCATGTCCCCCCTAAACCGACCTGAATACCCCCTAAACGACCCCTGAATACACCCTATCTCACTCAAAGCGCTCACGTAGTCACGTTGAGCCAAAAAGTGCCGAGTGCAAGCCCCTGCCGATGACCTGCTCACGCAATCGCTCTGCTGCGCTCTTACCGCCGCGCGGCGTGATGATTAGGAAAACCTTGTGCACCTCGGGCTGCTCCCAGAGCATCTTCTCAAGAAACACTTTGGCCAGAAAGCCAGTCGCGCCCGTCAGGACGAGAGTGCGGCCGCGGAGGAACTCGCGGATGGAGAGCTTTTTGTTGCAGCCAACCGCATGAGCTGGGGAACACGACGAGTGGGGATAGGAAGATGCCGCGGGGGTTGCAGCGCAGTCCGCGTCGTCGTTCCCAACAGAGCGTAGCGGCCGTGAGGGAACATCTACGTTGGCGTTGGCGTCGGCGGCGACGTCCAGCCCCCCTGCCACCAACGCCGACACCGATGACCCCCTGCCTTCAACGCTGGCCTTCGGCGCACTACCGCCCCCGGCCCGATGCCGCCGCCTCCTTCCAGCTAGGGAGGTCCAAGAACCGCAGGTCCCCGAGGAGGCGGCTGCTAATCTGTACGCCATGCCCCCGCGGCGTGACGCGCTGCGACGTGTGGGCGAAGGCTGGCGCTGCGGCTCTGCGCGTGATTCCCGCTTTCCATCGTCTGATCGTCTTCCATCGAAAAATCGACAGCTGGCACCGCTCACAAAACTCTGATGAAGATCAGGAGAACCAGAGCGCAACTGATACCACACGCGCGCCCACTGGAAGCAAGGCATCGCAACCGTCAAGCGTTCCGAGCATGTCGGCGCTCGCGTGTGCCGCCGCTCCCGCGCCCGCCGCCGCCGCCGCCGCCGCGCGCCGCAGTTCGTCGCACGGCAGCGGCAGCAGCACCTGCGTCCTAAACACAAAAAACAAAAGGTGCCGTTTTTCTCCCGCAGCCGCGATGGCTGGCCGCGGCGGGGAGGGTGGCCGCGTCGCCTTCGAGGAGCTGCCCGTGCTGGCGCTGCCGCCGCGCGGGTGCCCGCCGGACGTCGAGGCGGCGTTCTGCGCGCGCCTACGCGAGGTGTGCCACACCATCGGGTTCTTCTACGTCTCGGACCACACCGTCCCAATAGAAACCTGCGACAATGCAATCGACGCCGCTGCCGCCTTCTTTGCACTCCCCGATGACGCCAAGACCGCCATCGACAACCGCAACAGCCCGGCGTTCCGCGGCTACATCCGCCTCGGCGCCGAGAACACCGCGGGGCTGCCCGATCACCGCGAGCAAATCGAGTTCGGGGTCGAGGCGGAGGCGGAGCCCATCTCTTCGAGCTCCACAGCGCCGCCTTACCGGCGATTGATTGGGCCCAACCAGTGGCCGGAGCAGTGCCCGGGGCAGGGGCTTACACTCGTCCACTTCTCAGCTCAACTTGAGCCGTGTTTGACAGAAGAAACCGCCCTACACACCCTGGACACTCCCTTACGCCCCCTCCATACGGGCTACACAACCCCTACGCGCACTCCCTATCCCATACAAAGCGCTCAAGTTGAGCTGAAAAGTGGACGAGTGTAAGCCCCTGGCCCGGGGTTCAAGCCCGCGGTGCTGGACTTCCTGGACGGCACGGGGCAGGGACTTACACTCGTCCACGTTTCAGCTCAACGTAAGCACTTTTTGTGGGATACGCTGGTCGGCGTCAGTCTGTCAGTGACAACAACGGCTTAGGTTGAGCTGACAAGTGGACGAGATTAAGCCCCTGGCACGGGACAGCTGTCGCAGCGCCTCATGGAGCTGCTGGCCGTCAGCCTGGACCTGCCGCGCGCATACTTCGATTCCACGTGCGGCGCCGAGTCCAACGTGCAGATGAAGATTGCCAGGTACCCGCCGGTAGGGCCTGGCGGATACTGCTCGCCACATCATAGGATGCCATATGACTCAACAGAGGTGAACAATGCGTTGGATGACGTGGCGGGTGATATGTACCAGGCCCTACCTGCCGGACCTGTCGGTGCCGGCTGAGGGCGGCGGCGGGGGCGGTGGGGATGGGGGTGAGGGTGGGGGTCGGGGTGGGGGTGGGGGAGCAGGGGTGGGGCGCTTCGGCGTGGGCGCGCACACGGACAGCGGCTACCTCAGTCTGCTGCTGCAGGACTCCACCGGCGGCCTGCAGGTGCAGAACGGTGCTGGGCAGGGTGGGTCATTGATAACAAGCTCTCGACCAACGTTGAATCTCCTCCCTTTTCAAGGCGCGTCTGTATGTGCAATTCACACTTTCGGTACTCGTAGGTTATGCTCTGATCTCGGTCAAGTGCTTGTTCTCAATGACCTGACCGCCGGGGAGTGGGTGGACGCACCGCCGGTGCCGGGCACCATGGTGGTCAACCTGGGCGAGATGCTACAGCTGTGCACGGGGGGGTACTACCTCGCCACCCCGCACCGCGTCGTCAGCAAGCCGGGCAGGGGGGGTCTTGACAACGCCGCACTCGACCAACGTCCAATCTCCTCCCCCTCCGCGCGTCTGCATGAGCATTCACCGCCCCGATGGTAAGTCAAAGGTCATGCTCGACCTTGATTCGAGTGCTTGTGCTCAAGGACCTTGCTGATGGGTGTGACCGTGGACCGCATCAGCGTGCCGTACTTCTGGAACCCGCGGCTGGACGCGGTGATCGCGCCCATCGACCCGCTGCCGCCCACGCTGCACTGGTAGGGCGGTGCAGGTTCACCCTATGAAAACCAAGTTGAAGCCGCCTGGAACTAAGCGCTTGAAACGATTTCGTGATGTACTGCTTCAACTTCTGCTTTTACAATCAACTTGCGCCGCTACACACTGGTCGCGCCCGCGCCCCGCGGCGCCGCCGGCGGGCACCGACTCCCACGGCGCGGGCGGCAACCGCTTGCTGGGTGAGGCGGTGCAAGTAGTCGAAACATGTTGACGCTTCGACAACGGTGTTGAAACTTGAAAGCCCTGGTTTTAGCGCTTTGAAACTAAATTATGACACACGGCTTTCAAGTTTTGCTTTCAATTTCAACTTGCGCCACTACAGCTGGGTGTGTACGGCGCCAACGCGCTGAAGAGCCTGGCAGGTTGGTTGTTGAGAACACGCACTCGACCGACGGTGAAGCTCCTCCTCTTCCTTCTCCTCTGCACGTTGTCTGTAAGTGTGAGCACTCACCCTGAAGGTCAGTCAATGCTCGACCTCGGCTCGAGCCCTTGTTTTCAATGATGCACCAGAGGGCTTATCGAGAACAATCACTCGACCGACGTCGAATCGACCAACCGACTCCGCGCGTCAATACGAGCATTTACCTTGGAGGTGAGTCATGCTCGATATCGGTTCGATGTTTGTTGTCAGTGGCCCTGCTGCCAGAGTGTTGGCACGTGATAAGTTTGAGGTGAAAGGACGTCTTCCTTGAGTTAACAGACCCTGCTTGTCCTCATTGGCCCTGCTGGCAGGCGCGCAGCCACCCGGAGGTGATGGCGCGACACCACGCCGACCTGCTGGTTCTGCCGGACGGAACTGTCGAGCCTCGCGCCTTGTCTGTTGGCGAGTAACTCCGAGTAACTAGTTTAATTTATAAGTTCCAACATACATACTCGCCGAATCACCAAAAGGGACAAATTCTCTGGGAGGTCAAATACAGTACCCCCTGAGGTAACCGCTACGGTCAAGGCACTCGATAATGATGGGAATGGAGCGATTTATTGTAGTTTACGACGTTCGTGGAGTCCCAATGGGCGCTCCGACGGTTTCAGTGGAGTGACGACAATGACGGATACGAGGAGATTTCTTCTTTCCTACTGACGTTCATTGAGCTTGAAGGCACTCACATGGTGAGCATTTATTCAGCATTTACACCGGTATTGGCCGATGGCCTCCCTGGCGGTGTGTTGCGATTTAGGCAAGAATCCAGGGAGAACGATTTCGTTATCGATTCATTCGGGGTGAGAGTGTCCAAAAACCAGACACAACGTACAGTCAGACTGTATCTCCACCCTCTCAAGTGTAATATAAAGAGTTAGGTGGTCGCGAGCAGGCGGAGGACCATAGGCGCGCAGCGTACGGCGTGGCGCGTGAGAGAGTACGCGTGTTCGTTAGATAGTCTTCCACAAATAGAGAACACGCCGATGGTTGTCAAGTGGTTGAAACAATGTTGATGCATCAATGTGTTGCGCTATTACACATCGCCGATCTGGACGAGCGCGGCGATCCGCCGGAGCGCCGCGGCCATCGCCGGGTGGCCATCGTCCAGCCCGTGCACCGCGCGGACGCGCACGCCGGGGACCCAAACCCACCGGTTCGCGTCCACTTCGCCGGCGGATGTGTGCTGCGGGTTCAGCATTGCCGACGTTCTGCTCCGCCATGTGGTGGTGGGCAGCTGGCAGGGCGCGAAAATTTCCAGGCTCGTCGCCGTGTTGGATATTATCCCCTGCGCTTCGCCCGCCGCACAATTTGCTTTGCTGCTAATCCACATCCTGCCATCATTGGCGCGGTACATGAAGAAGGCGCCGTTCTCGGCCGCCCACACCGGTATGCCGTTGACCACGCGGTCGGTAATGGTGTACCGCGCGTCTTGGAATGTATTGCTGAGCCCCAGAGTAGTGCTCCTCATCTCCACGACGAGCTCCCGCGCCTGCCCAACCGCTGACTGCAGCGCATCCTTCGTGCCGGCGACGCACGCGCGCCGCAGGAGCGCCACCCCGATGTGCTCCCGCAGCGCGGCGAGCTGCCGAAGCGCCGCGGCCATCGCCGGGTGGCCGTCATCCAGCCCGTGCACGGCGGCGACGCGCATGTTGGGAACCCAAACCCACGGTTTCTCGGCTGTTCCGCCAGCGGATGAGAATTGCGGTCCCAGCGTCAAACCCTTGGCACTTCGCCATGCGTTCGCGGGCTGCTTGATGAGTGCGAAAACTGCCGGCGCGGCGTTGAAGATGGAACCCTGCGGTTTGCCCGCCGCACAGCTCGCTTCTCTGCCGATCCACATCCTGCCGTCGTCGTCGCGGAACATGAAGAGCTCGCCGTTCTCAGCTGCCCACACCGGCGTGTTGTTGACCACGCGGTCGGTGATGGCGTACCGCGCGTCCTGGAACTCCTCGGTGAGCCACGGCGTGGTGCTCCCCATCTCAACGACGAGCTCCCGCGCCTGGGCCACCGCCACTCGGAGTGCCTGGTCGGTGCCGGCGACGCACGCGCACCGCAGCCGAGCCTCCCCGGTCTGCTCCTGCGCGTAGTAGGGCACCGCAGTGGGCATCATGCGGCGGAGCAGGCCGTAGAACTGCACCTCCACTGCCAGCTCGACGCGCTGTTCCTCCGTCAGCGTGGAGGTCAGCTTGAAGCTCACCGGGTCGAGGGTCGAGTGAAAGGTGCTTGCCACGTCAGCCACCGCCACCGCGCTGTAAACCCCTTATTGAGTTGAGTGAAACCCTCTGTGTGGCGACAGTCTTTGGGAGTCTGTGGCGTGTCGATGAGTGTACTCGTCCCTGCCTTGATCGCGCAGAAAGTTGAGGATGTGCCCGAAGTGCGCCCCGCTGCGGTCGATGAAGTACGCACCGTCGAGATCGGCAGCGAGCGGATAGCGCCCGGAGAACATGACCTCGAGGTAGGTGTTGGGCACCGAGGTTAGGGTTGGTAGGGAGGTGGTGAACTTGTGGCCGCCCACGTCCAGGTGGCCCTCCTTCGTCTGGAAGGCGTACCTGTTCTCCATCGCCGCCTTCTCCGCGTCCAGCGCCGCGCGCTCCGCCGCGGCCACGCGCCACACCTCCGCGGCCCCGATCTCAGCGTCCTCCTTCACCTTCACTGCCGCCTCCAGCGCCTCCAGGGCCTCTGCGTGGACCTTTTCAGTCTCGCGCTCTCGCACCTCCAAGCTCTCCTCGGCCCTCTTGCGCTTCGCACTGCCAGCCTGGAACACCGCCTCGGCGCCCGCGGCCAGGGCAGCGGAGGCCGCGGCCATAGCGCCGCGCGCTGACCGCTCGTCGTCCTCCGCAGCGCCTAACATATTGCCACACGCTGAGAAGCGGGGGGCGGCGTCGTTGGGGGCTGGGGCAGAAGAAAGTGATGTTGAAAGAGCGCGTTTGAACGAAGAATCGGGAGTGATGGAAAACAGAGAGGGCGAGATTTTAACACTGGCCGACTCACGTTTGACCTACTTCTCAGCCAGGCTTTCTCTCTCAACAACACACGCACACTCCCCCCCGCCCCCCGCCCCCCCGCCCCCCCCGCTTTGCCTCAAGGGCTTAGACGCTGCGATATGTCGAGCGAGGGC
>Ga0307488_10004423_pt1 | contig 11724 bp, 21 predicted proteins | sample SB02metaG_FD_202248 | JGI IMG/M metagenome (GOLD analysis project Ga0307488, IMG submission 202248) | Sea-ice brine microbial communities from Beaufort Sea near Barrow, Alaska, United States - SB 0.2 | ecosystem: Environmental > Aquatic > Marine > Coastal | place: USA: Alaska | collected...
ATCTCCGTGGTGTATTTCAAACTTTTCATCACGATCTAGATACTCATGTATTAACTCAAACTGAGTTTCATTCATACCATCGCGAGTGCCAGTGATGCCGATCTTAGTCATCTTAGTTGATTCATGCATGTCGTTCATAATAGGTATATACCCTATTGTACCATTCGTTGCGCCATTCATCATACTCATGCGGCCATACATCAAACTGCTGATATGTCTCTCCACCGAGATCCGAGCCATGGTCACCTCGGCTACACATAAAGATATGTCCTTCGCGAATATTAGTTCCGTAAATTTCGTTGTGTCCTTCTGCATATGCTACTAGCTGTAGGAAGTAGTTTTGTACATACTCTAGCTTCTTAGGCTTGTTGGTTTGTTTGAAGTCCATTATACAAGGTTGGCCTTTGTACTGTCCAACAAGGTCAGTAGTGCCTGCATACATCTGCGGAACATACAGAGCAACTTCACTGCCCCAGATCTCATCTACATCGCACATAGCATGTTTAACTACTTCTTGTGCCATCTTGTGTGCTTTTTTAGCAAACGGATTGCTGCCCGGTGTAGGTAGTTCACCAAAGTCAACATAGTCTTCAAGGTACTTGTGCATACGTGTACCAACACCAGCAGCTTCTGTGACTACTTCTTGTGCTTTCTTTTCACCTACACGCTTACGCCATTGCATAAGCCCTGTCTTGTCGCTAGTTGCATCAAGAATAGTTGTAACACTAGCAACAGCATGACCTTCAGGAGTCATATACTTGCGCTTGCCGTCTATTTGCTTACGTGAGATTGGTTTGTATTCGTACTTGGAAGTAATTAAACTACTCATGATCTAATCCATTGCGGCCGTAGTCATTCATATCAAAGTCGTTGTAGTATGGCTGAACATCACTGACGCCGTCTTCTGCATCTACAGTTGTTACTTCTGGAACAAAATGTTTAATCATTTGCTCTACACCCTGTCTAAGGGTAGCAGTACTACCAGCACAACCGGAGCATGCTCCACCTAGTTCTAATAGTAAGTGTCCGTCTGTATATGAAGTGAATTCAATTGTACCGCCGTGACCGGCGACCGCAGGTTTAACTTGCTCTTCAATTAATTCTTTGATTTGTGTGATGACTTCTTCGTCTGTTCTACTCATACTGCTCTCCTAGTTATTAACTAGTATAACACAATTGTACTAAAAGTCAAGAAGTATTTTAAAGATCGTTGCCAACATCAGTAGCTGACTTTGCCATTTGACTTACTTTCTTATCGCCGGTTGTCTTATTATCACCTGGTTGAGGTATTTCGTCTGAACCTTCTTCAGTTTCTGGATCAATGCCACGCTTGTTAAAGTTACGTACCATTGTTTTAACTTGTGGATCAGTTTCGTAGGCGTTAGTAAATGATTCGTAGTTGAATGATTCACCATCTACATTTTGCATTAATTTGTTAAGGTCTAAGTTTTTAACACCTTGTTTGATATCTTGAGGGTTTGGTTTGTCAAAATGCAAAAAGACAGCGTGACCGTTTTGGTCTGCGCTGCCTATTACAGTTCTTAATACTTGTACTAGTTTACTAGGACCAAAGTCCTCATCTTCTATTACTTTTTTTTTGAAAGGATAGAACCTAATCTACGTGACTGCTCTAGCATAGCTGCTTTTTTGTGCATTTTAGATTCACGCTTTGCTCTGCCTGCTTCGTCTGTGCCGCCTGCTGCTGCGCCTGCTGCTGCAAATTCGTCGTCTACAGTTGGCTCTAGATCCATATCTACATCACCGTCTATTTCCGGTGCCATTTCTTCTTCACCGTCCATTGGTGCGCCCATGTCTGCTGCTGGTGCTTCACCTTCGCCAGTTAACAAACTAACACCAGATGTTAGTGCAACTCGTGTTGTCTCCATTGATCCGTAAAGCTGCTCTAGTGCAGGCTTAACAGTGTTAACAAATGTATCTGACTGTGTTTGTCCCATTTCGTCTCGAATAGCATCAGCTAGTTCTAGCATAGACTCTGACTGCATTTCTGCTGTGTCTTCCATCCAACCAGTTAAGCGATCGACCATGTCCTTTGATGCCATGATAATTTCTGCATTGTCTTCTGCGCCTTCTTTAAGAAGCGATGTAAAGTAATTATTAATAATATCTTTTCCTTCGTCTATGTGCTTTGATTCATTTTTCTTTTTAAGGAAAGCTGGCTTATCGTCTGACTTGTCACCTGGTGTGCCATTGTCATCCATTGGCATCTTACCGTCTTTTGGCTTCTCGTCTTTAGTATCTTTAGCTGCTGGCTTCTTGCCTGACTTCTTATCTAGCATTTTTTGGAACGCTGCTTTTTGTGCTGCTGATTGCGCTTCTTCAATTGGGTGATCTTGGATATCATCGCGTTCTAAAATTGCAGCATTTAGAACATCAAGGAAGAGCTTGTTCTTGCCGTAAGTTTCATTGCTGTCAACTCCGCCGTAGCTTTCATTTGTTTCAATGTCGAACACTTTAGATCTAACTTTATTTCTAGCATCTTGAAGTTGCTCAAGTGTAAATGAGTCTGTATCTAAACGTGTGCCATATTGTTTGGCAAGCGTCTCGTTCAACGTCTTTGATGTAATCGGTTTGTTAATGTCTCTAATTTGCATGTTCACTCTTCCTAAGTAGTCTGTTATTATTATTTATCACTTTCAAGAGAATATGATATGATCAAGACTTTGTCTTGCTTGATTAGTTCTGTCTTTTGCTATCTCATACCTAGTTGTTGATATGTTACGTTTAAAATCGTCAGTTGTTTTGTTAATAGTGTGCTTATAAAACACACAATCGTTAAAATGTTTTTGAATAGTATTATCTAAATCTAATACGATGTTAATACTATCAATACCTTTCTTTTTGGCTAAATTTCTAGCTACTGCTACTGCTGCTGTCTTACAAAATGTTCTTGCAACTTGTAAGTTAGTTTCACAGTCATATACTAAAAATCCGTTCTTACTGCTACGAATTATAATTTTACCGATACGAATTGAGTTTCCTTTTGCATAGGGAAACATTGTTAGATCTAAATTGCCGTCTACAATTTCTTGCAGTTCTTTTAATACTTTTTTATTGATCATTTCTCGCAACCATGATTTGATTATTATGTCGTATTTTACTTACCAAACTCTTTTGAATTAGGGTGTTAACTATGACTTGCTGTCGTTCGTTAAAAGTTAATATTGGAACAACTGTATCGAGGTCATCGTAAACTTCACGCTCTTCATTTGTCATGTAGATAGTAAAGTCTTTAATGAGCTCGTTTAATTTCATCTTAAGGTTGCTTTTTGTTGCTGTAGCGATTTAAGCTGCGCTTGCATTTGTTTAATTTGTACGTCAAGGGCTTTTCGCTGATCTTGTATTTGTTTATTTCTTGCGGCGGGGTCAAATGTCTGACCCGGTGTAGTAGCTGCTTGTGCTGTTGCAGTGTTTGCAGGGGCTTGTTGAGTACTAGGTACCCCGCCAGTGTTAGTTCCTGTCATAGGTGCTGCTGTTGTTGGCGGCAGAGGTGCTTCGTTTATTAGATCGGTCATCTTCATATCTTGTTTCTCCTTGAGCCAGCATTCATACGAGCAACTCTTTTTGACGTAGGGTTAGTCCGTTTAGTCTTTGCTGATTTCACTTTCATATTTCCGCCGCCTTTAGCTTTAGTCCTTTTAAGTGTTGCACTTTTCTTAATATTTATTGGAGCCATACATGCTGCTGCACTTGCTCTTGTTTGACCTTTTCTAGGTCCAGTGGTACATCTATATTTAAGAGTAGCTTTGCCAGGTGACTTGGACCATGCTCTAGTAACTGCTTCAACAGTTACATTTTCAAAGATTTCTGCTACTATCATTTGTTTAATGTCCTTAGTAGTTTAGATGCAGGATTAGTACGCTTAGTCTTCTTTGCCTTACGTGCCATTTTCCCACCAAGCCTAGCTCTAGTTCGCTTCATGTTGGCTCGTTTCTTAATATCAATTGCTTTGAAACACTGTGTTGGATTTGCTACAATGCGACCAGCACGTTGCCCGCCACCACAGCGATACTTCCGCACTACTTTAGTGCCCTTACGAGCCCAAACTTGTTTTTCTTCTAAAGGTTCTGTGACTTCTCTTAATAACATACAGTTATTTATCCGAGAAAGGGTTACTGTAATAAAATTACTATAACTATGGATACTAAACTAGCAACGACTGTGCCAGCTGTGCCGATAAGTACTTTGGTCATCGACTTTTGACCGTCTAAAATATCTGTATGGATGTGCTCAATCTTTGTTTCAACTTTGCCGAGGCGGCCTTCTAACGCTTCATAGCGTATTGCACATAAATCAACGTGCGCTTCTAGATTTGTTCTTTCTAGCTCAGTGGCCATCTTATTCTCCGGTTAGGTAAAGTGTTGCGTTAGCCTGGTTGTGTGATTTAAGATGCCTGGTAGACTATTTGCCTACAATGTATTTATCATTCTTCAATCATTTCAAACACTATATTAGTGTCGTTTGCACAAGTGGTACGGAATATTTTATTATGATTGTGTGCAGTTTCGTCAAGACCTGTAACTACAGGAACTAAATCAAAGTCTGTTAGTAACATATCTTCATTAAGGGCACCTTCGTATTCTACCGCAAAGCAATACTCCCATACTCGTTGTTTACCTGTAACAGACTTACCAAAATTGTACTTACTAACACTTTCCACAAGTGATTTACAATATATAGGATTAACGTTAACTCGTAGTCCTACTGTTTGTATTGTAGTGTTGTAGTTGCACTGCTGACTGTATAGTTTCTTGTCGTCAGTTCGTCTTGCATGTGTTTCTGTGATATCAACAACTGTATATATTTTTACTCTCATACAGTATTTAAGTCATAAAAAAAGAGCCACTTAAAAAGTGACTCTTTACATCGTGACACAATATCCATAAAAAAAGCAGCTCGAAAGCTGCTTTAGTGTGACGCCTGCCCGGTGTAACGGACCGTAATCACGATTCTAAGGTAGTTAGAATTTATGCTGCGCTTAACGCATCCAAGTCACGAATAAGAACAACTTGAGCTGATAAATCAATACCGTCTACTGTTCCTAATGCTTGATGTCTACGTGTCAAAGATGCCGCATCACTGTGATGTCCATCAATGATTGCAAAAATCTTACCTGCTGTACCTGTTGATACATACATTAAAGGTGTAAATTCACGTACGACTGCTTCGATGCATCCGCCAATACCGTCTTTTGCACTAATGTTTGCACCGCAATCAATTTCGATTGCTGTGATTTGCGATGTGCTGTAGTGTTCGCCGTGATCATAACCTGATCCTGCGCCTGCTACTGGGTTTACTCTTGTTTGCTCTGCCATTTTTATATTCTCCTATGATCTAAATGGTCCCTTCACCCTCTGTGAAGTTCTTGTAATAGTATTTAGTCTTTTTATCAAAAATATTAATTTTTGCGTATATTTCGGGCTCTTTTAGCTAGTACTTTTAACATTTGTACGTATCCAGGGCCTGCTGTAACAATATCGTCTAGTATTTCTAATGCAGGTAAAAAGCCTCGTACATATGCACTGGGTATACTTTTACCTTTTTTAGCATATTCAATAAACAGTTTAGCTTGCATTAGATTACTTCCGCCAACTAGAAACCTATACATAGCTAAATCTCTAGCGTCAACACGGGTTGCTATACGATCAAATGCATCTTCATCTAACAACTCAATATCATCTAGTGTTGATAGTTCTTCTAGAAACTTATCAACTTCTTCATCTGTAACAATATCGATATCGTTTTGAATTGCTCGAATAAAGTCCATATTAGTCTCTTTTAGCTCTCGCTGCTTGATCTGCTTGTGCTGCCATTGCATCGTCATCTGGCTCGTTAAAGTCATTATCATCGTTGTCAGTATCGTCTAAGCCACTGTCAGCATGATCAGCTTTAAGTGCATCATGCGATGTATCAATTTTATCAGCATACGCTAGTAGCTTCTTAATAACTTCCATACTAACACCTGACTTTGCAACTAATTCTTTTGGATTCTTAGGACCAAATAGTGCGCCGTAGTTTGTTAACTGATCGCCAACTTTAGCCATAACGTTTGATAACGCATCGTCTTTGGTTGTTGTAGCTGCTGTCATTAGCACTCTACCTAAGTTAGCTAGTTTACGCTGTTCCGGTGAAAGACCAAAGTTATCTGCTACTTCATTTATAATATCATTCATTTTCATAATTTTAGTTCCTTATCGTACTACTGATCTATTTGCTCTAGTAAATGTTTGTCTTGGCACAAGTTTAACATCACCTTCTGGATGGGCTAAAACATATCCTTCACCACCTTTAGCATGTGTATCTTTTGCTGCTGGGCCATGGTCACCTATCTCTGCTGTAACATCTGCATCGTGCGAATCAAATTGATTAATAATTTTATCCTTAATTTGCATAATACCTGACACCACTTGCCACATTGCATCAAATCCTGATTGATTGTTTTGGATATGAGTTGCAATGTTCTTTTGTTTGTTTGCTGATAATTTAGAACCTGCCATCCAATCAAAGAAGTCAGCACCTAAGTTGTCTAAGCCTGTGTCTACTTTACTGTTAGTATATGTATATAATACTTTTGCAAAGTCAGATATCTTTAATGCTACAAGAGCTGCGTTATCTAGTAATTGATCGATGCTTGCTGCATTCTTTGCTACAACTGCTTTGAGTTGATTAATGTCTTCATCATCAATTTGTGCTTCTTTAGACACTGTTACGCTAGGTACTATGAATACTTCATTTCCTTGCATTTGCAAATCTTGTGGTACTGGACCTGGTGTTCCAGCTTCGTCTAACAACCGGTGAACTACAACACCTGTAGTTGACTGTGCCATGCGCTTGCCCAAATCACTGTTAACATTTACTTTATATGTAACAATGTTAGGAGTAAACGTAAATTTACCATCAATAACTTCTGGTGTAGTATAATATAACAAGTCACCTAACAAATAACCTCTAAAGTCTTTAGGAGTTGCTTTTTCATATTGATCAAAGATAACTGACATACTATTAGCAAACGCAATACGCTTTGGATCTTCTGCGTTCTTGCCTCCGCTGCGTCCTAGTAAATTACTTGCAAGATCTTTACCACTAGTAGCACGTTCAACTCCGCCTGATTTAACAAAGCCGCTTTTGTCTGTGAGTATAAACTCACCAGCTTCATTGCGACCAAATACAATAGCTGGAGAACCGTCCCACTTAACTGTTACGTCTGTGTGACCACCTTGCTCTAAACTCTTAAGGCGTTCTAATGCACGAATTGCTCCTCGACTGCCTTCCCAGAACACAATGTCTTCTGCGTGATCAATACGAGCGCCTTCGTCCAGTTGAATAGATTCCCCGACAGCTGATCTTGCGTCAGGACCTCTGCCTCTAATCTTTGCTAAAATTTTATCTGTTTCAGCCTTATCTTTTGGATCTCCAGCAACAGGTTTACCATTGGCAGTCATTTGTCCTGGAATACCAATATCCATGCCGCCTTTATTTCTAATTGTAAAATCATTACCAATGCTTACTGGAGGTTGCAATTCACCTGCGCTAACTACAGCCGCTAACCATCTATTGGCAAGTTTTAATTCTTTATACCATATCTCATGAGTCATTCCTGCATCAAGTTGATAGCCTGCACCCATAGGAAACTGTTGCTTAATTAGTTTTGCATAAACAGCATCACCTTCTAGATTTGTCTCAACTAGTTTAATATCACTGTATCTCATCTGTTAAATGCTCCTGATGACATAACAACACTGTTCAATGGTGCACCGCTTAGTTCTCTAATTCTACGTAGCTGTTTGTCAGCTAGTGATTCAACTGCTATTGATTCAGGTATTCCTTTGCCGGCTTTTGCCATTGTTTCTTTCCACGGAGCAATAAGCTCTTCGTAGTTTGGATCGCTTTTGAGTACTGCAAACATACTTTCAACTGTATGTGTGTCAGCTTCTCTTGCGTTTGGTCCTAATAGTATTTTTGCAATTTCATCCCAATCGTCTGCAACAACATTATCTCCGTTGTTAGGATCAACAATGCCTTTTGTAGGACTAAACTTATATCCGCGGCCTCTTGCTAAACTTGATAGCAATATTGCTCTGTCGGCACCTGTGTAATGCTCTGTTCCGCCACGCTTGGCTCCACGTTGTAGATTAGGATTATCTGTAAGCATAAAGTCTGTTTGAACAAAACCGTTCTTAACATCACCCCTGATTGGAGTTTTAAAATGTACTTGAAGTCCTGCGTTAGCAACCCAACCTTGTGTGAAAGTTCTGCCTTTGTTCATAATTTCTAAATCAGGTATGCCTTGCTTTTGGCACCATGCAGTAAGTTTTGCAATTATTTCTTCTTTAGGTAATTCTCTTACATCAACATTGAGATCTAAATCGCCCGACGAGTTCTCTTCAAACGTTCCATCTTCTTTTGTCTTCTTGCCTGTTGTGCCAAGCATGTCTTCATCAATAAACTTAAAGCCGAATGTAGAATTAATCCAATCTATTGTAGGCTGCACGTCAGCTGTAGCAATACGCTGTGTCAGTGGAGTAATTTCCCCACCGTCAACTTTTTTAAATACGTTGCCGCCTTCAAATAAATTATTTGTCATTTTTCTTGCTCTCTATTATCTTATTGATTCCTCGTTTAAACTTACGAGGATCGCCACTCTTTATGCTATTGATAAATCTGCGTTCTAATTCGCCAGCAGTATTGTCATCATAGTTAGAATTTATTCGGTTAAGGAGATTAATAGCACTTTCAATGATATTATTAGCAGTCGACTCGATCATTCGATCAGCGTTGCGGGTTTCAGTTAGGCTGTTTAATTCTTCTAAAATACTTCGTGTGCGTTTTTTCATTGTTCTACTCCGTAATGTATTTAGCGTTGTTATAAATATGTGTGTAATAGATGAAGGAGGGCATAATGTCAATATCTACAATGAGTTTCAAAGAAAGATCCTTACTGTTTGCCAAGTTATCAAGTATAGCTTATAATAACGTAAAGGAAGCAAAAAGTCAAGCGAAGAAGTTAGGGTTCACAACTACTGAGTTTTATGAAAAAGACGGCGCACAAGCGTATCGTTTCATGAACAAAGATGATTTAGTAATTGCATGCAGAGGAACACAACCGACTGAGTTTAATGATCTAAAGGCAGATCTAAAAGCGTTGCCAGTAATGGCAGAAACAGTAGGGCGAGTACACATTGGATTTAAGACAGAGGTAGACGACCTTTGGCCAATGATAGAAGAAGATATTAATCGTAAGGTAAATGTATCTAAAACACTTTGGTTTACAGGACATAGCCTAGGAGCCGCGATGGCAACTATTATGGCAAGTAGAGCAAAGCATAACGTAGAACTAAACGATCCAGTCGAACTGTTCACATACGGTTCGCCTCGTGTAGGTTGGAGAATGTATTGCAATAGTTTGAATGTTGTACATCATAGATGGAAGAACAATAATGACATTGTCACTACTGTTCCTTTTGCTGTTATGGGATTCAAACATCACGGCGAATGTCATTACATTAATGCATACGGCAATGTTCGTAAGCCTACAGGCTGGCAGATGTTTAAAGACAGAATGCGCGGCATGTGGATGGGCATCAAGAAAGGTAAGATTGATAACTTCGGTGATCACTCAATGGTTGAATACATCAAGTACCTTGAAGCATACGCTTTAACCAAATAAACTGCTGACTGACTCTTCGTTGGTTACACGACGAATAGCTTCACCAAACAAAGGCGCGACACTTACCTGTCGTGTCTTTTTGCAGTTTTTAGGACAGCGGTCTGCAATCGAATTAGTAATCACAAGCTCTGTGAGTACACTCTTTTCAACCTTCTGACACGCTTCTCCGCTCAACACTCCGTGTGTGATATATGCACGAACGCTTAGAGCGCCTGCATCCATAATTGCTTTGGCTGCGTTACATAGTGTACCACCACTGTCGATAATGTCATCTACCATAATAGCATGTTTGCCTTTAACATCACCAATCAAGTTCATTACTTCACTCTTACCTGCTTCGGGTCTACGTTTGTCTACTATAGCAATGTCTGCGTGGAACATGTCTGCAAACTTCCTAGCACGAACAACTCCACCTGCATCTGGGCTTACAAATACTGTGCCTTCATCTGTTCCTACATTATGTTTGATGTCTTTAGCAAACACCAAACGACTTGTTAAGTCATCAACAGGAATATTAAAGAAGCCCTGTATCTGTCCTGCGTGTAAATCCATCGTAAGTACTCTGTGTGCGCCTGCTGTAGTAAGCAAGTCTGCAATTAGTTTTGCTGTTATAGGTGTACGACTTGCACTCTTACGATCCTGTCTAGCATATCCAAAGTATGGAATAACTGCTGTAATTCTACTAGCACTTGAACGCTTGGCAGCATCAATCATAATCAACAGTTCCATTAAACTGTCGTTAACCGGGGTAGCAGTTGATTGAATAATGAATACATCTTCGCCTCTAATGTTGTCTAAAAACTCTACACTTATTTCGCCATCAGCAAATGTAGTTACCTTGGATGGAACTAGAGTTGCAAAGGTGTTGTCTGCAATCTCCTGTGCTAAAATTGGATTAGCATTACCGGCGATGATCTTCATTTTCAATTGTGATCCTTTCTTAAATTATTGTTATAGTTGATGGATTGATTGATCAACCCAAGGTCTGCATTTTTATATGACTTAGCAGTATTGACTAAGGCATTCATGTCTTTAGGAAAACAGTGTCCTCCGTAGCCTCGCATTTCTGTTACTTGTATATGACTGTCTCCAATACGCGGATCCATTCCTACTCCGATAGCAACTGGATCATAATCTATACCTGCTGCTTTGCACAAGTCATACATTTGATTAAAGAACGTTACTTTGGTTGCTAGGAATGCATTACGGAAATACTTTGTTAGGATTAGTTCTGCAACACTTGCATTGGTAACACTAATGTCTCCCATAGCATCAATAAACAACTGCGCCCAGAAGCCTACGTTGTCGCCGCCCATCATAAATTGCTTTGTGTTGGCAAAGTCTTCTAGTGCTGTTGCTGCACGTAAGAACTCTGGACTAAATGTAAGATTAGATTTGATAAATTCTGTACGAATTAAATCCCATCCTTCTAAACTAATTGTACTTTTAATTAGTATAGGCACAGGTGGTGAATTACTAACTATATCATATACATTATTAATGTTACATGCACCGCTTTCGTGTTGTGGGGTGCTCACACAAATAATAATTGCGTCTGCGTGTTGCAAGTCTGCGTAGTGACCAAGTGCTGGGTCTCTAATTAATATCTCGTGATAGTCTTTCAGTGCTGCTTCGTGAGCCTGGCCAACATATCCGTATCCTGCGATTCCTATCTTCATAGTGTATCCTGTGTTTGTATACTTTTAATTATACATTCATTGAGCTGTATGTCAAGAGAAAAGGCTGTGCGTCGACACAACCTTCCCATTTAGTTTAGAATCCGTTTGGTACTAATACATAGTGTATCGCTAATACAATTGCTACCGATGCACCTAGTCCAATCATCATCTTCTGAAAGTCTCGTGCTACCAAAGGAAACACACTCTTAAACTTCATCTTGCCTGTAAATGATGCAATAGCAAGTTCACGTCCTGCAAGCATACCAACGAACACCCAAGTAGTTGACATAGGTATATCGTTTAGTTCTTTGAAGAAGTACAAGCATAGCCAGTAGAACAGATCAATTAGTGTAGCACTAC
>Ga0307488_10004424_pt1 | contig 11723 bp, 16 predicted proteins | sample SB02metaG_FD_202248 | JGI IMG/M metagenome (GOLD analysis project Ga0307488, IMG submission 202248) | Sea-ice brine microbial communities from Beaufort Sea near Barrow, Alaska, United States - SB 0.2 | ecosystem: Environmental > Aquatic > Marine > Coastal | place: USA: Alaska | collected...
ACTGCTGGGGCAGAATGGATTGATACAGAAGGGAAGAAACACGATCTGTCTGCTGGTGAAGACCTAGATTATAAATTAGGTAAACATAAGCAGTTGTATGTTATTAATTATCGTACTGCTAGTCATAGGTCTAAAAGAATGTTGTATCTTACACACAAAATCCATCATGAGACCCTACAGGGTAAATCATCAAACTATTGGGAGAAAACTCGTAAGACTAATCCTTTAGCCTTCTTTGTTTGTGACACTAGAAGTCCTGAGACTGCTAAGAAGATTGCTATTAGATATTGTAATCAGAATGATTGTATGGCGTATCTTATGGTTGACACTCAAAATCCAGAAGAAGATTCTGGTGAGGGTTTCGCTAAACTTATAAAAGATATTGGTGGAGAAGAAAACGTCAAGAATATTTCTGAATACCGTAGTCTGCTACAATCTAGCACCAAGGGAAGAACTGGCACTGGTACTGGTACGATTAGTAAGGACGAAATCTTTCTACTAAAAAGTTCTAAAGACTATAAGAAGGATGAGTGTTCTAATCTTAGTGGTAATAATCTTAATGACTCTAGCTATCTTAGTGAATTAAGTGATAGCCTAGTAGAAGGGCTAGAAGATGCTGAACAAGTAATCTATATACCTATTACTAGATATTCTTCTGTCAGTCCTTATCCCGGCCTTCATAAGATTTATAATCTAGCGACTAAGGACAATGTATTAGGTAGTATTTTGTTTAGCAGATATAACATCTATGCTATCAAACAAAGTTCAGTAGCTAAATTACAAAAGCAGGGCATAAACCTAGTATCTTTTAATAAATGGTTTAAAAGCAAGGCTGCGAAAATGTCTAAGAAATTAAGAGAAGAGGTAGGTAAGTACGATGCAGTCATTAATCACTGTGACAAAGAATATTGTTCTAGAGACTTGAAGAAGCAAAGAACTTGGTGTCGTCAACCAGAGCGTTCAGATAGAGTTCTAATGGCTAATCTTTTAAATATCTACGGCCTTGACTACAAGCATTATATTAAAGATGAGACAACCACTCAAGCTATGGATCAGTGGCTACTCATATACTACTTTGCTCAAGTTGCAAATAGTGAATACTTTAATCTCAGAGTATTTAGTAGACAAAGACTTGAACAGCATGTAAATAATATAGCGGGTGAATATAATATCACAGAAGATGCAAAAGATATTAACACTAAGATTCTTAAACTGAACAATATGCTTTTTGAATTTAAAAAACTGTATGGTTACGAAGAGTTGCCATCTGGTAAGAAATCACTTAGTCAGGAAATTATCAAGACCCTGCCTAAAATGGATAGTCTTAGAAAAATTCTTAAAGATACTATTGACAAGTCACCGATACTAAAGTATATTATTAGTAGTAACGACGAGTTGGATATTGAGAAGATCAAGACTGATGCTCCTACAGATATTCATAACGATGGTTACTATGGTCGAGACAAATGGTTTGATAATGTTGAACTCAGCGAACTGAGAGAAGCAGTAGGAAGTTTGGTTTAGGTTTTATTTCACAGGAGTTTGATTATGAGTGTTCCTTTTATGTGGGTTGACGGCAACTTAACGGTGATCTTAAAGAATAAGGCTCACCAAGTAATTCCAGATCATACTAATTATAAGTTGATTATGGATGCACTATCTAGTAATGCAACAGAAGATGAGTTGCTAGAACTGGTAGACATTGAGAAAGCTGTTGCTAGTTTTAGTGACGGACAAGTAGCAATCGTAAATGGTAAGGTTATGTTTGAGGGTGAAGAAGTTCACGGCAGCATCAGTAAGAGAATTATAGAATTTATGAGCAAAGGTTTGCCTTTTCAGCCTCTTGTAAAGTTCTTGGAAAATCTTATGGACAATCCAAGTATGCAGAGCCAGCAAGAACTATATGACTTCTTGGAGCATGAGAACCTTCCTATCACTGAAGACGGCTGTTTCCTTGCATACAAGGCAGTCAAGAGTGATTTTAAGGACAAGTGGAGAGGAACATTTGATAACAGTGTTGGTCAAGTCTGCGAAATGCGTAGAGCAAAGGTAGACGATAACAGAAGCCAAGGATGTTCTGCTGGACTTCATGCTGGAGCATTAAACTATGTTGCAAATTATGGCAACGTAGACGCTGGTGATAACATCGTGATTGTTAAAATCAATCCTGAAGATGTTGTTAGCGTTCCTAGCGACTGCAACTGTGAGAAACTTCGTACTTGCAAATATGAAGTAGTAGGTCTTTATCAAGGTGAATTACCAAAGCCTCTTTATAAGGCTGAGTTTGAAGCAGACTCTTATGTTGATGAAGATGAAGATGGGTCTACAATACATGATGAGTATAATGAAGACTATTGGGATCAGTTTGAAGAGTGTGACGATGATGACGATGATCCTTTAAATGACTTAGTTGATCGTTATACTGATTACTAAAAGTAAAAGGTATTAAAATGAAAGACCCAGAACATGAAGATTATGACGATGATGAGTTTAATTTCTATCCTGAGTCAGACAATGGTTCTCACGAATTTAAATTTGACATGGCTGCATGGGAAGAATGGTTAAAAAATACCATAAACGAAATTGTTGAGAAAGATAATACTTGGTCTTTTATAGTTGATAATAAAGAACTTCCTGTGAACGATTCGACCGATAGTACAGGAGTCCAGTACTACCTGTACTTCGGTCAGAATCAATACGGTGAAGCAATCTGGAAGTTTAAATATTTTATTAATAATGATCTAGATATAGAATATAAAAATCATTTAGCTTCAAACGCTGCACATATTTTACAACAACCACAATATTATAGATCAATGTTCGACATACTAAACTAAAGAGGCTAGACTATGGACTACAATTCTGAATGGTTAGAAATATCAGATCTACCAAAATTTACAGACTATATTAGAAAAATGATCTATATTAATTTTAATGAGGAAAATGCTGAATCAGACGTACAAGATTGTTTTCAACAGCTTGATAAAGAAGAAAAGAAAGAGATTAATGAAGTCTTATCTTTAAAGGAATGTATTGAAATTGTTAAAGAGAATTGTAGAAAATTTAGACACAAAAAAACTAAAAAGCTGAAATATGTTATTGACTCAAAGGCTTTTGATGATATACTACATGAGGTGAATCAAAGGATGATAAGCAATATAATCTCAGCATTAGTCTCTAGAGGTTTGCTTGATTCTGCTTTCGATGCAGAAAAAAATGATTTTGTTTTTTGGGTTGCACAACAAGATAAAGAGAAAGAAGAATAATGAGTACTTTTAGACCTAAAACTTTTGATGATGTTATTGGACAGCAAGATGTAATCAAGAGGTTAAAAATCTCAACATTCGCCTGCAAAATGAAGAGACAGCCTCTACCACATGTCTTACTTGATGGCCCACCGGGACTAGGCAAAACAACTATTGCCGCAGCAATCGCACAAGAATTAGATAGTGAGTTAATTACTGCAAATGCAGCATCTATTCGTAGTGTAGGTAGTATTATGAAATATTTATATAACATTAGCCGTGATTGTGTTTTGTTTATTGATGAGATTCATAATCTTCCTAAATTAGTAGAAGAGTTTTTGTATCCTGTTATGGAAAACTTTACAGCTAATATTGCAATAGACTCGGAACCAGAAGAAATAGAGATTCCTCCTTTTACTTTAGTTGGTGCTACTACTAGTGGAGGTAGTTTAACTCAACCTTTTTACGATAGATTTACAATAAAAGAACATTTGAATTTTTATACCATAAATGAATTAGCTAAACTAGCAGGATTGAATGCACAGAGATCAGGATTATCTTTATCCGATAATGACGCTATGGAAATAGCAGAAAGAAGTAAAGGTACACCTCGTATTTTAAACGCTAGACTAGAATGGTATCAAAGTTATAAAATGTACTACAAGGATGACAATGTAAGCGTCAATGACGTATTTACAGAACAAGGGATAGACAGTAGAGGTCTAGACGAAAATGATAGAAAATATATAGAAGTATTAAAAGATAGTAAAGGTAGTGCTTTAGGTATTAAAAATATTTCTAGCATGACAGGAATCGCTATGGATACTATAGAAAATAGTATAGAACCTTATCTTGTTAGAATGGGTTGTGTTAGAAGAACAAGTAAGGGACGGATATTAGGAAACTATTGATAATAGGTGTATTCTAATGTAGAAAGAATCTTATTATGAAATTTTCTATATTTAACTTTATACCTCTTCGGTATGCTAGGAGAGCATCTGGCTGGTCAAAAGTCAGAGCAGAACATTTACTTAAACAGTCTCAATGTGCTGCCTGTGGAACAGATAAAGGGTTAGAGGTACATCACATGAAACCTGTACATAAATATCCTGAATTGGAATTGGACCCCAATAATCTTATTACCTTATGTGATAAATCTTGTCATCTTTATTTTGGACATCTTAAATATTATAAAAGTTGGAACCCAGATGTTCTTGTTGATGCTGCTAGGTATTATGAAAGTATCAAGGCAAGACCATGAAAACTCTACTTTATTTTATGCTTCTGTCCAGTGCTATAATAGCTGGAACAATTAGACATGATGTTTCAGACTCTAAATATACAGAGTTTGGTAAAAAGTTTTACTGTGTTAAACAATTAATTACTACTACAAAATTAGAAGGTGCTACAGAATATGGTTTAGCTTCTTGTGTTATTTTAAATAAACATTGGATAATTACTGCTGGTCATGTTCCTGATGGTAGAAAAATTGATAGTATCAAAGTTCTGCATGAAGGTAAAAAATATTTAATTAATAAATTTATAGTACATAAAGACTTTGATGAAAAAGGAAGAAAATCAGATATAGCTTTAGGTTTTTGTAAAAAAGGTTTTGGCGATCATATTATGAAACCAAAAATATATCAGAAAAAAATCAATATAGGAGATAGATGTTCAGCAGCAGGTTTCGGTCACTACGGAACAATGAATAGTGGTGCTGGTATTTTTGATAACAAATTAAGAGGTGGTTCAAATATTGTTTCTTCAAGAAGAAATGATACCGTTTTAATTAATGGATCGAAAGACAACACTAGAACAAGTCTTGAATGGTTGCCTAATCTTGGAGATAGCGGAGGAGGTCTGTTTGTTAATGGTAGTTTGGCTGGTATCACTTCGTATGTTATAGGCATGGATGGTAAGGCTAATTCCAGTTATGGAGATATAGGTGCTTTCACAGAAATTTACCCCTATTTAAAATGGATAAACTCTTATGTTAAAAAAGAATCAATGTAGATTATTACCTTTTGTTAGACAAGATGTTTTTGGTCTTGACTATAAAAATCAACAAATTTTACCGTGGTCACTCTCTAAGTTCAATGTTCCAAAAGAATGGTCTAAGACCAAGGGTGAGGGTGTGATAGTGGCCGTAATAGACACAGGTTGCGATCTAGACCATGTTGATTTAAAAGATAGGTATGTGACAGGTCGAAATTTTATAAACAAGAATAAAGACCCTTATGACGGCAACGGACATGGTACTCATGTCGCTGGTACTATAGCAGCAACGCACAATACTATGGGCGTAGTAGGAGTAGCCCCTTCTTGTAAAATTATGCCAATTAAGGCTTTAGGTGATGATGGTGTTGGAGGTCTTAGGGGTATTTGCGAGGGTATCATATGGGCAGCAGATAATGGTGCGGATATTATTACAATGTCTTTAGGAACCCCTTCAGGTTCTATGATATTAAGACAGTGTATTAATTATGCATCTAGTAAAGGGTGTGTGATATTTTGTGCAGCAGGAAACAGTGGCAAAAGTCAAGAGCTTATGTACCCAGCTAAATATACTGATACTATTTCTATAGGTTCTATTAGTAGACAATTAAAAATTTCTAATTTTAGCTGTAGTACAGGTTCAGAATTAGACTTTTTAGCACCGGGAGAAGGTATTTTAAGCTGTGTTCCTGATAATAAGTATGCTAATATGACAGGTACAAGTATGGCTAATCCATTTGCTGCTGGTTGTGGAGCATTATATTTGTCATATAGTCGTAAGGCTGGCAAGTCCTCTCCTCAAAAATATGATTATATAGAACATTTTGCTAAAAATAGTATGAAGCCTGATTATTTATTTGATACATATAAATCTAGAGGAATTATTACGCCAGAAGTGTCATAAGCCTTGACTAAAAAACAGATACATCTATTATGAAGAAAGGAGAAATGATGGACGCAGATAGTAAGAACAAATATAAAAACAAGATAAAAAAACGTAGTTCTGATGTAGAAGCTGAACATAACAAAACAAAGGCTTTTAAACAAAAGAAACAACATCTGGACGAAGAAACATGGCAGGATGAAATCAATGACTATCTTGAAAAAACTCACAAACTTCACTAAAGCTCTATATAACCATGTAAAAACAGGAATGAAAAAAAGCTCACAAAGGCTTATAAATACAAGGTATGATATATGTTCAGGATGTAAACATTTTAGTTTTATTACTAAACCAAATAAAGATAAACCTTTTATTAAAGCGGCTTGTACATTATGTGGATGCAATCTTTCTGATAAAAAAGTATTTATGAATAAGTTAGCATGGAAAGATCAAAAGTGTCCAGAAGATAAATGGTAAGATAATGAAAAGCCTTAAAACAAATAATCATATACCCTACGCTACAGAAAGCAACGATATCTTTGATAGTATCGAAAATATACTTAATGATAAAAACAAGTCAAGAGATGTCATAGTGCCTAACATTTCTAATATAGATTTAAGTATTGTCACATCTTTCTATAAGCAGGCTTCCTTAAAATATCCAATTATAGAACAAACTGTATCTGCTAATAAAAATATATTAGGAAACTCCAGTATTATTGAAGTAAAGAAAAAACATAACAACACCCTATATTTCTGCCAAATGTTTTGTGATAGAAAATCTAGGATAAAAAATATTCATTATGCACATCTAGTAAATTGTATGATAGATTTAAGAAAATTTTGTATTTTAAAAAATAAAAAAGAATATACAACTATTGAGATACATGCGCCAAAATTTGGAACAGGAATATCTGGTGGTAGATGGTCTACTATCTCTGATTTAATATCAGATTGCTGGTATGGGATACCTACTTTTATTTATAGGAACTAATGATGTTTTATTTTATATTAATAATATGTTTTGCTGTTGGCTTTGTATCGGCTGGTATACAAAACAATGAATAGGCTTAGAGGACAAAGAGTTTATCTAGCTGGTGCTATGGATAGAGTTCCAGACAGAGGTTCTACATGGAGAGACAAAATAACGCCTTCTTTACAGGATCTTAATATTACTGTCTTTGATCCATTAAAAAAACCTGGGAATGTTGGGGTAGAAAATGAAGAGACTTATAAAGTCAAGCAAAAGCTGAAGTCAGCTAAAAAGTATGATGAACTATCTCAAATTATGAAAACAATTCGTGCTGTTGATTTACGCATGGTTGATGTTAGTGATTTCATTATTGTTCATTTAGATATAAATACCCATCCATGCGGTACTCTTGAAGAAATATTTCTTGCCAATAGACAGAAAAAACCTATTATCATTCATATAGAACAAGGAAAGAATAAATGCCCAGATTGGCTGTTTGGCTCTATGCCTCATAGCTTATTTTTTGATTCATGGATGGAAGTAATGCAATATTTGTATGTCGTAGATAATAGTAATAACGAAACTTTTAACAGATGGTGTTTTTTAAATGAATAAACTACAACAAGAACCTATACCAGAATTTGCACAAGACTTTTCTAATAAATATAAAAAGGGTAAAGAATTAGCGCAAGGAAAGAATCTATGTATTGTATCATTAGCTAGGGACGTAGGTGATGTTTTAGAACAAAACTTAAATACTATTCGTCAACTAGGCAATTATTTTCAAAGTTTTAAACATTTTATTTATGAAAATGATTCGACAGATAGTACTGTTGATATTTTAACAAAATGGTCTGAAGCATCTCCCAATAACATACTACTCTCTGAAAAACTAGATGCTCCTGCATTTGGTCAATCTACCGACAATCAAAGAATTAAAACAATGGCTTATGGTAGAAACAAATGTGTAGATTTTGTAAAAGAACAAGAGGATGTAGACTTAGTTTTAGTTGTAGATTTAGATTTTATTGAGATGAATTTAGAAGGTATTTACAACACTTTAGGATGGATGGATAATTCTCCGTACATTAATGGTATGGCTGGTTTTTCTTATCATAACAGAGTTCAGCCTTTGCCAGAAGGAATGGTTACTAAAGATAAAATATTAACTAACTATGATAGCTGGGCATATCGTCATAATTGTTGGACTGATCTATATAGTGCTGGTCAAATGTATTGGTTCTGGTGGTGGATTCCTGCTTATGGAACAGTACCTTTTACTGTTAATAGTGCCTTCGGAGGTAGCTGTCTATATGACGCAAAAGCATTTATTCAAGGTGTGTATACTGACAAGGATTGTGAGCATGTCACTTTTCATCATGACCTAAAACAGAAAAGTAATTTTAACTTATTCGTTAATCCTTCTCAAACAATGTTGGTATAATGCATAAAAAAACTATTGATTTAAAAAAAGAGCTAGATGCAATACCTAAGCAGTATAGTTCTTCTAAATTATTTTATGAAGCAAAAGCAAATCTTTTGCATAATCAGTATAAAGATGAGGAATGCTACATATTAACATGTGGCCCCTCTCTTACTGAATATTCAAAAGAATTTCTTAATGATCATTTAAAAAACAAGTTAGTACTAACTGTTAAAACAGCATATGATAGGCATGACAGTATTACTGATTTTCATTTTTTTAATTGCTGTAATCTTCCAACGATATCTAATAAACCATATCATTATCAGTATGGAAATAAAACTATATCTATAGCATCCAGTAATTTTGAAGAAGGTAGCAGATGGTCACCTGTTCAGAAATATGATATATTTTTTAAAATACCATTAGTAGATGTGTCAACCCAGATGAACGAATTTGTATCTGTCAATAAAAACTTTGATGAATATACTTTATCTAATCGTTTCGATAGACCAGTTGGGCCGGGCATTATGTACGAAACAGTATTATTTACTGCATTTCATTTAGGTGTCAAAAAAATTACAACAGTTGGTTGGGATTTAAGTCAAAAGTCTATTACTGCTACAAAAGATTACGATCATTTTTATCCTAAAGATTCTCAATTCTGGAATCCCGGCTCAATGATGACATGGGAAATTGAAGCTACTACCAAAGCGTCAAAAGATTTATACTACTGGTTTCAAAAACACGATATTGATTTACAGATAGCTTCAACTCAAAGTGATCTCTATAAAAATATTCCAAGGGTAAAATTATTATGAAGACTTATGTTATAGCTGAGATTGGAATTAATCATAATGGCAGTATGCAAATAGCTAAAAAATTAATTGATGTAGCTGCTTTTGCTGGCTGTGATGCAGTAAAATTTCAAAAAAGAAATCCAGATGTTTGTGTTCCTGAACATCAAAAAAATCAAATAAAAAATACTCCTTGGGGAGAAATGACTTATCTAGAGTATAAAGATCGAATGGAATTTAATAAAGAACAGTATGATGAAATTGATAAGTACTGTAAAGAAAAATCTATATCTTGGTCTGCAAGTCCTTGGGATACAGACAGTTTAAATTTTCTTTGCGAGTATGATATTCCATTTATCAAAATACCTTCTGCAATGTTAACTAATCATTCTCTATTAAAAGCTAGTGCTGCTACAGGTAAAAAAATTATTTTATCAACTGGCATGAGTACTATTGAAGAAATAGACCAAGCTATTTTTTTATTAAAACAACAAAGCAAAGATCATGCTATTTTACATTGTAATTCATCATATCCAGCAGATTTAAAAGATTTAAACCTTGAATGTATTAGGACACTTAAAAAAAGATACGGTGGAGAAGTTGGATACAGTGGTCATGAATTTAGATTAGGAACATCAGTTGCCGCAGTATATCTTGGGGCTACTATTATAGAAAGACACATTACTTTAGATCGTACCATGTGGGGTTCTGATCACCTTTCGTCTGTAGAACCTCAAGGTTTGGTTAACCTAGTCAAGGGAATCAGAGAACTCGAAGTTGCTAGAGGAACAGGAGAAATAGGTATTACACAAAGCGAAAAAGAACCTAGAAAAAAACTTAGAGGATATTAATGTTAGATGTATTCTGTCACGGCAGGGCCAGAGACACTTTTCAGGAATGGTCTACTAAAGATTGTATCTCTTTATTTCCTAATTTTTCTAATAATTTAATTACAACTCCGGAAATTACTTATCAATATAAACCACACTTCGACAGATACAAAGATAATACATTGATGATAGTAGGTGGAGGCCCTTCCTCTAATAATAATTGGGAAGATTCTAATTATGATTTTTTATGGTCTATGAATCATTTTTTTCTAAATAAAAAATTGCAGGATAAAAAAGTTGATCTGGCCATGATAATGGGTGAGCCAGATATAAATTCTAAATTGTTTTTAGACTATGTTGAAAAATATAAACCATACTTAGGTTTTGAAATACATGACAGGTGGTTTAATTATACATTCAATGATTACCCCAATTATTTCTGTATGCATACAAGATTTTATGGAAGGGTTGGTGCTGGTGCTAGGATGTTAATTTTTGCTGCTCATCTAGGTTTTAAAAATGTTTTATTTACTGGTTTTGATGGGCCAGAACCTATTTTTAATGGAAACCATGCTTTTGAACCCGGTAAAAAAACCTTGCCATCTTGCTTTACTGGTTATAATATAGACTATGTTAGAGAGCAATGGAAATTACAATCAAATTATTTGTGGGATTATATACATGATCTCTATCCCAACACAAATTTTGCAAATATAGGAGGAGGAGATTATTATCATGAAAGATGTTAAAGATGTAGCTGTTATGGTGCAAGCAAGGTTGTCTTCTCAGAGATGTCCTAATAAAATGATTAGACCATTTGCAGGAACTACATTAATGGACTTGTGTTTGAAAAAGCTGTGTAGTTCCACTATATCTAAAACAAACATCTGGGTTTCTGTATATGAGCCAGAACTATTAGAAATATGTCAAAAATATCCTGTAAATATATTTAATAGAAGTAAAAAGTCTGCTATGTCAGAAGGTACTCCTATGACAGAAATGTACGAATGGTGGGATAAAATACCTCAAAAATACGCTGTATTAGTTAATGCTTGTGCTCCTTTAATGACTACAGAAACTATAGAAAGATTTTATTTTACTTATTGCAATTCATGTCAAGATGGTATGTTCGGTGTTACAGAAAACAAAAACTACTTTTGGAACTCTGATTTTGAACTTATAACTCCTTGGCCTGAAAATCAAGCTGTGATGAATACCAAATTTGTTGATAAGACATACGTTGCTGCTCATTGTTTGTATGCAGGAAGACTTTCTAATATAGGAGAGGGTATTTGGATGGGTGATTTTAATAAACCTAAAGACATAGAGCTATTTCCTATGCATGAAAAAGAAGTGTTTGATATAGATTACGAATGGGAATTTAATTATTATCAAGCTCTATACAAGTCAGGAGTTATGTAATGTTGTACATTTTTGAAATGGCTACCAGAGGTACTAATCATAGCTTTAAAAGTACAAATGGTTGTGCAATAGAAGAAGTTTCTACCACACATATTCCCGGTGATTCTATTTATATAGATCCAGAGATTAATTCATTACCATTATCTAATAGAAAA
>Ga0307488_10004426_pt1 | contig 11722 bp, 10 predicted proteins | sample SB02metaG_FD_202248 | JGI IMG/M metagenome (GOLD analysis project Ga0307488, IMG submission 202248) | Sea-ice brine microbial communities from Beaufort Sea near Barrow, Alaska, United States - SB 0.2 | ecosystem: Environmental > Aquatic > Marine > Coastal | place: USA: Alaska | collected...
AGATGGAATTAGAACACCCATAGGAAGTTTTAGAGGAAGCTTATCCCCTATTCGTACCGACGATTTGGCGGCGATGGTTATTAAAGAATTGCTAAAACGAAATCCTAATATTCCTGCTGAAAAAATAGACGATGTAATTTTAGGCTGTCATAATCAGGCTGGCGAGGATAACAGAAATGTTGCTCGAATGGCCCTTTTGTTGGCTGGTCTCCCATACACCGTCCCCGGAGAAACCGTTAACCGACTTTGCGCTTCTGGAATGTTCTAGCATTGTTCATGCATCCAGAGCCATTAAATCAGGTGATGGGGATATTTTTATTGCTGGAGGTGTGGAGCACATGATCCGAGCACCTTTTGTAGTCTCCAAACCATCAAGAGCTTATGGCAATGATTCAAAGATGCACGATTCCAGTTTTGGTTGGCACTTTGCAAATCCCAAAAAGGAGGAACTATACGGCACAGACCCCATGGGAATTACTGCTGAAAATTTAGCGGAAAAATATAATATCTCACGAGAAGATCAAGATGAATTTGCCTACCAGTCGCAAATGAAAGCTACCAAAGCACAAGACAATGGACGGTTGGCAGAAGAAATTATACCCGTAGAAATTCCGCAAAGGAAAGCAAACTCGATTGTTTTTGAAAAAGATGAATTTGTAAAACCAATTACAACTCCAGAAATTCTTGCCAAATTACGTCCCGCTTTTAAAAAAGACGGAACTGTAACCGCCGGAAATTCCTCTGGTTTAAATGATGGCTCAGGAGTCGTTTTTGTAGCTTCGGGTGAAGCGTGAAAAAGTATAATTTAAAACCTATGGCACGTATCGTGAGTTCGGTTGTGGTAGGTGTAGAACTACATATTATGGGAATTGGCTCTGTTTATGCTTCTTATAAAGCTTTAGAAAAAGCCAATTTATCGTTGGAAGATATGGATATCATTGAGTTAAATGAAGCCTTTTCAGCACAGAGTTTGGCGTGCATCCATGAATGGGGCTTGAATGACAACGACCCGAGAATTAATGTAAATGTAGGTGCCATTGCTCTTGGACATCCTTTAGGTGTATCTGGAATGAGAATCATCCATTCTACCGCTCTTGAACTTCATAAACAGCATAAAAAATATGCATTGGCGACTATGTGTATAGGGGTTGGTCAAGGGTATGCGATTGTTTTGGAGCGTATGTAAAACGTCTGCACGCTAATTTAGTTACTTTCCCATTTTCTATCATATTGACACAAACTGTTATAAGCATTGTGATATTCTAAAACAACTTTCCGTTTTTTGTAAATGATACTTGCGATACTAGGGAATTAAAGTAAATAATTATAACTTTGTATCTTATTATAAAACTATTAGCGAGAATATGATACAAGTGATAGACAGGGCTTTTAATATTTTAGAATTTATAGCCTCTCAAAAAGAAAAGTATAGTAGTTTAACTAAAATTTCTATTGGGGTAGATTTGCATAAAGCAACGTGTTCTAATATCGTTAAAACAATGGTAAAGAGAAATTATCTGGAAAAAAACGAGAATCATAAAGGCTATGGATTAGGATTTATGTTTTTTACATTATCTGGTGATCATAATGATATGCTACCATATACACTTAAAGCTAAAGATATCTTAAAAAAGTTACGAGACAATATTCAAGAGGGCTGCCTACTTGCGGTTATACGAGGGAAAATGCGTATTAATATTTATAAAACGAATACGTCTAAAGAATTAAGAATTATAATTAATGATGAGAAGTCGGCATATCAAACAGCATCTGGAAGAATGCTATTATCTTGTTTTACAAAACCTCAATTAAAAAAACATGTTGAAGAGTTCGGACTACCATCCGAAGAAGAATGGTCTGAAGTTAAAAATGAAGAGTCCTTAGTCTCTAATTTAGAAAAAATAAAAAGAGATAAATTTTGCATACAAGAATCCCCAGAAGGAATCGTGGGATACGCTATTCCTATTATAGGTTCTGAAAACATGATTTTTTCGCTAGCGGTATTTTTGCCAAATATACGTTGGACTGATAAAATAAAAAAAATAATACAACAGGAAGCTAGTCACACTTCTGATCTTATAAAAACGGCTTTTTTTGGTGATTAAATCGTAAACAAAATAAATAGTTGCATTATTTTTTTGATTCTTAAAATCATTTATTAGAAGCTCTCTTAAACTTAGATGTTATTTTTAAGCGAATTACCGTAGTACATTATGGGACTTTTATGGTTGCAACCATTCATCCCAATTTTTGTTTACTCTCTGTTGAACTCATTAATGTTTGTCTAACTTAACTATCGCATTTTGATTCTCAATTTGTTGAATATATTTTTCAAATTTAAATTCTGATATGTTAAAGCTTTCTTTTCTTTGTTGGGTTTGCTTTTGTCTGCGGATACTTCTAGTAAAGCGCCTAATACTTTGCTCAGAGTTTAAGATCAGTCCAGGAACTGATACGCTATTACCAGTATCGTCCTTGGCTACCATAGTAAAATAAGAAGAATTACAATGTTTGGTTATGCCAGTTTTAATGTTTTCAGATTCTACTCTGATACCTATAACCATGGATGTTCGTCCTGTGTAGTTAACGGAAGCTTTTAAGGTCAAGAGGTCACCAACTTCATGGGGTTAAAAAATCTACTTTATTTACTGAGGCAGTAACGCAATAATACGCTGAATGCTTAGAAGCGCAAGCAAATGCTACTTGATCCATAAGGCTAAGTACATAACCCCCATGAATAAATCCACTAAAATTAGAATGGCAAGGGAGCATAAGTTGAGTTATGGACAGTTGAGATGCTTCAACATTTCTGTATTGCATAGTACATGATTCTGGTTCAATTATTCAATTTCTTAGTCTTTTCCTTTTTTTATTAAATAATTACTCCCTAGAGTTTATTTCTAGGGAGTAATTATTTTATTTTTTAAAGTGACATTGTAAGCATCATTCTAAAATAACTATCTGTTTCAGCATTGGCTGTTCCTTTTTTTCCAAAAACATATTCAGGAGTTAATTTTAGCTTATGTGAATAGAAGAATAAATTAAGACCTAATGAGCCCTCATATGAGTTGTTTGGTGTATGGTCAAAATTTTGTGACATATATGCAAGATATGGCATCAATTTTGTTTTCTTTCCTAAAGTTACAGGAAGTAAATATCCTAACTGACCATACAATGCAGTTCCTGAACCTGTACCATACACAGCTCCTTTTTCGCCAAAGTCGTTATGATACCATGCTAGATAGGTGTTAATTGCGCCGTTTCCAAGAGGAGCATCATAAAAGGCATCAATAGCAAAAGATGTAGCTGCTGTGGTAGAAACTTGATTTGACAACAGTTGAGCTTCGGTTGGGGCAACAATAGATGCTCCTGAGGTTGACCGTATAAATGCATTGGGTTGATAAAAGAACCCTGCTCCGATATTAAAAACAGATTTACTACCCATATAGGTTCCTTTTCGGAATGTATATTCATGCCATTCTTTATCTAAAAATTGATATTCAAAATACCCTTGATAGTTCATAGACGCCTTACCTTTATCAATTCCTTTAAAAAAGTAATTTCCTTGGTAGGTATAATCTCCGGTAATAGTATTATTACCGTAATCAGAAGCAAAATTATTGACCATCGAATTGTTTATTGAAACTTGATAATGGAATTTTCCAAAATCTCCAATTGCATAGACACCTAGAGGTGATGAAAACTGGTCAGAATAACCATAACCCCACCAAGCAGGATAAAATCCATCTCCTAAATTCGCTCCTCCTGGTGCATCATAAGTCATAGAAGTAAAGGAAGAATAGTTTGTTAATCTGCTAATTCCATTCACATAATGTAATCCTGCACCTACTCTAAATTTACCAGGGATTAGATCTACATCTAAATACAACCCATTAAGCGACACTTGATTTCCGTTTCCTTGAGCACTACTTTCAAGAGTTCTACTGTTAAGGTTAGAAGTTGTAAAATAGGTAGATAACAAAATTCTGTCTGAGACCTTAGCGCTCAAGAATAATTGCATTCTTTTAACATTAAATTCTACTTGTTCATTTCTGAAATTTGCTTCAGTCTGTCCTAATATATTTACCCATAAATACTTTGTTTTTTCTTTATTAAGATAAAGAGCTATAGATTTCGGTTCAGAAGGGTCTTCTTTTTCTTCTACTACTTCTTGAGCATAAAGAGAGCTTACACTCATAATTACAGCAAAGTTAAATAGTGCCAATTTCCATTTGAAGGTTGTTTTTGATTTTTTCATAATTTTTAATTTAAGGGTTAATATTAATATTATTGTAATTTATCCAGCTTGAGAATTAGACCTCTCACTCTCTGGTACTAATATTTTTTTGGATTTCTTTTGTGCCCATTCCCAAATTTCCTTGTTTACTGATAAACCTGTCATTTGCGCTTGTAAGAGTTTTTCCCTTAATATCTCAGGAGGTAATATATGATTGGGCAAGCTCTTAGGTTGGAAATCAAGTAAATTAAAATGCTTGCTGTCGTATGCATATATTGTAATCATTCCTTTAGACTCCATGTAATCTGGCATATTATATTCAGATATTTGAGGGTTATTAAAGGTTTGAATATTTTGAATAATAGTCAGAACATTTCTTGACATCATTTGAGCTGATAACTGTATATCGCCTGTATAATTTTTATAAAGTAAACTAGGCAAAATACCTTCATGTTTGAAATTATGTATATGACATATTACGTATCCGTACTTTATGGTATGTGCTTTAATAAAGTCAATGGCCTCTGATATTTTGAAAATTGTTTGATTATTCCCTTCAATAACTAATAGATGTGGTTTTTTTATTATAAATTTCACTCCTAAATTATCTGTAGGTGATATCTCATTATAAATATCATATACGTATTTCAACCCAGTTCCACACCAAGATTCCATTCTTGAAATAGCAGTAGAAGCTTCTTCAGCATGACCGATATCCATTGAAGTACCACGAAATAATTTAACGCACATACTTGTTATTTCATTCCATGAAATATGAATTGTGTTTTTATCCATCATTTAATTATTGGAAATAAATGTTTAACTCCTATTTGTGACCCTGATAAATCTGTTGATAGTGGACATCCTTGAAAAAAAGTTACTTTGACCCATTTATCAGATTTAGGATCAAATTTCGTCGCCCCTAACAAGGCTAACTTACATCTTAATAGATCAGTGGGGAGGATATCCTTTCCGAGCGTATTAATATGTATGTCAGATATTTTTTCATCTTGACCCATATATTGAATTCTTTTAACAATAGAACGCATCAGTGGATGTTGTATTAAAAATTGAGCTATGTTTTCCACTCCATTTTCAATATCAATTTCTAACAATTTTTTACATCGATTTACATCTTTTGCTATACCCAGAGGCATTTGATTCTCTATTCCAGCATCTTCTGTTTTTACACCCAACCGAGGCTCATCTTTATTTTCAGAATAATACCAAAAATAATAATCATCAGATGGGTTTGTGAAATCAAATTGCTTTATCCAACTGTAATGAGATTCTATTATTGTCATTATGTGTTTTAATGACATTTGGGGAATTAGTTGAAAATCTTCATTGTGATTTAAATTAACAAAAAATGAATCACAAATTTCAGGATATAATTCTAGAATAAGAGAAATTATTGCTTCTTGAGTTTGGAAATTTGCATTCATTGAATGTAATACTTTCACAACATATTTCCAATTAGGTAGATCTATTATCGTTTTTAATAGTTCACCAAAAGCTTGTAATTCTTTCGATGTTTCAATATTTGTTGTTTTTTGAAATTCATTATCTGTGTAAGATTGTTCAAAAAAGCCCGTAGCTAATTTTAATCCCTCATGAAACTCATTCCATTTGTTCTCAAAAATAGTATCCAGCTGAAGAATTTCTAAAAGAGAGTTTTCTCTCGCTGAAATCCAATGCCCCACGGGTTTACTGTGGTTTATTAAAAACGGAGCCATGCCTAAACCTGTTGAATTACCTATTCCTATATTTCGTTTAGAGTTATCTGATAAGTTTATTGCCTCTTTATTTTTACATTTGGCAATATGATTTATTTGATAATAGCTAAACTCTCTAATAAGATAAACTGTAAGCATTTGAGCTGCAAAAGGAAAATCAAGACTGGTGTTTTTTATTAAGAACTTAAAATCTGCCATTCCAAATTTACCATTACCATAAACGGCAGTAGTCCTATGTAAATAACCAATTTTAACAATATCATCTTTAGACGGTTGCTTTCCTTTAACTAGGTTTCCTATTACTTTTTCAAACATCCGAACAGATTTATTTGCTCTGGATATACATAAAATTCGAGATGAATACCTTCCTAATTCTTGTTTTGTTAAATTCTGTTGAAGCTCATCACAAAATTCTTCTGTAACGATACCATAACATAAAGCAAAAACTACGTCCCAAGCCTCAGCAATAACCCTATCTGTTCTATTTTCAGGAGGCAAATATTGACTAAACGCAACGAAAGATAATGTTTCGGAAGGTGTCATTATTTCAACAACATACCTTCCGAATCCATCAGCATCTAAATGAGCTTTTGCTGGTTTAAAAGTCCACTCTTCGTTCGAGGATTTTTGTAACAATCTTCTACTAAAACTCAGATTACTAGGAAACAAGCTGCCTAATCGTTTGATGTTAAAATTAGAAAAACTATTTTTAATATTATCTTTCATTATTATAGATATTTATATAGTGACTATTATTCTTTGTTGCTGGTCTCGTTATCTATTTTATGCATTTCTTTTACGTAACTCACGGCTTTTATTAATGGTGGTATCAAAATTAATGAAACAGGAACAGCCGTTATCACAATAAACTGTTGCAAAGCATTTACGCCACCTAAATGAAGTAATATAATAGCTACAGTACCTATGGCTAATCCCCAAAAAATACGCATTCCTTTAGGGGGCTCTTGTCGTTTTTCTTTTTCCGTATGATTTTTCAAAGTTACAGCCGATATCGTATAACTCATTGAATCTCCTGTTGTAATAATAAATGTTGCAGATAATGCCAAAAATAATACAGAAATAATAAAGCCTAATGGAAGTTGTTTTGTAATACTCAATAACGTCCCTGGTAAGTTATATCCTCCATTTGAATTAAATACATCTACAATAGAGCCTGGGTTATCTATTTCAAAGGAAAGTCCAGTTCCGCCTAACACTGTAAACCAAAGCATCGTAATTATTGGTGCTATAATTGACATAGTGACAATTAAATCTCTTAAAGTACGCCCTCTAGAAACTCTGATAATAAATATACCCATTAGGGGAGCATATCCTAAAAACCAAGCCCAATAAAAATAGGTCCAATAGGTAGCCCAACCTGGACTTTGAGTATATGTTGATAAGTTTACTATTTCTCCTAAATGCTGACCAAAGGCTCCTATGAAAGTATTCATAATAAATTCTAATGGTCCAAAGAAAAGGATAAAACAAAATAAAGCCAATGTTAGACCTATATTGAGTTGACTTAGAACTTTTATCCCCTTATTAATTCCTGTTGATGCAGAAAGCACGTAAACAATCATGACTACTCCTATCGCAGTAGCTTGCAAAGCAAATCCATTTGTGAAGCCAAACAAATCTTCTAAACCATACCCTAATTGCTGACCCAAAAACCCTACAGGCCCTATGGTTCCTGCCATAACTGCTAGTATACAAGAACCGTCTGCTATTGGGCCAATTATACTATTTGACGCATATAATTTATCTCCAAAAACAGGATATAATAAGGTTCTGGGTTTAAGAGGTAAATTTTTATAATAAACCAAATATGCATACGCTATTGTTACTAGTGTAGAACCCATAATACTCCATACTAAAAATCCAGAATGAAGAAATGATTGAGAGAGCGCATTATAAGCCAATTGTAATTTATCTTCCGTTGCCGGAAAATAAGGAGGTGGACTTGCAAAGTGTGCAACTGGTTCTGCAGCAGCCCAAAAGACACCAATTCCGGCTAAGAGTGTACACATGACCATTGAAAGCCACTGAACTTTTTTAAATTCTGTTTTCTCTGTTCTACCTATTCTTATCTTACCATACTTAGAAAAGGCAACATACATACCTATAACAAAATAAAGTATGACCAAAATGTACCACAAAGGACCAAATACGGTTGTACTCCAGGAAAACAGGCTACTCATTGTAGCCTTTAAGCTCTCAACATTAACAAGGCCATAGGCAATAAACATTAATATTATTCCCCCGCTGATGACAAAGACAGGTAGATCAATTTTTTTAATAGCGTTTTTCATCATTATTTAATTTAGTGTTATTACTTTTCTGGAAAGAATAGTCTCTTGAGCGACTTTCTTTTTTTTAAATGTTTTTTTACATAATAGATTTTAACAGTTTCTAATTAGCTTAATTATTTTGGTAAAACTGTTTCCATATAACGAATCCAGTTAAGACCCATTAATTTTTCGATTTCTTCATTTTTGAAACCATATTTTCGCATTCCATCAATCAAGTTATGTATATCTCCAATTTCTTTAAACCAGCTCATTGGTTTAGGCCATATAGCTTTTTTAAAATAATTATCAGTTTCTTCGCTTACTTTTAACCATTTTCCACAACGCATCCATTGCAATACAGAATCAGGGTGATCTGTACATAAATCACTACCAATACCAACATGATCTATACCCATAACCGAAACAGTTTCTTCAATTAATTTACAATATTCATTAAGAGTGCAGTCTGATCCATTCTTCACATGCAATGGATATAAACTTAGACCTAGAATACCTCCCTTGCTAGCAACTGCTTTCATTAATTCCGTAGAAATATTTCTTTCAGAATTTTTAGAAAAAATAGGAATTGAATGAGAAACGCAAACTGGTTTTTTAGATAATTCAACAGCTTCTAAACCACTTTCATTATTGATATGTGATAAATCAATCGCAATTCCTAATCTATTCATCTCCTTTATTACTTCCTTTCCAAATCTTGTAATTTTAGAATCATTTTGTTCATAACAACCTGTAGCAATATCGGATTGGTTATTATATGTTAATTGCATAACCCTAAGTCCTTGTTTGAAAAAACATTCTAATAATTCAAGATCAGAATTTATAGGCGCTGAGTTTTGCCAACCTAAAATAATTCCTACTTTTCCTTCAGTTTCAGCTTTCTTAATATCACTTACCGTTTCTATTTTTATGATTAAATCCTTATTTTCATGAAAGTATTTCTCCCACTTTTTGAACACTTTAAATGTTTCATTAGTGTCTTCCCAATAAACAACACTTACATGCACAAGGTTCACTTTCGCTTTTTTTAAACTCTCAAACTGTTTTCTTGACCAATTTGTATAATTTACTCCATCAACTATTTTCATTTTTATTAAGGCTTTAAATATGTTGTTTTTACTTCTGTATAAAATTCTTTAGCATAAGTACCTTGCTCTCTAGATCCAAAACTTGATGCTTTCATCCCTCCAAAAGGAACGTGATAATCTGTTCCCGCTGTTGGTAAATTAATAGCTACACAGCCCGTTTTCACTTTCTTTCTAAAAGTCATTGCTTTAGATAAAGATTGAGTCACTACGCCAGAAACAAGTCCAAAAGGAGTGTCATTAACAATAGCTATTCCTTCTTCGAAACTATCAACTTTAATTAGAGACACTAAGGGACCAAAAACCTCTTCTCTATTAACTTTCATATCATTTGTTGTTTCTCCCAATACACATGGACTCATATAAAACCCTGGAGTATCTTTTTTCAATACTTCACCTCCACAAAGAACAGACGCCCCGTCTTTTTTTGCTTCTTCTAAATAAGAAATCACTGTTTTCAATTGGGATTCGCTAGAAAGTGGCCCTATTTGAGTATCAGGGTCAGTACTTGAGCCAACAATCAATGATTTTGCTCGTTTCACAAAGGCGTCTTTAAATCGATCATAAATTGCAGATTCAACAACAACTCTTGATGACGCTGTACATTTTTGACCTGTACCAGTAAAACCACCTGCAATCGCACAATTAACTGCGGTTTCTAAATCTGCATCTTCACTTACTAATAATGCGTTTTTACTACCCATTTCAAATTGACATTTCGTCATGTTTTTATGAGCATCTGCTAAAATTTGTTGTCCTACTTCATAAGAACCCGTGAAGGTTATGGCGTCAATATCTGGTGAACCAGCAATTGTACGTCCTGTACTACTACCGTTCCCATAAACAAGGTTAAATACGCCGTCTGGCAATCCAGATTTATCTATGATTTTTGCTAACAAATAAGCTGAATGAGGAGTTAATGTTGCTGGTTTAAGTATTACAGAATTACCATAACATAAAGCAGGTGCTACTTTCCAGGCTGCAACAGCTATAGGAAAATTCCATGGTGTAATAATACCTATAACTCCCATAGGCTCACGTTCAACTATTATATCAACTCCTTGCCTAACAGATTTTGTATAGTCCCCCATTTGACGAAGACATTCTGCTGCATAATAATGAAAGAATTGACCTGATCTATAAACCTCACCTTTTCCTTCTGCAACTGTTTTTCCCTCTTCCTTAGCTAAAGCTTCCCCAATTTCTAATGAATTGGCTATTAATTCGTCTCCAATTCTTTTTAAAATATCAGACCGTTGCTCTATACCTATTTCTTGCCAACGTTTTTGACCTTCAACTGCCGCTGAAATACTGTCTGTCACTTGGTCTTCAGTGAGCAAGCAAACTTCGTTCAATATTTCTTTTGTATTTGATGGATTTATATTTGACCTTTTGTTGTCAGTTTCAATCCATTTTCCGTTAATGTAATTCTTAATTATATTCATTTTGTATTATATTGTGTTGTTTTATATCATATTATGATACAAATGTAATAATTATTTTCACACTACAAAATAAATTTTATTTTTTTCAATATTGAGTTTGTGTTAGTTTCACGAAGAAGGTATAAATACAACTTATAAAATTTAGAATAAATACAATAAAACGTAAGTATCGTAAACTACTTGTTTGTTTTAATGAAGGTAATGGATGGTAGAAGAAATTCTGCAAAGAAAAACGAAGCCTTTTCGGCACAGAATTTGGTATGCATCCGTAAATGGGGCTTGAATGACGACAGCCCGAGAATCAATGTGAATGGAAGCGCCATTGCTCTTAGGTATGCTTTTAGCTGCCTCTGGAATGAGAGTCACGCATTCAGCCGCTCTTGAACTTCAAAAACAACATAAAAAATATGCATTGGCGACTATGTGTATAGGCGTGGACAAGGGTATGCGATTGTTTTAGAGCGTATGTAAAACGAATTTAAGGCTATTCTAATTATCGGAAAATATTTATGTTATATTTCTAGTGTATAAGTAATTTAAAGAACTCTAAAATTTTGTTACGTTAAAAGGAGGTACTCCAGATTCCATTTCACTCCTAACAGGGGTTTTCAGTGTTTTAAGAAGTTTATTTATAAATAATTTTGAAGATTTTTAAAGTCTAATAATTTATAGGTTCAAGAATCCAATTTTATAAGTTTCATTTTTTTTAGTCATATATAATTGTCCTATTTTCAGTTCTTTAAAAATTGTTTCAAAAAAAGATTCAAGTAATAGTTGTGGTATTAGAAATGAGTTGTATGTTTGCAGCCGCTAAGGGAAAAACAGCAGATTCGTTTTTAGATTAGTTTCGTTCATTGAGGTGTTATAGAGCGCAAGAAATTGCATGTGTATATTGAAGTAAAAAGAGTTA
>Ga0307488_10004428_pt1 | contig 11710 bp, 10 predicted proteins | sample SB02metaG_FD_202248 | JGI IMG/M metagenome (GOLD analysis project Ga0307488, IMG submission 202248) | Sea-ice brine microbial communities from Beaufort Sea near Barrow, Alaska, United States - SB 0.2 | ecosystem: Environmental > Aquatic > Marine > Coastal | place: USA: Alaska | collected...
GACACCTACCTGTTTGTTTTATGAACAAATGATGAGCCTGCACAATATAGTCCCAGCGCGATAAATTCATGATGTTTACCTTTTACGTGTGCTTGGTAGAGAGTTAACATGCAAAAAAAGGTAGGCGTCAATATAATTCAAGCCTGACATTTCACGCGCATTGTATGCCTCTGAGGCCACTTGCTGCATGCCCTGAGTCATCCAACCTTCGATGCACCACGGTTTGCTTTGACTGCTGAACCGCCAGTTAAATTATCGAGTCGCCACCATCTGCTGATGGTACAAACTTCCCGTACAATTTTGAATGGCGAACGGCCACAATTGCCGTGAACGTGTCATACGACTTAGCCAAGGCGTATAACCCTTTATCGCACGAAGAAGCCAGATAGCCTATAAACAGTAACTGGTAAGTGATACCTACTCATTCAGCCAGTGTTCAAGCACAGATTTTTTGGCGAAATATCCCTGAGTTTAAATTGTGTAAAAAAACCCGACAGTCCGCTTTCGTTAAAATCAGTGAAAGTGTGCGAAAGACACTGACTGGCGGTTGAACGCTCATTGGGGCCCTACAATTCATATCATCGATAATTGGAAAAAGCATTTTCATCGCGTCTGGGGAATGATTTGCAATGTCCGCTTTCATCAAGAGAGCAATTATTATTGAGCCTGAAATGACCGGTAGTGGCACAAGATGCATTGCATGTGAAAACCAATCGGAAAGGCTCCTAGTAGGAAAGACTGATTAATTTCGAACCAACTGTTTTTTATCAAACTTTATTATATCCGCACAAATGGGGGTCTTATTATTAACCTTGATATGAGAAGTAAGTTGCCACTTAAATAGCGGCAACTCCGAGATTTAATGCACAAAAAACAGCACAATTTCTAATGCAATCAGAATGATAATAATCCATTCCAAAAATGATGAATGTTTATGATTCTGTTCTGCTGCTAGCATTTCATGTAATTCATTTATGGTGGCAAGTTTCATCGTCAATAATTCGACCCGAGGCTTTAAATCCAAATATTTACTCACCGTCAGGTATTTTTGTTCTTGCTCTGGGTATTCCCAAAAAAATTCAGGGGTATCGAGTAAGTTAAAGTGCAATAAAATGTCACTCTTAGTGCTGAATAATGCTCCTCGTAACATGGATAGTTTTTTACGACTTAATGGAATTTTCCCCGTTTTGGCTAATGTGTGTGATAGATAAGCATTGTCTTTGATGGTGCGTTCAGCCATGACTTCAAACTTACCTAATTTAGCTGACTGAGCCAGCGCATGACTCACAGCCAATAGAGTCATGGTTTTGTTGTCGGGTAAGGTGAGTTGGTCGTCAATCATTGAGACTGAAGCATTTTCGAGTATTTTGAAGTGAAACTTATCGGTTTCTACTTGTAAATTTGTTTCACTCATATGCTCCTGAATTATATCCAGTAATTGGACTTTTTTACTGTCAATTATTCCCCAGCTTATAGCTACGCCATAGTCAAATATAAACATCTGCCCTTTGGGCGTACTGATACTTAATGCGTCGCGAAAACGTTTTACAAAGTATATTTTGGCAATTTTATCGTTAAGTAAATCCAAGCTAATGGTATTGCCTAACAGGGACACTTCAACATCATTGGTGGTGAAAATAATCGTCATTGGTTACTCCTAAACAATAGGGTTAGATATCACTAAAGCGGTGCGTAACTTGGTTTTTCCATAACTAGATAATTTAATGAAATCTTCCAAAGCAATCGGAATATGCTGGCAGTCAAACCCAGACGCATGGACTTCAGGCACACTGGGATCATGGAGATAAAGACACTCGTCATCAATCGCCGTAATAGTTATCCAATGAGGTACTTTGTAGCCATCCATTTGGTAAGTACTAATAAGCGTGAGGACTTTGCTTCCATTGCTCAGTGCCGTTTTTAATGTGTGTAAATCAAAGTCTTCAAACATAATGGGTATGTTTTCTTGTCGCGCCCTGGCGTTAAATTGATTTTCTACTAACTCAATTGTCTTTTTCTTCACTTCTTGGCGAACGCCAGATGTGAACAGGGGTAATGACTTGTTGATGAAGACATTGACGTCGAAACCTCTTTTTTTCGCAGCCAAAGCTAAACCTATAGGATGACAGCCACCATGGCCAGCCATCATAAAAATAGTGGTGGCTTCGCGCCAAAGATCTAACTCTAAAGCCTGATCCATAGAATGGTTAGTAGATAAACTATTCATCGCCATCATCAGTGCGGCTGGGCCACAGGTAAAGTCAGTGCTTTGAGCATACCAAGGGTATGAAGGCAATCTGTCAAATTGTGCGGCCTGTCGGATAGATTTTTGCATCCTAAAGGCATCACCATTATTTTCATAATAGTGCTCGTAATCACCAAATATTTTGTAGCCCATAGCTTGGTATAAATTGATGGCTCGTTGATTGGTTTTTTCAACTTCTAGTCTGAGAAATAATTTTCCTGCTGCTACCGTTTTTTTTTCTAGTGCTAGCAGTAACTGTCGACCGATCCCTCGGCCTTCAATGTTTTGGTCTACTGCGATTGAATACAGTCTTGCTAAACGGGTGCCTTTGCGCATGATAACCAAACCATATGCCACAATTTGACCGTGACTCTCAGCGATTAAAAAAACACATTGGGTCGATTTAATCCAATGTGAAAAACTGCGTTTGCTCAACCTGTCGGTTGCGAAGCAGCTTTTTTCTAAAGCGATGAGTTGTGTCAAATCTGCTGACGTGACGTCACGTATTTCAATATTATCTAAGCTAGTTACACTGGTCCGGTTCATTGCAAAAGCAGCCATCATTATCGGCCTCTTTGCTCAAGACGGTTGGCAAATTCTTGCATAATTTGCATATATAACTCGTAACCAAGATAACGGTCCTCCACACCATGTTCGATGCTAGGGTTATCGTTCACTTCAATCACATAGACTTTGTCCCCAAGTTGTTTTAAATCCACACCATATAAGCTGCTACCGATAAAGGAACAAGCTTTCACTGCAGTTTCTAATACTTGGCGCGGTACTTCAAAGGTGGCCATGGTTTCAAAGTCACCAGTGGAAAAACGTTTTGCACCATGGTTATATATTTGCCAATGGTTTCTAGCCATGTGATATCGACAAGCGTAAATAGCGCGACCGTTTAATACTCCAATTCGCCAGTCATATTCGGTGTATAAATACTCCTGAACCAAGATAATTGCCGAGTCTGCTAAAATCGAACTCAATTTTTGCTCTAGCTCAACACGATCAGCAACCTTAAAAACGCCTTTAGAAAACGAACTTTCTGGCAGTTTCAAAACCATAGGGTAGCTGAAATCTTGCTCAAGTTGCTCAAGAGTGGTCAGGGTTGCATCTGACACAAATTTGGTTTTTGGTGACGGCACTGTGTTGTAACTAAAGGCATCATGTAAAAACACCTTGTTGCAGCAACGCAAGATTGATGTGGCATCGTCTATTACCACTAATCCTTCTTTTTCAGCTTGCCTTGCAAGTTGGTAGGTGTGATGGCGGATCGCTGTTGTCTCACGAATAAACAATGCATCGTAGCGATTGAGTAAACCGATTTGTTCAACAGTGACCAGCTCAGCATTAATACCAAACTTATTGGCGGCCTTTATAAAATGGCTTAAGGCTTTTTGGTCGCTCGGGGGAGTATCTTCTTCAGGATTAACCAATATCGCCATATCCCAGCGGAAACGTTTACGATTTTTGTTACTACGCCACACATTATTGGTGAAGTTATCTAACCTTTTTTGCAAGATTATATGTTGTTCTGTGCTTAGATCCGCTAATGCAAATAAACCAAGCGTCGCAAACAACTTATTGTCTCGCCAATCTAAGACTAACTTTAAAATTGGCGCGGGAAATTGTGCAAAAACATATTGCGCGATTTTGTTTATATTTTCGTCCTTATGCCAACCAAAATAAATTAAAACATCATCAGACTTATCTTTTGCATACACCCGAGAAATATTATTAGGTATAACCAGTACTAAGCCTTCCGGCTGGCAAGTTAAGTCGTTAATTGTACTGACACTAGGCAATACTTGATGCTGCCGCGCTTCTGCTAACAGTGAGCAATAGTAGCCCTGACTCAAATATTGAGTAGAGTCACATAAGTTAATCAATCTAGTGGTGATATTTCCCTTCTTCGGAAACTCTGCTAAGTATTGGTTAAAATTAACAATAGTCGCGTTAACACTCTCGATACTAGGGCTATCGTTTAAGACAATGAGGTTTTTACGTATGTTATTCATGTACACACATTCTTGTTGGGCGCCGTTTTAGTACAACGAAATTTCGCGGATCGTACTTCTTTTATTGAATTTGTGAATATATTCCATCCTGAAAAATTTTAATCGTTAGGAACAAATAAATAGTGGCTATAATCATCACGAAATAGCAGAATACTGTTTACTCCCTTTTAAGTTTGTTTTTGTATGCTTTGTGCCTTTAAGGCATCAAAACCTATTTCTACTATTTTGTGATTTTTATGGATATCCGATTCCTAGTGACCTTTATGGAAGTGGCGCAAACCCGACATTTTGGTAAAGCAGCTGAAAATTTGTATTTGACTCAGTCAGCCGTTAGTGCGCGTATAAAGCAGCTTGAAGAATATTTTAATTCGGCGCTTTTTGTCCGCAATAGAAATAGTTTGCAACTCACCGCTGCAGGCGAAAAATTACTGCCTTTCGCTGCCTCACTTGCCGATACACTCGAACAGACACGTGCTGCAATGAATGAAGAAAGTATTCAATACTTGAGTATCGCAAGTACCCCTAATGCGTGGGATCTATATTTAAAACAAGGTTTGGACGAGGTAAACAGCCACCTTGAAGATGTGTCCATAAGAGCAGAGGTATGCAGTAACGAACAGCTTAGTCGTATGCTGCACGAGCACAGCATAGACTTGGCTCTGACAACGGTGCCTTTTAAATCTGACGATGTGGAAATACTCGAACTAAGTGAGTCGATGTTGTCGCTTTATTGTTCAATCGCATTAGCTGAGCAACCTCTTAAACACCTGAATATTTCCCTGGACTGGGGTCTAAAAACCAACGACGTGATAGAAAAAAGTTATCCAGAAATAAAAAAGGCAAGTATGCGTACTGGCTCGCTTCAAGTTGCTTTAAGTTATCTGTCTACAAACAAAAGTGCCATTATCTTACCTGATAAAATTGCACAAACCTTAGTTAACAAAGATGAGTTGCTCATGCTTGATTCTTTAGCACCGCTATCGGTAAAGGTGTATTTGATTTACTTGAAACAAACCAAAAATGCTAAGTTAGTTCAATTTATTGATGTGTTTACGCAGATGCTAAAACATAAAAAAGGGTGCTAATGCACCCTTTTAGGAAATGTTATACATTTATACTAAGGTGGTCACAAGTTGATAGCCTTCAGACTTTAGCTCATCGTTTACACATTCCAGCATAAACACCTTTAAATCTTTGCCATCAGTACCCTCTTCTTGGGCTAATTCTGTACAATATTGCTCAAATTCGGCAATAACCTCTTTGTCTGCTTTGGGTTGCTCATCAGCCATCACGGTTGTCGCTAATAATAAACCTAGTGTTAATAATACTTTTTTCATCATATTCTCAATTTGTGAAAATGCATTAGTGTAATTCGGCGAGTTAGCGGAGTCTTTCATCGGCTCTTCGCTGAGATATTTTTTTACCTTTTTTTGCTCTAAACTCTAATTCATCGCTGTATTCAGCGTTAAATCTATGCTTTTCAGCACCATTTATTTTCTCGTAATCATTTTTTTTTAAATGAAAATTTTTGCTCATTACTTTGTCCAAAAAGGGATTGTTAAAAATTTTGCAATAAATGCATTTGAATATTAAGCTGAATGCCCAAATTAGAAAACGAAATAATTTGTTCTTAAAGAGCAAAAAAATTGATGCAAGTATCAGTGAAATAATGATGCAATTTATTTGAAGGTAACCATCCAAGGCGAAACTTGGTTATTTTTACCTAATAGTTCATGTTAGCGAAAATCCTTACATGACCCCGATAAATCGATTTCAGTCACGCTCATTCTCAGTCAATAATTTTGTGGCAGTTTCTCAGCTAGCTAAGTGAGATGTTCTTTTATATTTGAGGTGATGTCTTCGGCAGAATATTGTATTAAGTCATCTCTGGTCCCTGAACTGTGTTTAGTCGACCGGAAAAGTCTTTATTTATTGGCCATTTGAGTCAGGTAAACATCAAAGCGATTAGCTTTACCTAACATTTCAATCTGTGGTTTTTTACCTGCCAAACAGGGTGCGCCCGATGGGCGTTTAACCACCACCCGACTTTTCGCCAATGCTAAAGCCGGTGCCAGTAACAGGTCCGCATCTTCGTCAGGGCCAAGTAATTGTTGAAATAAACGCATTTCTTTTTTGACTGCGGCATTTTTTTTTCGATGCGGGAACATAGGATCAAGGTACACCACGTCTGGACGTACCCTAGGTGGGTTTGTACCTTGCCAACTTTGTAACAGATTCACCGCTACGCCATGAAACAAACACATGTGGTTTGGTACCCAAGCACCTAATTCGTTATCCGACGACGCTCTGTCTAGGCCATCCTGAAGTAACGCAGCAACAACTGAGGAGCGTTCAATCATATCAACCACACAACCTAAACTAGCCAGCACAAATGCATCTCGACCCAAACCTGCTGTGACATCGAGTACGTGTAAGCTGTCTTTACCTTTTAAGCCAATTGCTTTGGCAATGGCTTCTTTTTTACCGCCGCCATGTAAACGTCTGAACGTCAGTGCATCTGAAGCAAAATCGACTATTATGGCGCCAACCTTGGGTTCGTCTAATTGACGAAGTTCTAAGTGATCAGTTTGCTGCACCAAGGCTAAACCAGAATCGGTATTTTCACGATAATCGAGCCCCCATTTTGTTGCAGTTTGTTGGGCGAGCACGATTAATTTAGGTGCTGCGTTTAGGGGCACAGTGATGGGGATATTATGCAAAATAGAGCTATCTATAACGGGACTATGCATGACCAAAATGCTCTTTGTTACCTAACCATCGATTCACTATAGCTTGGGCGTTTGATGGATATTGCTCCCATAGATGGTTAGCAATATTTTGTACTTGGGGGATAAGCCCCGCATCACGCATAATATCAGCTATTTTTAAATCGGCTAAACCAGTTTGTTTGGTGCCTAACAACTCTCCTGGGCCACGAATTTCCAGATCTTGTTGAGCAATGTAAAAGCCATCACTCGACTCTCTAAGCACTGCCAAACGTTTGCTTGCTGTTTTAGATAGGGGGTTTTGATACATCAATACACAATGGCTTTCTACTGAGCCACGACCTACGCGTCCCCTTAATTGGTGTAATTGCGCTAGTCCCAAACGTTCTGGATTTTCGATAATCATCAGGCTAGCATTGGGTACGTCGACACCCACTTCAATCACAGTAGTGGCCACTAACAAGTCCAGTTCACCAGCTTTAAAGTCAGCCATTATTTGTTGTTTTTCATTGGATTTTAGTCTGCCATGCACTAAGCCCACCTTAAGTTCTGGCAGTGCCGTACGTAATAAAATCGCGGTATTTTCGGCAGCTTGGCTTTGCAAGAATTCAGATTCGTCAATCAAAGTACAGACCCAATAGGTTTGCCTGCCTTGCTCAACACTGACGTTACGCACTCTTGTAATGACTTCGTCGCGGCGAGTATCAGGTAAAACAACGGTTTTGACGGGTGTTCTGCCCGGTGGTAATTCGTCAATAACTGAGGTGTCTAAGTCAGCGTAGGCGGTCATAGCCAAAGTACGGGGAATGGGTGTGGCGGTCATAATTAATTGATGGGGAAAGGCGCCTTGAGATTCACCCTTTTCACGCAATGCTAAACGTTGATGCACACCAAAACGGTGCTGTTCATCAACTATAACCAATGCCAAAGATGAAAACGTGACGGCTTCTTGAAAAATGGCATGGGTGCCTACCAACATTTTCACTTCATTATTGGCTAATTGCGCTAATGCCTTTTCTCTGACTTTACCTTTTAACTTCCCGGCTAACCAACCTACTTCGATGCCTAATGGCTCAAACCACTGACGGAAATTATTGAAATGTTGCTCGGCTAATAGTTCAGTAGGTGCCATCAGTCCCACTTGATAACCCGCGCCTATGGCAGATAATGCCGCCATAGCGGCTACCACGGTTTTGCCTGATCCTACATCCCCTTGTACCAAGCGCATCATAGGGCAATGTTGTTGCATATCATCTTGGATATCAGCTACCACACGCTGTTGTGCGCCTGTAGGTTTAAAAGGCAAGTTTTTTAAAAATTGATTAAGCAAATCAGCGCTAGGTTTGATTGAAAACGTTCCTTGTTGTTTACTTTGTTGACGGACTTTCAATACACTTAGGTGGTGCGCTAGCAGCTCCTCTATAATTAAACGTTGTTGAGCGGGATGCTTGCCTTCTTCAAATAAGGATAAGGTCACATCAGGCGGTGGCCGGTGGACCAAGTGTAAAGCTGCAACTAAGCCAATTTGGTGTTGGTATAAACCTTCTGGTAACAGTTCAGCTAACCCCCCTTTGTTCAATAACTTCAGTGCTTGCTCAGTTAAATTTCGCAGTGTGATTTGTTTGATGCCTTCAGTGGCAGGATATATAGGCGTAAGTGATTCTTGCATAGCTTGGGGATTATCGAGATTAATCGATTTATATTCCGGGTGCATGATTTCAAGGCCATGTTTACCCGCTTTGACTTCACCAAAACAGCGAATAGTGGTGCCTATTTCAAGATTTGTTTTTTGCGCGGCTGAAAAATGAAAAAAACGTAAAGTAACAGTCCCCGTTCCATCGCTGAGCCGCACAATTAACATTCGCTTGCGGCCAAACTGGATATCACACGACATGACCTCACCTTGAATACTGGTATGTAAGTGCGGTTGTAAATCTGATATTGGATAAATACGCGTGCGGTCTTCGTACCTATAAGGTAAGTGAAACAGCAAGTCTTGCACAGAATCAATTGCCAACTTCGCTAGTTTTTCTGCAGCTTTGGCGCCCACACCTTTTAGTTCAGTGATGGATGTTTGGGCTAGACCTTTCATAACCAACACGCCAGATGTGTTAAGTCATACTTATAGGTAGGTGTCGTCAGATTAGCTAACAAATATAGGTCCAATTCATCACAAATTTATGGAACTAAGTATATTCGAAGATTTAACAACATTACGCAAGGTTTACCGGTCGAATGCTATCAACACGCTAATAAATACACTATCTTCTACAAAGACAGTTTGGCAGGTAATACTAAAACCAAAATAAATAGCCCTAGGATAATTCTAAAATACGCCATAGTTTTCTCTTGTTGATGTGGGTATATAAGGGCAAGAATAACTTTAAATCTGAGTGATATCAAAAAGTTATTCACATCATAGCTTGGGCTTTTTAAATCCTAAGATCCGTCAATTGTATCTTTTCCCACCACATTTGATCTGCGTCGATATGTCCGCTTGTGTCGATATGTGGATAAGGTAATCCTTTACGGTCACATACTGCTCGTAGTTTAGGGAAACCACCTTCAAACAGCATTTTTTGGCAGGCTTGTTCTGTTAACTGCTGGATGTTATACATACCCGCTCGTTGCCTCTGTCGCTGGGCTTCATACAAGATAAGTGCTGCAGCCACTGATACATTAAGTGATTGCACCATGCCCATCATAGGAATAATGATATCTTGATCCGCTGCTGCTACCGCTTCTTGAGTTGCGCCATGTTTTTCTTGACCCAGAATGATGGCAGTAGGAAGGGTGTAGTCGATGTCACGAAAATCTACGGCATTTTCAGATAAGTTTGTTACCAGCACCTGCATGTTTTGGGTTTTTAAATGGCTTACCGCTTCCTCAATACATACATGTTCTTTGGTATACACCCAGTTCTCACTGCCCATAGCGATACTTTTGCGGATGTCTGGTTTTTTATCCCAGACTGCATGCACTTCATACACACCTACAGCATCACAACTTCGCACAATAGCAGAGACATTGTGCGGCTTGTTCAGCTGTTCTAAACACAAGGTTAAGCTAGGTTGACGTAGACTAAGAAAATGCCTGATCCGAGCATAACGCTCAGGGGACATAAAGGCTTGTGCTGACATAATAGGTCCTAAATAAATGCTAGGTAAATATTTACTCAGGTAGTTCCATCACACCGTCTATTTCAATTTGGACACCTTTGGGTAAAGCACTTACTTGCACGGCTGCTCTAGCAGGATAAGGCTGTTTAAAATACTGACTCATGATGTCATTTACAGTGGCAAAATTAGATAAATCGGTGAGGAATATATTCACTTTTGCAAGATGATTAGTTGAGCCGCCAGCAGCTTCGCATACAGCTTGCACATTTTTGAAAACCTGATGGGCTTGTTTGGCAAAATCTTCAGATATGACTAGCATGGTTTCTGGTACCAAAGGGATTTGCCCAGAAAGATACACTGTGGTGCCGCTTTTAATCGCTTGGCTATAAGTGCCAATAGCTTGTGGCGCCTTGTCGGTATGGATAACGGACTTCGACATTATAGTTACCTTTTTCTATTTATAGATGGGTGAGTGAATTAGGATAAGTCCTAATTCTGTTTGACTTGACTATGCCTAGATACGCGCTGTACTTCTGGCATGGTACGGATTTTACGCATAACATTGGCTAATTGCAGACGGTTTTTGATGGTCAGCTCAATATCAATATGATATACGTTGCTTTCTTTTTCTTCGGTTTGTAATCCAACAATGTTCGACCCACAACTCGCAACAGTGCTGGTTAATGTTGCTAAGGTGCCTTGATGATTGATTAACTCAATGCGTAGCGCAGCGTGAAAATTACCGAGTACATCATCCCCCCATAGCATGACTAACACACGGTGAGGCTCTTCTTTACTTAGTTTGCGAATGTTACTGCAACCTGTTTGATGAATAGTCATGCCCTTTCCTGGACTTAAGACAGCAACAATTTCATCACCAGGGATAGGATGACAGCAGCGCGAGTAGGAAACCAATAAACCTTCGGTACCACGGATCGCAACCTTGCTTTGTTTATCAGACAGATCGGTATTTTCACCCAACAATCGTCTTGCGACTATAGCGCTAAGCTCATTTCCTAGGCCAATGTCTGCCAGTAGTTCAGTGAAACTATTATGTTTGGTTTCCAGCACAACGCGATCAATATCTGTTTGCAGTAGTTTATCCAGTTTCACTTTCCCCAGAGCATGCCTGAGTAAGCGATTACCCATGACTATTGCTTCTTCAGATCGTTGATTTTTCAGATAATGACGGATACGTGAACGTGCTTTGGCGCTGACTACAAAATTTAGCCAATTCGCATTGGGTTTGGCTCTGGGAGAGGTGATAATTTCAACTGTTTGACCATTTTCCAATGGTTTACTCAGTGAAAATGTGCGTCTTTCTACTTTTACCCCCACACAAGAATTACCCACATCGGTATGTACCGCATAGGCAAAGTCAACTGCTGTTGCGCCAAGGGGTAACTCAATGATTCTGCCATCGGGTGTAAACACATAAATTTCGTCTGGGAATAAATCTGTTTTAACGTTCTCTATGAATTCAAAAGAAGAACTGGCGCTATGTTGTAACTCAATCAAAGACTGCATCCATTTTCGCGCACGGACTTGTGCCGTTGTATCATTACTGTCTTTGGTGTCTTTATAGACCCAATGCGCCGCCAC
>Ga0307488_10004429_pt1 | contig 11710 bp, 14 predicted proteins | sample SB02metaG_FD_202248 | JGI IMG/M metagenome (GOLD analysis project Ga0307488, IMG submission 202248) | Sea-ice brine microbial communities from Beaufort Sea near Barrow, Alaska, United States - SB 0.2 | ecosystem: Environmental > Aquatic > Marine > Coastal | place: USA: Alaska | collected...
TATTTAATACGAATATTGCAAAGTTTTTGAGTAAGCGAATTAAGGAATCTATTGTCATGGATGGTGATGATATTATGGTTCAGCGGAGTTTTGTTGGTTCTGATGGATACGAGCATGAATTAGGTAAGGTAAGTGTTTCAATTACTTATAGCCTTGAGAACGTTGCTGTTGGTCATACTGCTATCAATATTGATGCTGGTGATAAAGCTCCAGGATTTGCCTTTTCATCTAATCTTACAGATGAAGAAGCTCAAGCTTTTATGCATGAAGTAATTGAATACTTTAATGCAGAAGTTAAAGATCAATTTGTAGCTACTACAAAGATTGTCGTATAATGATTGTTAAATATTACGGTGTAGAAGATAATGTTTGTGAGTGGAACTACTTGCAGGGAATTATCAAACATCTCACAGATAAGGTTGATACCTTAACCCTTCATATTGTAAGCGTGACCCCGGAATGGGACCGTAGAGATGAAGTTGTACTTAATAAGACAACTCGTAATGTTATACTCGCAATGCATGATGAATATATGACTGATTGCATTCTAGATGAATGGAAAAATCGTGATGATGTTCTAGTATTTAAATCATATCTACTACCAGAGCAAGCGGAGAGTAATGTCTTTCCACTTCCTTTAGGTTATAATAAAAAACATAAAAAGTTAAAAAATAGACCTATTATCGATAGACCAGTTGATGTATTTTTCTCTGGACATATGTCATCACAGAATCGTGTGAATTATATGACCCCAATTATTAAATTCTTTGATCAGATAGACCAATCTAAGCGACCTAAATTAGATATTAATATTACAAAAGGTTTTAATATGGGATTTAATCCATCTGAATATTCAGAACGTTTACATAGCTCAAAGATTGTTATTTGTCCAGCAGGTAATGTGAGTATGGAGACGTTTAGACATTACGAAGGCTTGAGAAGTGGTACTGTGGTTGTATCACCTAGATTACCTCAAAATGAAATCTATAAAGATAATTATATTGTACAAGTAGATAATTGGGATAAAGATGTAGGAAATGTAATTGTAGATTTGCTTTCTGATCTTGATATGTTACAATTAGTTAAGGATCGGCAAGATACTGATTACAGTACTCGTTATAGTATCAAAGCTGTTGCTGAATATATTAGTAATAAATTATGAACTTCTTTCAATTACAGAATAAACTATTTTTCTCGGATAAGAGAAATCAACCTGATTACCTAGATTCAGAAGGGGAGCAAGGCTTTGTGCCTTTCTTGCTTAATAGGTGGTTCTCAATGTATAGTAGAGATACAGTGTCATTTACGAATAATATACTTAATAAATATTGTGGTATCTTCGATGATAAGCAGAGGATGTTTCGATTCTATTATAATATAATTCCTAGACTTCAATTTAAACGTATTAGCTACATTAAGAAAAAGAAGAAAGAGAAAACTGAAGAGTTTGAGCATCTAGAACTTATTGCAAAAAACAAACATATATCTGTAAGAGAGTTAAAATCTTATATGGAATTGCAAACAGCACTTGATTAATCCAAACCTTTAACTAAATAATCTTATGGCCCAAAGAAGTATTGATACTCTTGCAACTCAAAAACATCTTATTGACCTTTCCACTAATAGTGAAGGTGATATTGGATTGACTGATGATTTTGAACTTAACATGATTTTTGATGATATTCTCTTAGTAGAATATATTGATGAAAATGATACAGGGGAGATTGAACGTAATGGTATCTTTGTTCCTACAAATGCTGTATCACGCGCTTGGCGTAAAGCTCGAGTTATATTAAAGGGGCCTAAATCACAGTATGTTAAAGAAGGTGATATTGTTATCTTTCCTAATAATCTCGGTGTCACTATTGCTAACCTCGATGTAAATGGAACTAGACTTAAAAAAGCAATCTTCTTGAATGAAGATCGTTTGTTTGGTATTTGTACACTTAAGAAGTGATTATACAGCGGTCAGCTCTTGATGTTGCATTACTATCAAATGTATGTGATGTACGATTCGTGCGACGTGACCCACGACCAGGGGATGGACCCACTAGGCGAATGTTTGCTACTAAGTCATACGATCTTTTAAATTCTATAAATGGTAGAACTTCGCTTAATTATTTTACACCTAAAGGTCCAAAAAGGATTAATGAAGCAGCAGACAACCTGTTAGTTGTATGGGATATTCTAATGCAAAACTATCGTACCATTAACTGTAACCAGGTTGATCTTATTGAAAAAATACCAGCAACTGATGAGTTCTGGCCTTATTTTAACGAGAATATTTACCCAATGTCACCAGCTCAAAAGGCTGGTTTTATGAACTCATGAATACTGCACTTGAAAATTTCTCTGAATATATTAAACCTTATTTGCTTGATACAATTGCAATTAAGACAAATAAAAAAATTATCCGTAAGGGTAGACTTAAGATCTTTCAAGTAAAACAGCACTATGCCCGTCTTACACTTGAAGATGGAGAACGTACTCGTATTTATGAGATACCATACCCGTATGATATTAGTAAAGAAGGTAATGTAACTACGCTTAACTATAGGACAAATATATTTTTAAATATACAAGATCTAGATTTGCAAGTTAAACTACTTGACTCTACTAAGAAGTCAAAGTTGTATGATGAATTAGTCTACATTCTACCTTTAAAAGATGTTGATTAATCGAGTTTATAGACTACAATTAGTTTAGTGATATCTAAACTACTGCAAAAATTTCCTGAAGGTTATGATCCTAACCCATCTCAAGTTAAGTTACTTAAAAATATTGATGATGCTTTTGATAACGGACATAAATTCGTTATATGTAATGCTCCTACTGGTTCAGGTAAGTCATTTGTATCAAAGACTGTAGGTAATGCTTCCGAAAATTGCAGTAAAGAGTTTAGAGATATAGTTACTAGCTATCTTGCATATAAGCATACTCCTTCAGGTTATACTTATGAAGAAGATTGTGAGAATGAAAAGGCATTCGGTACTACTGCTTTAACTATTACTAAGGCTCTACAAGATCAATATAAGGATTTGTTTAATGATGTGGAAGTATTAAAGGGTAAGTCTAACTATCAATGTGCTATCGATGATCGGTATCCTGTAGATATTGCACCATGCTTACATGCACCGAGCCTTAAACGTAAATGCTGGGCTGAGTGTAAGTGTCCATATTATGAGCAACGTAATAAGACTCTTGTATCTAAGTTCAATACTTTGAACTATAATATGTTCTTTGCTTTACCTGATCATCTTAAGAAGAGGTCGTTTCTAATATGTGATGAGGCTTCTGAGCTTGAGGATCAGCTTGTTAAAGAGTTTACTTGTGTTGTAGATTATGTCTTTTTGAGTAAATTAGATGTTAATATTAAACCTTATATGAGTAATAACTCTGCTGTTAAATGGTTGAGCAACGTTGCTATTGATATTAGTGATAGGATAGAAGAGCTTAGAGATATTATTGCTAACAAAAAAAGTAAGAATCAGAAAGCTATTCAAGATCTAGCTTCAATGATGACTCGGTTAATGAATATTCATAGTAAGGTTGAGCTTGTTATCGACTCTTGGGATGAGTCAGAATATGTCTTTGAGAAGGATAGACAGTCAATTACTTTTATGCCTTTGAAGGTTGATAAGTTAGCTCATAGATTATTTGAGTTTGCTGATAAAGTTATCTTAATGTCAGCTACTATTATTGATCCAGAAAACTTTTGCAAGAGTCTAGGTATTACAGATTACAAATATGTTGAAGCTGAGTCGAGTTTCGATCCTAAGAAAGCACCTATCATATGTAATCCAAAGTATAAGCTTAACTACCATACAATGGATAAGTACTTACCAAGGATTATTAAGCAGATTGGTGAGATATGTGAACACCATAAAGACGATAAAGGTATTATTCACTCACAGAATAACTCAATTACTCTTAAGATATCAAATACTTTGCATGATAGTAGGTTTTTATATCGTGAACCGGGGGTTAGGAATGAAGAGATTCTAGAAGCTCATATGACAGATCCAGATCCTACTGTATTAGTATCACCTTCTATGTCATATGGTGTAGATTTAAAAGGTGATCTTGCAAAGTTCCAAATTATTGTTAAGGCTCCATTTTTACCTACTAAGGATGTTAGAATTGAAAAGATGATGAAGAATGATTTTGATTGGTATCAAAATAAAATGCTAAGTTCCTTAATTCAATCTTGTGGTAGGGGTGTTAGATCGAAGAAAGATGAGTGTATTACATATATTCTTGATGGAACTATTGTAAATGCTATACTAAAATCAAAGCATAAGCTACCAAAATACTTCGTAGACCGATTTGTGTAATTAAATAATAGTAGCTTTGAAGAAATATACTTACAATTTCGAGATAAAAGATCTTCTTACTCAGTTTGTTGCTGCGTTTGACGATACTGTTATTAAACGTTATGATAAAAACGGTAATGCTAGGCAAGATGTTGAGGTTAGATATGTCTTTGCTCCTAAACAGCGTATCATGTATGATATCATTAACAAAGCTCAAAACCTAACCCTACCAGTTGTAGCGATTGATCTTAAATCCGTATCATATGATACAGAAAGAGTTTTTAATAAGTTAAGTAACTTTGAAAATTATGGTAATCCAAATAGCTCTAGTGCTATTAGAACACCTGTACCAGTAAATCTCGAGGTAAGTATGTCTGTACTATGTAGATATATGCAGGATATGGAACAAATTATTTCTAATTTTGTTCCTTACACAAACCCTTATATAGTATTAGCTTGGAAAGAGCCGACATCTATACCAGGTGGGGAAGATATTGAAATTAGAACAGAGGTGTTATGGAATACTACTGTATCTCTCAACACTCCAACAGAGACAACATATAGTGAAAAGTTCAGAGTTGTTGGTGATACTTCCTTTACAATTAAAGGTTGGTTATTTAGATCAAAAAATGATACAACCAATCCAATCTACTTTGTTAAGCAAAACTTTATAAATGTAGATGATAGATTTAACTTTAAGCAACCTGTATCTTCTTTAGATTATGATAATTTCTTTGCAGACTTATCAAGTGTTGCTGAAACAGATACTATAATACTCTCTGGTATACCAGCACTAACAAATATATATTTTACAACTTCAGGTTCTAATATTGAAGTTGCAGAGCCTGTTACATTAGTTAAAAATGTTGCATCTCTTGACTTGTATACATACTCTATACTTGGTGGTAATTACAATGAAACAGAGTTTGTAATGCTAAGTTCAAATGATAGTACATTAACAACAGGATTTACTGCTGTAAGCACAACATATACAGGTATAGTAAGTGGATTCTTACTACCTAGTAGTAGTTGGAATGTAATTACAGATCAAGTTATGAATGTAACATTCCCTTTCCTTTCTGGCTCAGGTAGAGTCGATTTAATAATTAAAAACCCAGCTGGGTGGAAAACATCAGCAGATATAGATGGCTTCTACTTCAATGCAGAATAAATAATAGAGATGGCAGATAATTCTCCAAACCAAAACAAAGGTTCAAATAACTTCGGTAGAAACCTTGTACAGTATATTCAAAACCGTTTACCATACTCCTCACAAGATGGGGATGATGCACTTAACGATAAGTATAAATACTTTGCAAAGAATGGTACACAGAGAGCTGAAGCTTTAGCTAAGACTTCTGTCTCTTCTTCTAATCCATACAACAATATACCTATTGGAGACTTTGGCAAAGATAGTTCTTTTGCTGATGTAATGTATGCTAGTCTTGACACTGATAAAGGTGGAAGATTGAGAGATTATCGTATCATGTCTGCATACTCTGAAGTAGCTGATGCACTTGATGAGATTTGTGATGAGTTTATTAATGTAGATGAAAATGGTAGGGTAGCTACACTTATCTATGAAAACATTGATCTTACTGTTGATGAGAAGAAGGTTCTTGATGAAGAATTTTCAAAGTTTATTGACTTCTTCGAGCTTAAGCATAAAGGTTGGCAATATTTTAGGCAACTACTTGTTGAAGGAGAAGTATTCTTTGAAATGATTCTACATGATGAATATATTAAAGAAGGTGTTCTTGGATTGATTAATATACCATCAGAGATTGTAGATCCTGTTTATAATAATATTCAAAACATGCTTGTTAAGGGATTCATTTATAAGAAGCCAATCTTTAGTCCTACTCAACCAAACAAAGTTGAGAAGACAGAAATGATTCCAATGGAGCAGAACCAATTGGTTTATGTTAGCTCTGGTGTTTATAACGATTCAAAAGACTTTGTTATTCCATTTATCGAGAATGCTCGTCGCCCTTATCGTCAGCTTTCTCTTATTGAAGATGCTATTGTTATCTATCGTTTAGTAAGAGCTCCAGAACGTCTTGTATTCAACGTTGATGTTGGTAATATGGCTCCACCAAAGGCTGAAGCTTATCTTCGTAAGCTTATTCAGAACTACTGGGCTCGTAAAACATTTGACAGTGATCAAGACAATGTAGTTAATAAGTTTAACCCACAGTCTATGCTTGATGCCTTCTGGTTTGCTAAGCGTCAAGGCTCTGAAGGTACTTCTGTTACTCAGCTTCCTGGAGGTGCTAATCTCGGTGAGTTGGCAGACTTAATGTACTTTATTAAGAAGCTATATAGAGCTCTTAAAGTACCATCTACTCGTATTGATCCTGAAGATCGTACTGTAGATGGTACTACTATTCTACGTGAAGAGCTTAAGTTTGCAAAATTTGTTATTCGTCAGCAACAGAAATTTGCTTCAGCAATTAAGAAAGGATTTACTACTCACCTTAAACTTCGTGGTTTGTGGGAAGAATATAATCTAGCTGAGCCTAATTTAGATATTATATTTAACGTACCGTCTAATTACTTTGAGATGCGTCAAAGTCAGAAGCTTGAGCTTAAAGCTACTAACTTTAACACACTAGCTAGTAATGAATTTATATCTGTGACATATGCTCAGAAGAAATATCTTGGTTGGAAGGATAGAGACATTCTTGCTAACAGAGAGTTTCTCCGTAAGGATGCAGAAATGCAATGGGAGCTAGGTCAAATTCAAGCAGCAGGTCCACTTTGGAAAGAGCAGATGGCTGCAGCGAGTGCTGGTGCTGAAACCGTGGTTGGAGGTGAAGGTGGCGGAGTTGCTGGGGATGGAAGTATACCAGAGTTCGGTGGCGGTCCAGCTGCAGAGGCTGGTGATGCTACAGAAGCAGATATTGATACAGATGTTGAGACAGATACTTCCGGAGCAGGAGCAGCTGATGATATATAAGCTCTATCGTGAAGGATTAGAGCTATAATATTGAGCTCTGTAGTAGATCTTACCAGCAGATATTGCTATTGCTGAAACCTGTGCAACATTAGTTAAACCTCTGAAAGTAAACTGCTCACCTGCTGAGAGTTGAAACCCGTTAAAGTCGACTGCATAATCATTATCAAAAACTGTAACATTATTACTCGTTTTATTCCATATAGTTATTTCCGAGCAAGGATGTCCACCTGTTAAAGCTATACCTCTTGAAGTAGTAGCACCTGCAAAGCCTGGAACTGCAGCTCCAGTTAACATTGTTAGCGAAGTTTTTATGTTCTGATTAAAAGACCTGCATAAATTAAAATTTATATAACCGTTTTCAGATTCTGCATTATTAGCCATACAATTATTTAGTCATTGGCATAAATAATTACATGGCTTCCGCATGTGTTATTTCACCTTTATCGGCATTCTTATCAACAAATCTCAATAATAAGATTGATACGTATGCTAGATTAGGAGATAGGGTTAAAAGAGCATTAGGATATCCGCTAGTTTCTGTTGAAGTACATCCAGATCAGATGAATGAAAATATTCAGATTGGTGTAGAGTACTTTACAAAGTATGCAGGATATACTAGAGAGTATATGATTTTTGACTCTGCTTTATATGAGAGTAATAAAGGTATTCGTCTCGATATGCTATATACACTTGCTAATTCAGATATGGATACAGTAGATAAGCAAGTTGCAGGTACTAATCCACTAGGGCCAGGTATAGAATTTTACGGTGTTACACCAGATATTATTTATGTAGCTCAAACAGATATACTATCTTCTGTATTTGCTTCCCAAAGTGCTTTAAGTGCAACATTCAGCACTGGTATTGAACCAGGTGAGTTGTTTGATCATTCATTAGTTGCAAACATTACCGCAGTTGATAACTCGTTAGATCATCTATCAGCCTTCAAACCTAATATTAGAAGAACATTAACACAAGAAGGATCTGCTTCTGATATAACTCAATATCAAAATGTTTATGATTATGACGTTATGGATTACCGGAAGGTAGTTGATGTTACTGACTTTGAAGAAGGTTCTAATACTGGTATTAATACATTATTTACGTTAGAGCAAACATTAGCACAACAAACATATTTCTCTTATGCAATGGGTAATTATGGATTTGATCTTGTTTCATGGTATACAATGAAAGAATGGATTGATACACGTGAGAAAGTGCTAGCTTTGAGAAAAGATCTACAGTTTGATCCACGAACACAGTACTTGAAAATGTATCCACAGCCTCGTAATGAGCGTTTTTATGGAGTTATTTCTTGTTATGTTGAGCGACCTATACGAGATGTTATTAAAGAACAATGGGTGTATGAGTATGCTTTAGCATTAACAATGATCACTGTAGGTCGTGTACGTGGTAAATTTGGTAATGTTAATCTACTTGGTGGTGGTGCACTGAACTATGACTTATTACAAGAAGGTGTGCAAAAGAAAGCAGAACTTGAAACAAAACTATTGGAAGGTGCTTCACCAGGATTAGGAGATACAGATCCAGCTTTATTCATTGTTGGATAATGAAAAAGAATCCACGGTATCGACAAGGTATATTTGTACCTAAGAATATCGATAAATTTATCGGTGAACGTGCTATATATAGATCTGGTTTAGAATTAAAATTTTTTCGGTTCTGTGATAATAACCCTAAGGTAGTTAGATGGGGTAGTGAGAATGTTATTATTCCTTATTATAATCCTTTAACAAAGCGCAATCATAGATACCATGTAGATAATTATGTTGTTATTAAAGAAGGTAATGCTATTACTAAATACCTTGTAGAAATAAAGCCATATAAACAAACTTTAAAACCTACTACAAAGTATAAACAGAAAAAGCATATTATATATGAGCAAGTTCAGTATATAAAAAACCAAGCAAAGTGGGATGCTGCTAAAAAATATTGCAAGGGTAGAGGTTATAAGTGGTTAATATTAACGGAAAAAGAGCTTTCTTGAGCTGTAGGCATAAATAATAGTATATGTCACTTAAACTTAATCTTGTATGTGAGAATCCAGACCTACATGACCAATTCGAGGTCATTGAGGAAGAGACTAATAAAGATTCACCATCCAACCTCTTCATTAAGGGGCCTTATATGATGGCTGAAGGAGTTAATCGTAATAACAGAAGCTACCCCCTACATGAGCTAGAGCGTGAAGTAGCTAATTATAATGAAAATATGGTAAAACCAGGCCGTGCAATGGGTGAGCTTAACCACCCTTCATCAGCTGATGTTGATCTAGAGCGCGCTTGCCATATGGTAACTGAAATGACTCAAGATGGCAATGTATTTTATGGTAAATCTAAAGTACTTACTACACCTTGTGGTCACATTATTCGCGCACTAGTCAATGATGGTGTTAAAGTTGGTATGAGCTCACGTGCTCTTGGTACATTAGAAGAAGCTGGTGGTCATAGTACAGTACGTAATATGAAGCTTGTTGCAATCGATGCAGTGGCTGATCCATCATATCCAAAAGCTTTCGTTAATGGTATCCTAGAGTCTAAACAATGGGTATTAGCTGAAGATGGTAAGTATGAAGAGATTTACGACAACTTCGAAAAGGCAGTTGGTAAGCTTCCTAAGAAAGAAGTAGAGAAATATCTACTTGAGAGAATCATGAATTTTATTAATAAAATTTGATTTTAAAACAAACCTAACTAAATAAACAAAATGGCTAAAAAAGACGCTACTAAACTAAAGATAAGCAAGTTTATCGATGCAATTTCCGATAAAAACTATGCTGCCGCGAATAAATATTTACAATCAGCTGTTAACAATAAGCTTGAATCAAGAATAAAACAAGCAGCAGAAAAACCACTCTTTTAAATTATGAACAAAGATCTATTACCAGAAGAACTTAAGGATGTGCTCACTGAAGACAGTGTAAGCAACATCGAAACGGCACTCAAAGAGAAAGTAGATCTTTCTGTTGAGGCTGCACTTACTACCCAAGACGAACTTTATGCTGAGAAGCTTGAGGAACTTGTTGCTCGAATTGACAGTGATCATACTGCAAAGATGGAGCGAGTCGTTGAGTCGGTAGACGCGAACAACGCGAAGAAGCTAGTTACAGTTGTTAGGAAGTATGAGCGTGAGCTTAATGAAAATGCTACAGAGTTTAAAGATGTACTAGTAGAGTCTATCTCTAGCTATATTGAAGAGTACATTGATGAAGCACTTCCAGTACAAGCAATAGAAGAAGCAACCGCTAATAAGACAGCTTTGAGTGTTTTGAATAATCTACGCAATGTTCTTGCTGTTGACTCTTCACTTATGAGTGAGTCAGTTAAGGAAGCTATTGTTGATGGCAAAGGCCAAATCAATGATCTACAGAAAGAATTTGATGTTATCAAGCTTGAAAATAAACATCTTAAAGAAGCATATGAAGATGCTGCAGCAAGACTTGTTCTTGATCAGAAGCTTTCAGGCTTTAATGATAAGAAAGCTGCTTATCTTAAGAAAGTATTGAGTGATAAAACTGCAAAGTTTATCACAGAGAATTTCGAATACACTGCACGTCTCTTTGACAAGAAAGAAAAAGAGCAAATGGCAGCTATTCGCGAAGAAGCTATTAGCCAACGCACTGTGAAGGCTGATGCTCCTAAAATAATCGTTGAGGCAAAAGTAAAACCTTCCACTCCAGAGAATCCGTATATTGCGGGTCTGGATAAGATGAAATAATTTTTCACCCTGAACAATGAGACACGAATAGTGTCTGAGTAACTTGAGATTTAGTCTCATGAAAGGTCGAAACAAACAAAAAAAATATTATTATGAACAAACCACAATCATTTATTGATCAGGATCGTGCTGCAACTCTTTTGGAGAAGTGGGCACCAGTCCTTGATTATACCTCCGATAGTGTTAAAGCTATTGAAGATGACAATACTCGCCTTAATACCGCGATCCTCCTGGAGAACCAGGAGAAATGGTGTATCGAAGAATCCTCGTCTGTTGGCGGTGGATCTCTTGGTGGATCTGCTCAGGGTGGAGTACAATTCAACCCTAATACGCAGTCTTCTTCCGGCGATACTTATGCCCCGAACGATGCTCGCCTTCCTAAGGTGCTTATCCCGATGATCCGTCGTACATTCCCAGAGCTCATCACTAACGAAATCGTTGGTGTACAGCCTATGAGTGGACCAGTTGGTCTTGCATTCGCTTTGCGTTATGCTTACCAGTCTGAGACACTTGGTACTGGTACTGATGGAAAAACACCTGCTCTCGCTAATAACACAGCCCCTAATGGTGCAGGTGGATATACTGGTTCAGCAGGACTTCCAGGTGATGAACTTGGATATCAGTTACTTGATACTCGCTTCACTGGTGCTTCTTCTACACAGCTTTCCGGCTCAGTCGCAGCTGGATGGACATTTGCTGA
>Ga0307488_10004430_pt1 | contig 11706 bp, 7 predicted proteins | sample SB02metaG_FD_202248 | JGI IMG/M metagenome (GOLD analysis project Ga0307488, IMG submission 202248) | Sea-ice brine microbial communities from Beaufort Sea near Barrow, Alaska, United States - SB 0.2 | ecosystem: Environmental > Aquatic > Marine > Coastal | place: USA: Alaska | collected 2017-05-06
GGCTGCCACTACAAATGTCTGTCCCTGATTAATCAGGGACAGACTGCCAGGCTGGTATGTAAGGGAGTATTCGCCACTGTCTTCTATTTTATAGCCACTACTTATATTTAACTTAACTAATTGTGATGCGCCTGGCTTGATTCCAATATAATCACGACTAGATGGCGCGCTGCGCTTAATCATCGGACCTATGTATTCGATTTTACGACCAGCGCTCTTTATGTCGAATAAGTTTCGACTAAACACACCTTCCCACGGAGTACCCCAAGGCAAAAGAGACACAGCAGTGAGACCGTTGTTGCGGATTTCAAATTCTCCCATCCAGTGCTGTCCTGAGCCCGCCGTTGAGTCTATTGTCATCGACAAAGTCAGGGATATTTTTTGATGTTCGACAGTCACGAATTGAGTAACAGGCCTTGCCTGCGTAAATCCACAGGAGGACAGTAACAGCATTGCTGCAAGGCAACTTAAATACTCAAAGAATCGTTTCAAAAAAACCTCCAATGCCCACTAAGATTAGCAGGCTAGCCACATATTGCCCTGATTAGTTTTCACTTATCGCAATTACTATTCAATAGATTTGACGTCGTCGCACACGATTCGCGAACCAGCCTACCTAACTTCTAATCGGGCACCTCGTCTCTGATGCACGCGCATACGCCAATCAGTGCACAACACCAAGCGCAAATCATCGAATTAAATAAGGATTTTCAGCAGTTTTACTTGCAAGACTCACAAGCTAAGTTTTTACCCTGATACAGCCAAGGATTTTAACTTATTTCCGCCTAGCCATAGATTATAGTATCAACAAAAAATAGTCTCTAAATCATAAATACGGCCCATTGCAAGACTACCCAACGACCGAAAAAGAACAAATACGGCTCACATCGCGGCAAAGCTGCTGGATTTGCACTTTATTCCGTCATTAGGTTCTTTTTTTCCTGCCCCATACTCGTTACCATTCAGCCATAAAATTCATTTACCTAGGCCACTAAAACTATGAGTTCTCCTGTATTAATGCAAAATGACAAGCATGCAAACCTTAAAGCCACTCATTCTGGTGACTATACCCGCTATAAAGAGAGGCATTTAATACCCATTGTTGCTCAGGATTTCTTCAATCTAGCATCAGAATTCCCATTGGTATTTGTCAAAAATGGTGACGCGGGTGATTTTATCCCGGTGGCCGTAATGAGTCTGCGAGAAGGGCAGAACTTGTATTGTGCAACAGACCAATGGCAGGCTCAAGTCGTTCCACTTAGCTTCACTAATGCGCCGTTCTCTATAGCTCGCACTGATGCTGAAGGCGACCAATTTGCTGTGCTTATAGATGAAGATAGCCCTATGTTGAGTGAAACCGAGGGTGAGCCTTTATTCAAGGAAGGAGGCGAAAAAACAGATTATTTAGAGCAAAGAATCGATTCGATTGTTCATGTTTCTCAGCAAGTGCAGCAAACTCAGGCTATCTGCAAACTGTTGGTTGAGAAAAACTTACTGACCACTAATCAAGTTCAGCTTCAACATCGACCAGATGGGCGGACTTACAATATTGACGGCATCTACACAGTAAACGAAACTGTGTTAAATGAACTAACCGACGCTGAATTTTTAGAACTTAGAGGCAAAGGTTTGATATCAATGATCTATGCCCACCTGTCGTCACTGCAGCAACTTCGCAGAATATCAAAGATGCAATACGAAGCAGACAAGGCGGCGGGGGAATACTAGGACGAATAACCGCTGCATTGTTTTTCTTGCCGAGCGGGGCCAGACCATCTACCCCCTGAAAATTCGGCGAGATTAACGGCGCGACTACTACTTAGCCTCGAAAGGAGGTAGGGGCTAACGCTGCGAGGCTTTCTACTTTGGGAGGACTAACTCAGTGAATCTTACTTTAGGGGTGCTCGTTCTGGGATTGCTGAACTAAGGGCAACGAGATAGCCAGTGTTAATCCTGCAGTGTTTTTAACAAGGGATACGAGCAGGCAGTAGGTTAAGGACAGCAACTTGCCTCCGACCTCAGATCAGCATTACTTGTTCTACATTAAGCAAATCACCGGGCCTGACTTGCTTCGGGGTCGGAAGTACGCGCGTGATTATTTTCGCAACCTATTGGTCCAATCGACTGGAAATCTGAGGTACTTTTCGCAGATTATCGAGGTCGTAGCCCTGTTCCTGAATAATGCTAATCAGACGCTGATAGTCTGCGTCAGCAATGCTAGCCTCCCTCGCCATCAGCCAGACATAATCCCTTTTGGAGCGCCCAATAATTGTAAATTCATAATCCGGGTCAACGTAGATAATTCGGTATTCTGCGTTGAATGGCCAAACGAACTGCATTCCCCAAATGGCATTGCCGGTGCCATCGCGAACAAAAGCAGTGGGGGTATAGATTTTTTGCTTGCCATCAAACCCACCTTTATTAAACGTGAAGGTAGTCGCTATTTTACCGTTTGGGGCAACTGCGTAACTTTCGACGGAGTTATACGCATCTTTTTCGATGAAAGTTGGGATGTTCGCGATGACATACCAATGGCCAGAAAACTTCTCTAAATCAACTAGTATCGCCGTGCGAATGGTTGAAAAGCTTGATGCTGACTGACAGCTTGTCATCAAGACCAGCAACAGTGCTTTTAGATATTGGATGTCTTTTCCCTCCTAAACCATTAAGTCGCGATCTATTGTTACATAGAAGCCAAACTTCCCGAAAGAATTCAAGACGTCGACTCTAAGACACTGAAAAACGCGCCATTATTTTTAATACGAGTGAATTTGGATTTTGGATTGCCTTGTTGCTCGGAGCAAAGTTTGACCGTATAAGCCGCTGCTGTAATTCGAATGGTTTGGTTTAAACCGCAAAAAAACCTTCTTGAAAAGCTCGCCGATGCCTGTATTTCGCCCTTTTGCAACGTCATTTAAAGCCCCTGAACACGCTTAAGTCTACCCATGGTTGTCGCTAGAATGGTGAAGATGCTTAACAGAATAGCGAGAAGGTTTAGAAGGGGGCACAGCGCATCAAGCACTGGAGAGTCAGTAAATCTGATAAATATTTGTTCGCGATCAGTCCTACAATTAGCTTTGAGTAACTAGTGATCGTAAATGGCTAAGGACCAAGGTATAGCAGCACATCAGCGTTAGCCATTAAATAGATGATAAGGCGCTAAGCGGCTCTTAATCTAAAGCTGCAGCGCTATTGCCAAGACTACAATCGTTGCAAGGTCCAGAAAAGACCCATAGCGCCTATTGAATTTAGCGCCAGAAGAATCGCCTGTCGATCTACACGCCCTCTTTTGCAAGCGAATACAAATATCATTGTGGCAAGCACAAAAAAAATCTGACCTAATTCCACACCAATATTAAAAAATGTCAGGGCAATTAGGGTTTCACCGGGCTGCACGCCCAAATCACTTAATACACTGGCAAAGCCAAGCCCATGAACTAGACCAAAGCCTGCAGTGAGCGCCATTCTCCGATGCATTGACTGTATTGAAGAAGTATCCAGCAGATTTAAATTTTTCGCACGTTGATGCAATACGGCTTCTCTCGACATGAAAACCACCGACAGCGCTATCACCGCTTCCACCGGTGCAGTTGATATACTAACAACACCCAAGAACGACAACGCTAAGGACAATGAATGACCAATAGTGAATGCAGTTATAAGGTAGAGCAAATGTCTTCCGCTGGCTAACATCGCCAAGCAGAACACAAAAGCCAAATGATCCAAACCACTCAGAACGTGTTCCGCCCCTAAAAAAAGATAAATCCTTGCGACACCGAGAAGACTTAAGTCATGCACTTTATCGCGGGTCCAATCAGGTAGCGATAAACTTGCGCCTGATCTAGGTCCTGAAATCATTTTACTTTCAACCCTACCATCTAAATATCGTAACTCAAGAACGCCACCATCACTGCCCCACTGCGTTTCAACTAGGCCGCTTAGTATCCCTCTACAATTGAACTCTAAATCCACAGAAGGTAAATATCCCGGCTGACTTTCAAGTCTGCTGGATAAAATACAGGCAGGTGGCAGTTTTACCGGATGATTAGGTAAACCTGTTTGTGGAAGGTTATTGACCAGCAACCGGTAGTAACTGCTTTTCTCTTGCTCAATAAACGTAAACTGCGCAATGTCCATCTCATGTGCAGTGACGATTGAAGTGAGACTAGACGATGTCAGCAAGAAAATTAATGCCAAGGTCTTTTTATTCACTATCAATTCCTGCCATCACTCTCACGAAATATGGAAAACTGAGCTTCTATTTTTGCAACCTGCTCGTTAATGCGCCTGCCCTGCTTTTCCTCTAATACATTTCTCCTGACGCGCTCATAGATATTCGCAAACTTAAGTGGAGCAGGGTCCTCCAACCCCTGATGAATAACGAAATGATAGCCACGAGGTGAATCAAGCGGCCCATCCCATTGACCGGGGGGCAATAAAACTATGGCCTTATAGAATTCAGCACCGAAAGTACTAAGCATAATAGTTTCGGTATAGTTATTAATCTCATCGCCGAGCCAGTAGCCCTCACCGATGATTTTTTCGCCGGCACGAAGCCCTTGAAGGATGGAATGGTAATTTTGAGGCAGCTCCTCGAAAAACACCTGCGAGAAGCTAATCTGCGGCTCTGAATAATACTCCTCAATATTGTTTATGTAGAAAGCTAGAATTTCAGATTGCTCAGGCTCTACCGGCGCCCCCGACCAGAGCAAGTTCATTTTCTCGAGCAAACGAGCACGTATCTTAGAGTCACCTAAATGCATGTCTTGGGAGACGGCGTGGCGGAAAATCATTTCGTCTCTAATCCAAGTCTTGATTAGCTTTTCAACTTCCTCCGCACTGGCCTGGCGCCCCTGAAACAAAGAGAATCTTTCTTTCAAATTATTAATAAGTGTGGGGTCAACTTCAATATCGAATAAATTTAATGCAGGCAAGCTAGCGGCTTGTCTTTGCTTGTCTTTGCTTTTTGGGTCTTCTTGGCTAAACAAATCGAGCGCGAAAACTCCTGCACTAAGCACAAAGAAAATTAGCATCGGCTCAGCCAAGGCCCTTTTGAAAAACCTCCTGCCAACGCTAAGTTGGTCTTTTGATTTCATGTCTAAATTCCACAATGAGCACCAATGAAAATAGTTTTAATCTACCTAAGGCTTGAGTCTTAAGATTCAGATGAAATGCTGCTAAAACTCTATTACCCCTCTTCTGACATCTTTGACATCTTTGACATCTTTGACATTGAAGTCTCCAGCCTTGCCCCTGAAAATTGCCCCTCTCCTTGGGCAACTTAACAGTAGGCTAGGTCGAGCAACCCTATCAATAGGGTTGAAACAAAGGATAGAAAAGCCAATTACATACTTCCCTAGGGTGCTTCCATCCCCGAGCTAGCTAATCAATTAAGCCGAATGCAGTGGAATGATTGCCCTCGGAAATTCTTGTCAGCAGAGCCATCCCTGCACCCGTTACGTCTTACCAAATAAAGCGCCCTAATCTTCCTCCTTATCTTGCTTTTCGGCCTCTCGCTTAGCTTCCAATTCGGCAGTTTTATCAAGGTATTCCTGTTGATCTCCGTAATAATTATCAATGGCATGCTCGGATGCAATTGGGCTTAGATAGTGAGGATCGGTCAGCTCTTTTTCACGCATAGCAAGTCCAGTAAGACATGCCTTTACTATATGAGCACTACTCAGGGTAGACACATACGTTGGATCAAGCGCAGGATGTAATTCGACTAAATCAAAACCCACGACATTGGCTTCGGCACAAAGGCGGCGAACGATGGTAATTGACTCGCGCATATCCAACCCGCCCGGCACCGGTGTACCTGTCGCTGATGTAATGCCTGGGTCAATAACATCGATATCGAATGAGATATGCAGTTTGCGGCCTTCTTCACTGGCCTCCGCAACAACACGCTCAATTACCGCATCCCAGCCTCTACGCTCAACTTCAGCCATAGTATGGAAACGCATTCCAACTTCACGCATCCATTCGAAGGCTTCCGGGTCAGGGCCAGAAGAACGCAAGCCAACTTGAATATAGTCAGCCGGACGCACGTGCCCCTCATTAAGCAATCGATAAACTGGCGTACCGTGGCTGATCAGATGGCTTCCACCCCACCACGCATCGTAATGCGAGTCAAAATGGATAACGGATACTTTTTCTTTACCGTACACGTCAGCCAAACCCGCTACATTAGGATACTCCAAAGAATGATCGCCGCCGATGATGACCGGTACCGCACCGGTTTCAGCAATTTCTCGAACAACTTCACGTACATGTTTCATGGACCGCTCTGTACTGGCGTTATCAATAGCGACATCACCATAGTCCACAATGTTCAGTATTCGACCCGCTGTGAGTCCCACATACTGGTCAGACCCAGACATAGCTTCGCCTTGAACACGCATCTCGATGGTAGCTTGGGCACCAGAATCCCGCCAACCCGATCCCATATTCAAAGGCGCACCCACAATAGCAACATCCACCTCACCGGCAATTAAATCCTCAGCAGTAAGCGCCAAAGGATAACCACCAAAAGTTGGAGGTCCACCACGTCCGTTATAACGCCCTAGCTTGACTGGGCCAGGCTCGCGCTTTGGGTCCATTGACAAGGGCCTGCGTAATCGCCACGCATTGAATTTGGGTGAGTCGGTGTTCAAATCTATGTTTGAATCATCGCGGCCTTCAACATAACGAGTTTGACTGACCACATATTGCATTGCTTCCACTAGCGCCAAGACCTCTGCAGGGGTACTTTCTTCTAACTTAGCAACTGTCTTTTCCAGATTCCCAATATAGGTTCTGGCGTCGTCACTCTGCAGAAACTCAATTTGTTCCTCTGAAAGTAATTCCAATTTTTCGGCGACAGCGTCTGGCAATTGGATTGGTGCTTCCGAGTCTTCAAAACCTCTAACATCCAACATGGTAAAAGGGTAAGGCGCTGTGCCAGTTACATGTTCCGGCATGTCTTGGGCGATAGCGCTCTGCATGAACTGCGGCAGTGATATGATCGCCGAACCAAGAATTGCTCGAGAAAAACTTGCTAAGGAAAACATAGTATATTTCCTTTTGGATGCTGAATAAGATGTCTAAGAGGATTCGTAGTAGTCACCTAGTCCTGCCCATGATCAATAGCAAGAGGATGAACGTAATTCGCAGAAAGTCCGGCTTTGCGTAAGGCTAGACCGACCAAACAGGCATTTAGAACTGTATTTGCGTTGACCACTGACAACCGGGAAAAATCGAGCATAGGCGCCATATCAGTAATCTCGAAACCGACGATTTGTTTTTCAGCGCAAAGGTAACGGATGGCAGTCGCCACCTCTTGAACACTTAACCCGTTCGATGCTATCCGACCAGCTGCCACCATCTGACTTGGCTCAATTACGCTGACATCAATTGAGACGAATATTTTTTCCGGTCCATTGGCAACCTCATCTTGCACCCGCGCCATGACCGCATCATAACCATTACGGCGAATCTCAGCCATGGTGTGATAGCGCACACGCTGGCCTCTAAGCCACTGTAATGTATCTATATTTACAGTTGGGCCTCGCAAGCCGACGGTTATCACATCCTCACCGGAGACGATGCCTTCATCGAGCAGCATAAAAAGTGCCTGCTCATCGGAAATGGTGTGCACTGCTTCTCGGTCAGCATCTGGATGGGCGCTGAAGTGGACAAGACCAAACTCGCCGCGCCCCCTTGATTCGGCAACACCTTTGACACCTGGGTAGAGCATGGAAGTGTCTCCACCCACCAGCATAGGAATTGCACCGGTATCTGAAGTCTCTGTAACCATGCTAGTGACATGATCGACAGTGAGCTCTGTGCTCATGCGATCAATGGCAAAATCGCCGTAATCGACAATAGACAAGACTTTGCGGGGGTCTAACAGAGAATTAACGTCAGGAAGCGCTAGCGTATTCATAGCTCGCATCACTCGCGGACCAAAATTCGCATTACGCCGCCCGCTGCCCATGTCATTAGGTACTCCAACAATGGCCACATCAACATTTCCGGCTATCAAATCTTCCGGCCATATAGCCACATTGGCACCGGCAAATGTAGGAACACCCGATTCTGAAAAAAGATAACGATTCACGCTAAATGGGCCAGGCTCACGATTTTCATCACGCAAAAGCGGCGGACGTATAACCAAATCATTAAAACGAACAGTATCGGTGTTTAAAGGCATAGCACCCATATCCCGATTCGCGTTGTAGCCCATCTGTTCGGCAGCAGCCATAAGCTCAGCAATCATCATTGAAAGCTCTTCACCCTTGCGCGTGGTGAGCTCATGCACCATCTGACGGGCAGGAATGAAATCTAGAAAGTCACCGCTACTAATAAAGCGTTGCTGATCAGCAACAAGTGATTCGAAGGTGGGTTTTAGATTCTCAGGAAACTCCCATTCATCACTGCTATCCGCAGCAACGGCGCAGACGGACAATACTAGAAGCCCATGAGCCAATAATAAGTGGACAACTCGGATAAAACGCAAGGCAATCATAATTTTCCTGAAACCTCAATTTTTGGAACCACTTGAGACATTCTGTGAGCAGCTCAGTAGACAAAGAGTCTAAGTGCTCGAAGACTATCTCTAAATGTAAGATATTCCTAATACCGCAGATAGCTCGGGAAGTGTAACGCTCTTTAACACAAGGACCCTAGTGAGTCTCAGGAGTAACCCGTTACAGAAAACCTCTGCATTTATTCGATCAATCAATTAGGCGATATAGATTAACTTTTATTCTAAAACATCCCTACGGCAGTATGAGCTGAATCTGACACCTCTGAAAGAACTTTTTTTTGTACGTAGTTTATAAAACTGCCCATCACCCCGAAAATGGGTAAGTTCAGAAACCCCGCAACATAACCATTGCAATAATGCGACCTCGCCATAATAAACAACGAGTTAAGCGCAGTTTTTAGCCGCTTATCACTCCCTTTTGACATCCAATAACAGCCGAGAGAAATGCTTAAAGAAGAAATAGAATCAAGAAGTCAGGCGCCGTTACTTGCCATTATCAGTTTTCGCCAAATAATTCTGACACCTACGCGTTTAGTCTTTCAAAATTTGAATTTAAAACCTCACTTGAATATCTTCTATTTGTACTTCAGTGAATCCTCCTAATCCAAAATCTAATCTGAAATTACCGCCTACCACTGCGTCTGAAATATTAAAATAAACTGAACTACTCCCTTCGTTAATTCGAAAGGCCTGACTCCTAGTCTCAGCAAAAAACGGATCATCTGGAGTCTGATAAAATAGTTGTACCAGCAATTCCCTATTACTATTTATTTCAATACGGATACTTGGATTAGGAATTGGCTCGTCAAAGATTGCCTGCATGACTATAAAAGGGTCATTACTTATGGACGCAATAACACTTATATTCTCATCATCAATAATCAGGCTATCTACCCCATTTGTATCAACCACAGAATTTTTCCAGTCGTATTTGATTATTTTTTTTGTTTCAAAAGCAAACTGATTACTACTGCTAGTCCTAAGTTTTTTTAACGAAGGCTTCTCTCCATTTTCAACCTCGTAAAGGGTAACGGAAAATTCAAGCGGCACCGCTTCATCTTCAGGCAAAGAGAATGCAAATTTTCCACTTTGTCCCTTCACATTTCCAGACAAGAATATTGCTCTAATTCTATTGTTAACAACCGCCGCGATCACTTTGTCATTTACCGGCTCAGAATAGTGATAAATAATGCCAAAGTGGGATAATTCACTAGGCCTCATAGACCCACCCCAAATAGCATTTAATTCACTAGCGCCCGAAACTAGACTTTCGGACAATTCGGCATTTAGTAATGAGGAGTACATTGAATCCTCAGTGTAGTTTACAGCCACGTCAGTCACGGGTGACCCGACACCAAAAAGCGTTTCTTTCCTAGAACGGCTTTCTTGGAAGAGAACAACGACATCCCCAAAGTAATCGTCATAACCGGGGATGAGTTCTACGGAGCTTGTCTGAGTCTTGGCGTCAAGTGCGTTTAGACTCTCTCCTGCTAAATCCCAAGGAGGATCGATTTCTATAACATCCATAATCGTAGGAGTTATATCTAAAGTAGTCACGAATGTTTCATTGACCTTCCCTACTTCTTGAAATGGGTGCTTTACGATAAGTGGAACCGAAACAATATTTTTCCATGAATCTTTTGTTTTTGGATCCCTTCTACTTAATCCTTTAGCGCTATAAGAGACACCATGATCAGCTGTTACTATGATGAGGCTCTTGTCATATATACCGGTTTTTTTAAGAGATAAAACTAACCGATGAAGCAGTAACTCGGCATAGGAAGATTGCTGTAAATAGTTGTGATACCCGACATTAAGAAAAGACTGTCCTGCGTCAAACTTTTCGACAGAAGTTAACTGCTGCCGTATAAGGTCGCTATTTTCTTGTGACTTCCCAGTTGCTGTTGTCGTATAGGGAACATGTGGAAAAACAATGTGCAAAAAGTTGAATTGTTTATCACCCGTGTTAACCGCGAGCGGTTCAAGCCAATCAAAAAAGATACCGGCTTGCTTACTCACTTGTTCTGCCGGGCTTTCAGCAACAGCACCCATTTTGTAGAAAACGCCAAAGTCTTTCCACGTGGCGGGAATAACTCCTATTTTGTTCTCAATCCAGTTTTGATGCGAGACTATATGTAAGTACAAAGTTGCTATATCAGAAGCCAAGGAGTATAGGTTCGTTTGCTGCTTGTCCACCAAATCAGCCGGTAACACAACGCTCTGTGCGCTAACTCCCCCGCCCCAATCCTGAAATAGTTCAATCAGATTTTCTCCTGGTGCAAGTCCTTTATTTTCGCCTGACCTCAATGTTCCGGACACTATACTCGGCACCGATATATCTGTGTGATATCCAGTTGTTAGTGCATTTGGAAAATAATCGGCATTTCGTGCAATTTCTGCAAAACCTGGATACCTTGAAACATCCAAACTTCCATCCGGATTCTGAAGTGTCAATCCGCTAAACTCATCAAACACAAGCAGAAACACTGGCGTATCACGGATACCTTCAGGCTCTATACCTGGCATCCCCCCTGTCCCTTCGAACAAAGTAGATGCAGGTGATACAAAAATGAAATGCAGCACTATTAGCGGAATTAGGAGAGACAAATATGACAGTTTTTTCAGTGATTCAGAATTAAGAATTATTATTACAGAACCCACAGTTACAACCAAAGCTATACAAAAAAGGATAGCCGGTTCATAAACCGATGAAAATACTCCGTAGCCAGTCTTGTTAAAGATATAGGCAAGAAACACGCCTAAGAAAATCGTCAATATGACAGCATCGAACGCCTTAACCACACCAGACAATTTAGCTAACCATCTAAGAAATGATACCACTGTTGCCGGCAGGAGCATTAAAAACAAAAGCAACGAAACGATAGCAGCACCGGTCATACTGTGCGCAGTAAAGAGATTGAACTGATCACCCAGCACACCTAAGAGTGGAACCAGTACCGCTAAGTTAACCACAAAAAATATATAGGCGTAATCTTCAAAAAAACGCGCAGCACCAGACCCTTTAAATGAAGGCAGAGATATTTTAACAAGTGTTCTTTTAGCTAACCGACGAATAATATTGGAAATAAGCGAAAACAGATTGTTTGTCGTCCAATAAACTATTAGCCCCAGCGGAGATTCGTAGAGCAGAACTAGGAATACAAAAGATATAGCAA